>JAABUU010002690.1_pt1 | contig 24547 bp, 24 predicted proteins | sample 5559301 | NCBI WGS metagenome assembly JAABUU01 (sample SAMN10711884, study PRJNA513360) | rock metagenome | isolation source: Antarctica rocks | place: Antarctica: Victoria Land, Richard Nunatak white | reverse complement strand
ACTCGTCCAAGCTCGCCTGATGGACCTGCAGGGGCGCGAAGCCGTGGTCGACGGCGAGCTCGAGCAGCTCGGGCAGGGTGACGTACTCGTCGTTCCGGCCGGCCAGTGGTGCGGTCGACGTGGGAGTGGGCGGCTGCGACCAGATGCTCTCGCCGTAGAGGACGCGGTGGCCGCGTGGCACGAGGGCTCGCAGTGCGCTGAGCGCGGCGGTGTAATCCAGGGGTTGGGCGTCTTCTACTGGTGGTCCCCAGATTGGCTGGCGCCGATGCAGATCACGGCGTCGGCCGCCTCCGGTGACCCGGTGCGCGCGTCGGCGCAGTGCAGCTCGACGCGCCCAGCCGTCCCGCGGCTCTCGGCGAGGGTGCGGCCGTGGGTGATCGCGTCGGGGTCGGCGTCCACACCGATGCCGGTCGCGGACGGGACGGCGTCGAGCACTTGGAGCAGCAGCTCCGCCCATCCACAGCCGACGTCGAGGACGAGCGGGTGCGCGGCTGCCGCGAGGCCGTCGGCGAGGAAGCCCACGAGTGTGTCGGCCCGTGTTTGAGAGAGCGGCGTCATGAATGTCAGGTCTTCGTACGCGGCGGTTAGCTCGATGGCGACGGGGTCTCCTCGGGGGTGTGCCACGACCGCTGATGGGCGGCAGGATCGGAAAAGGGGTCGCGATGCGGATCACGCTGATGGGCAAGCGTCTCATCGCCGCGTGATCACGGTCCACCAATTTTCGCTACCGCGCCGTCCACGCGACTGGACTGATTCCAAGCCGTCGCAGTTCCTAGGAAGTGAGACGGCTCGACGTGAGACGCCGCTCCGAGGCGTTTTCCCAGGAGTGCCGGCCCTGCGTCCGTCTCACAAGTAGGTCCGAAACCCCGCGTGCCGATCCCGGTGAGGCTGCCGAGTTCTGAGACGCTCTGCGGATGTCGACGGTTGGCTATGCCCGCGTGAGCACCGACCACCAGTCGCTGGAAGCGCAGCACGACGCGCTGACCGCCGCCGGATGTGAGCGGATCTTCACCGACAAGCTGCCCGGCGCCCGGGACGACCGCCCAGGGCTGGCCGGGCTGCTGGACTACACCCGGGCCGGTGACGTGGTCGTGGTGGTGGCGCTGGACCGGCTAGGTCGGTCGCTGTCAGGGGTCATCCGCACCGTCGAGGCGCTGACCGAGGCGGGGGTGCTGCTGCGCTCGCTGCGGGAGGGGATCGACTACTCGACCGCCACCGGGCGGATGCTCGCCGGCATCTTCGCCGCCCTGGCTGCCTATGAGCGGGAGCTGATGCACGAGCGGGCCGCCGCGGCCCGGGAGGCGGCCCGGGCCCGGGGCAGGCACACCGGCCGGCCGCCCCGGTTGTCCGACGCGCAGGCCCGTCAGGTCCGGGCGCTGCGGGCCGCGGGGGAGTCGATCGCCGAGCTGGTCCGTAGCTTCGGGGTTTCCCGGGCCACCATTTACCGCGCCCTCGCCCAAGAGGCAACCTTCCCGGTGCCGGGAACGGGTGGCATGACGGCAGGCTCTCCGGGCCCGGTTGCCACTGTGCACGACGCCGACCGGTGGGGGAGCGGCTGATGGCTCGCGCTCCGCGGATCACGAGTCGGCAGCTGCTACGGGCACTGCGCACGTTGGGCTGGTCACCCACAGCACCGGGCGGAGCTTACGGGACGGCGTCACAGCTCTAGCTGAAGCTTCCAGTGCATCGTTACGGTCCATTCAGGGCCGGCTTTCGACAGCCCAATAGGGGTAGGGAGGCGGGTCCATGGGGGTCTACGGTGACCGGGTCGTGCCCCGGATTGTGAACGTCGTCTGCGGGATGAACACGACCCAGAAGCTGCGGCGCCGTGTCTGTGCGGGACTGGCCGGTGAGGTGATCGAAGTCGGTTTCGGGTCCGGCCTCAACGTTCCCGTCTACCCGCCTGGGGTCATTCAGGTCGACGCGGTGGAGCCGGCGGACCTCGGCTGGAAGCTGGCCGGTAGGCGCCTCGCCGCGTCACCCATCCCGGTGCGGCGCTCCGGTGTGGATGGTCAGTCGCTGCCGTTCGCCGATGACAGTTTCGACGCCGCGCTTTCCACTTGGACGCTGTGCACCATCCCCGACGTTGCGGCAGCCCTGACTGAAGTGCGGCGGGTCCTCAAGCCCGAAGGGTGCCTGCACTTCGTCGAGCACGGACTGGCCCCGGACGAGCGGGTGCGGCGCTGGCAGCGTCGGCTCGACCCTGTCCAGAAGAAGATCGCTGGTGGTTGTCACCTCACCCGGCCGATCGTTCCGCTGCTGGTCGGCGCGGGATTCACCATCACCGAACTCGACGTCTTCTATGACAGACGTGCCCCCCGGGTGCTGGGGGCTCTCACGCTCGGCATTGCCCGCGCTGCCTAGCCAGCCCTCGTGAACAGGGCGGGCCCTGGTGACGCCAAGGCGCCGCAACCAGAGAGCCCTGGGTAGCTGGGCACAGGCCTGCCGCTCACGAGCGTCGCCCCTCTGTGTACTGCTACATCACGAGTGTGGCGGCTGACTGAGGCCGCTGCCGACGACCGGGATCGAGCAGACGCGCGCGGCCCGGCCGGGCCAACGCTCGACCCCGGATGTCTACCTATGGCCGGCTTCAGATCGGCGGCCGTCTGCAGCCCTGTCGCCGCGGTTGAGACGTGTCTGGTCGTTCAGCCACCGACGGTGACGTTGACCCTGGCCCAGGAGTTGTTGACGTATCCCTTGGGGTTCCAGACGTGTTCGGCGAGGGCGGGTTGCAGTGCTGCGGTGCTGTCCCACGCCCGGGCCACGAGCTGCACTTGCCCGGGGGTGAGGTCGACCTGGGTCGACCACAGCTGCCAGGTCCACGGGCTGGCCGCCTCGACGAGGTCGGCCTGCCGCCAGGTTGCCCCATCGTCGGTGCTGACGTCGACGCGGGCGATGCTGCGGTCGTCGCCGGCCAGGGCGTAACCCTTAATGGTGGTGCGCCCGGCGGTTAGCTGCTGGCCGTCGTCGGGGATGAGGATCGCGCAGTTGAGGCCGATCGCGCCCAGTGCGATTCCGGCGCCTGGTCCGGGGGTCCCGTCGGGGGGTAGCAGGCGGTAGGCGGTCTGCTGGAAGTAGTTGGTCGATGGTTCGCGCTGGACGGTGATGCGCTCGATCCACTTGACGCTGCGGGCGCCGATGTAGCCCGGGACAACGACCCGGACCGGGGCGCCGTGCGCCGCGGTCAGCGGCTCGCCGTTCATCGCCCAGGCGAGCAGCACCTCACCGGCTATGGCCTTGACCAGCGGGATCGAGCTGCCGTAGCTCTGCGGCGGTTCGGCCAGCTGGGACTGATCCGGAGCTGCGAAGGCGACATGGGCGGCCTGGGGCTGCACGCCGGCAGTGGCCAGGACGTCGCCTAGCCGCACGCCGGTCCATGCAGCGGTGGAAGTGGCACCGGGTCCCCAGGGATCCTCCCCGGGGATGTCACGGACCTCGATCAGCCCTTTGCGGTTGTTTCCGGCGCACTGCAAGGTCGCCGCGAGCGTCACCTGGCCGTAGGTGGCTTTGAGCCCGGGCAGGGTCAGTTCCAGCGGACAGTCGACGAGGCCGCCGACGTGCAAGCTCCACGCGCCCGGGTCGATCTGAGGGATCGGACCGTGGTTACGGCTGTAGAAGCTCGACACCGGCGTCAACGCCGACTGGGCCAGAGCACCCCGCGGCGGCTCAGCGTTGTAGGGGTCCTGCTCGTGGACGATCATGTCCTCACGCTTGCCCGGCACGCTCACGGCACCTCCTTGTGGTGCTTACCTCTGAAGTGCTCCTGGGGCGGTGCCGGGCGGAGAGTGGCGCAACGCCGGCAGCCCCCCCGTCACATCTACCACCCCTGAGCTGCCGGGCGGCGAGTCAGCCGGCCGTCCCACGATCAGACGCCTCTGGCTGATCAGGAAGGCGAGAACGTTCGCGTGATGCTGACGTCAGCGAGCCGGACCCGCAGGCCAGCGCCTTCCAGCACCTATCTGGTCAGAGGGCCGGGTGCACAACGTCGTTGGTGTGCCGTGCCGCAAAACCCCCGGTCACCGGCACGGCACACCGAACCAGTCCAGCGGGACATCACCGCCTGCGGTTTCTCGTCTGCGGGGAGTGGATCAACCACTGCCGTCCAAGGGCATACGAGACGCGCGCTCATGCCGAGAAGCGGACGTCGTACCTGCCCCGGCTGCGGGCAACGAGCTCGAGCGGAACCCTCAGATCAGCCACCGACCTGCGCCTCGGGCGAGAGTGCCGCTTCTTTCAGTGCCGCCAGCTGCCCACCGGCTGCCGCTCAGGCATCGTCGACGGGCGGTGCAGCGCGCCCTGCGTCGCTGCTGCAAACCAGCCAAGCCAGCGATCGACGAGCTCCTCGAGCTCCCCGACAGCGAGCCGGGTGAACGGCCAGGCGACCTGGTACTCGGCCCCACCCGACCAGAGAGCCTTCGCCGCCGCCTCCCGAGGCGACAGCGCGAACGGATCCTGGCCGTTCGCCTGCCGGCGGGTTAGAGGCATGTGCATGAAGGCTGTCTCGAACCAACCGTACTGACCCTCCTGCTTCGCGTCGCAGTACCAGAGCGAGTGGCTTCGCCCCTTGTAGCCGAACCGGTCCGGTGGGAAGACGATGGAGATCGTGGCGTGGCTGATCACGTCAATTGCAGGCGCCTGCCAGCCGCCCCAGTCGGGCTGTGGCTGCACGGCGGGCTGGGACAGCCCGATCGCTGCTGCTTCGAGAGTCGCTTTCCAGCCGCGAGCGGGCGTGTGAGTCACCGCAGCGGCCGGCGCCTCGGTGGTGAGGACGTCGAGCAGCTCCGCGCTCATCGCCTTCAGCTGCGCGTGCGCAGCGGTCGCCAACTCCGCCTGGCGCTCTTGTTCGGTCCGCTGCCGCGATTGCCCAGCCGCAGCTTCTCCTGCTCGTGCGACGGCCGCCTGATTCGCTGCCGCCAGGCTGCTCGCTCCGGGTAGTCGACTCACGTCGCCGGCCTTGGCGAGCCGCGCGAGCAGGTTCGTCGGTGTTGGCCGGGACTGCGGCGCCTTGAACAGGCACTCCTCGATGAGAGCGGCCAGTCGCGTCGTCGCGCCTTGCAGCGCCGGCGGATCGGCATGTAGGTGCTGCTCCCGGAACTCGTGCTCGCTTGGACCTGAGAACGGGAGGTCACCTGCAAGCACCTCGTGAGCCATCACGCCCAGCGAGTACACGTCCGCTGCAGCGGTCGCTCGCTCGCCGCGCCACCTCTCCGGCGCCGCGTACGGCATCGACATGGCGAACTTGCGCGCGTCCGGCGCTGTTGACGCCTCCGCGTACCGAGCGATGCCGAAGTCGGCCAGACACCAGCGCCCCTCGAGCAGCAGGACGTTCTGCGGCTTGAGATCGCGATGCACGACGTTGCCTTCGAGGGCGGCAAGCGCATTGACGATCTCGATAAGGACGACGAGCGCCTGGTCGAGAGGCAGCGGGCCGCGTTGGTCGATCTCGTCGGCGAGCGACCGCTCAGCCAGCGGCATGACAAGCACCCACGCGTCGGCCGTCTCGGCGGTGTCGATGATCGGCACTACGTTGGGCACGACGCTCAGCTGCTCGAAAAGCAATTCGCGCTGGGCCCCCGGGGCCTTGGGCACGAGCTTGGCCGCGGCCAGTTGTCCGTCATCGGACACCGCACGGAACACCTGGCCGAACCCGCCCCCGCCGAGACGCTCGGACAGGGTCCACACCTCACGACCTTGGATCTTCACCCATCGACTGTAAGGAGTAGGGCTGACAAAGTCGGGGTCAACGACCTGCTTTCCCGCCCTCGCCATCAGCTGCGTGGGCCTTCGTTCATCTGCCGGGTCCTGTCTCTAGCGCCAGGGGATCTGCGAGTCCGTTCGATCGTCGCCGGCTGCGCCGGCGGTGTGGCGCGTGCAGGCTGGTGACGGCGCCGGAACGGGGTGACCGCCTTCAGCGGCGTCCCCGGTACGTCCATTTCTGCCGCAATGTGCGCGGTCGTCCCGCTCAGGGATCCTCCTACCGCACAAGACCCACCTGGGCGCAGGCGGCCCTGGGGAAGGTCGGTTCACGCACCTCGATGGTTGCTGACCGCGCGGCATCCAGCTACTTGCGTGATCTGTGACCTTCGGCGCCACGTGGCCGTGGGTCAGCGCTGACCAGGCCCCGCACGTTGCAGGCACGCGCCTCGCCTTAGGTGGGGGGCGGTCAGTGTGCGGGTCGGGCACGTACGTGCAGGCGTTCGCCTTGGCGGCCGAACAGGGTGAGAAATTCGACCGGGTCGGGTCCGGGGTTGCCCGAACCAGTGCGGGGTGCGGGTGTCGAACTCGGCGGCTTCGCCGCCGGCCAGGGTCAGGTCATGCTCGCCGAGGACGAGTCGTAGGCGGCCGGACAGGACGTAGATCCATTCGTAGCCCTCGTGCACTTGCGGGTCGGGTTCGTGGTGGCCGGTCGCCGCGGGCATGACGTGCTTGAAGGCCTGCAGCCCGTCGGTTCGTCGACTCAGCGGCAGGATGGTCATGCCGTACCGGGTGATGGGCCGGGGTGGATGCGCGGGTCGCCGGTGGCGGGTGCTCCGACGAGTTCGTCGAGCGGGACCCGGTGGGCGCGGGCCAGCGGGAGCAGGAGCTCCAGGTTCGGCCGGCTGCGGGACGTCGGGCTGGTGGTCAAGGAGCGGCCCGATGAGCAGGACGGTGCGTTGACCGGCTACGCCGTTGCGTTGGCGGGTCAGGTGGACCGGCTGGTGTTCTACTCCGGCGGCAAGCTCGCCGCCGACCTCACGTTGCCCAAGCTCGCCGCCCGCTGGGCACCGACCGGCGAGGCTGCCGCTCGAGCGGCCGGCGGCCAGCCCGGGCGTGGCGAGCAGCAGGGGCTGGGTGGGGGGTGCCGGGCTGAGCGAGGCGCAGCGGGCGGGGCTGTGGGAGCAGGCGATCGACGCCGCCCGCCAGGCCACCGCCGCTGTTGGTGCGCACCGCGACGACCCGCGGGGGCGGTAGACGCCGCCTGCGCCGCCTCTGACTTCCTCGCCGCCATAGCCCGGCTGGGTCGGTGGCCGCCGCGGCGGGCCGCTGCATGCGGCGGCGGAGGACTACGACCGGGCCGCCCGGCAGGCGTGGGGCCGTGCGGATGCCGGAGCACGGCCAGATGCTCGCGCTGCTGGCCCAGCTCGCCGCCCTGGCCGACGCGGTCGCCCGAATGCGGGTCGAGCAGGACCGGGCGGTGCAGGCCGCCGAGCAACTGCGCGCCGAGCGCATCCGACGGCTGGCCGGCGCGCCTGCCGGGCCGGGCCGCGTGACCCGGCCCGGGCCGGGAGTCGTTGCGGGACGCCGGCGGGTTCCACCTTGCCGCCTCAGCGCCCTGGCCGTTCCCGCTGAGAGCGGCTGCCGGCAGGTCGGGTCGGCTGATGGCCATGTAGAAGCCGTGCGGGCAGTACGGGTCGCGGGGGAGTCGGGGGTGGTGGCCGGTGGCGACGTAGGACTGCAGCCGATCACGGCCTACGTCGGGTGTACGTAGCCGTCATCGACATCCGGACGGGTTGCTGCGCTTGCGCCAAGACTCGACAGGCGCCTTGCTTCGCTCAGCTAGGGGCGGTGAGTAGGACCGTGCCGTCGGTGGTGGTGATGCGCAGCCTGGTCAGGGCTTCGGGGGTTAGGGGGGTGGCGCCGGTGACGTCGGCGTGACCGGTGGGCGTGGCGTTCCAGGTCGCGGCGATGCTGGTTGCGCCGTCGCGGCCGACGGTGGAGGCGGTGAAGGTGCCGGTGCGGGGCAGCCCGTCGAGGGTGAGGTGGACCTGGGTGCCCCATGGCTTGCGGGTGTAGGTGAGCTGACCGGTGCTGGTCACCCCGGTGGCTGCGGCGAGGGCACGGGACGGGGCGGACGGGGCGGGGAGCACGGCAATGATCGCGGCTGCGGCCGCGGCGGCCGCGAGCCCGGCGGCGCCGAACGCGCCGTAGCGCCAGCGGCGTTGCCGGCGCCGGGCGGCCAGGCGTTCCTGGTCGCGCTCGGCGCGGGCGGCGCCCAGCACACCGGGCAGCAGCGTCGCGGGGGGTGCCAGTGCTGGCACCGGCCCGGCGGCCTCGCCGGGGCTGAGCCGTGACATCAGACCGGGCAGCCCCGCGTAGGAGGCCAGCTCGCTGCGGCACTCGGCGCAGCCGGAAAGGTGGGTTTCGAGCTGGGAGCGTTCGGCGGGGTCCAGGGTCGCCAGGACGTAGCAGCCAAGCAGCAGCCGCATCTCGTCGTGGGTGTTCACCGGCCAACTCCCATCTCTTCGAGCGTGAGGCGAAGGGCCCGCACCGCGTAGTAGGTCCGGGACTTCACGGTGCCGGCGGGGATGCCCAGCACCAGAGCCGTCTCGGCGACGGACCGGCCGTGCCAGTAGGACGCGACGAGGACGTCGCGGTGTTCGGGGGTCAGGCGACCCAGCGCCTCGGCCATCGTCCACGACTCGACTGCCCGGTCGATCTCATCAGTGCTGACGCTCGCATTGGACAGCGCCGTGTCGTCGCACACCAGGTGGGGGCGGGCGGCAGCGGCACGGTGCTGGTCGGTGAGCAGATTGCGGGCCACGGTGAACAGCCACGGCCGGACCGGCCGGTCGTCGGGCTGGAGGGCATCGAGCTGGCGCCAGGCGCGGAGCAGGACCTCCTGCACGACGTCCTCGGCTCGCTGGCGGTCGCCGGTGAAGCGGACGCAGAACGCGTAGAGGGCCCCGCCGTGCTCGTCGGCGAGCAGACGGAGCAGCTCGTCGTCGGCGCTCACGGTCGGGGTCCCTGCACGTGGTCCTTGCCTACCGGTCTCGGCTGGATGCTGCGGTCGGAGTCGTGGGTGGGATCAGGCGGCGGATGCGGTCAGGGTCCAGACGATCGGCTGAAAGGTCTGGAACGTCAGCGACTGGCCGGTACTGGTGCTGGGCAGCGGCGTGGGGTAGGCGCGGGGAGTGTCGGCGACGTTGGGGTTGTAGACGTAGACCCTGTCGGCACTAGTGCGGGTCGTGATGCTGAGGAGCTTGTGCGCCGCGATGCCGAAGTTGGTGTTGCCGGCAGTGTCGGGCAGCGGGTGTCCGGCGGTGAACGGCAGCTGCCGGCTGTGGATCATCCTCTCGGTGCCGCGGGGCTGTTGGGGTAGTTGCCGAACTCGCTGGTGCAGCCGATGCCGTCAACTGTGCACTCCTGCAGACCGAACGTCTTCACCGGGGTGCCGCTCGGTGGGGTGACGTCGAGGCCGTTGGGCCAGTTGCCGAGCACGATCAGCCGGTCGCTGGTGACCGCGCCGGGGGCGAACGTGGCGGTGATCCCGAAGCCAGACACTGATCCGCCGGCAGGGGTGATGATGGCGGTGGCGTAGGTGGTGGCGGCAGCAGGTGGTCCGGCGGCGAGCGCGGTGCCGGTCGCCGAGGGCGGCCAAGACGGTCAGTGATGCACCGAGGATGGCGCCGGTGCGACTGGCGGTCATGAGGCCTCTTCCAGATCGTGGGCAGGTCATCAGCGGACACGCAGCGACGGGGCGAACGGTTCAACCCACGGCCCGAGACAGGTGAACGGCCCTTGCCGGCCCGGCCCCGCGGCCCCCGGACCGCGCCGGGGGGAAGCCGGCGAACACGTCGGACCCGGCCGATCGGGTATCGCCCGAGAACAGGCCCCGTGGCACGTGGCTGAGGTGAGACCGGCGCGAGCGATTCGCCCGGCACGTATCACTGCCTCGCAGTGCTCAGTGCGGCGCACCGGGCCGGCACCGGACTGGCTGGCTGGCTGGCAGTTCGCTACTGCGCGTCGGCCTGTGCGAAAAGTTGGTCCGGAGCCGGTGAACCGTTCCCGCGCGCGAGCCGTGTCAGTCGATGTCAACCCCCGTGCCGCGCGCTGGCCGGAGCCCGTTTTGGGCCTGGTCCGTACCGGGTCACCACCCGCTGGAAAGGACAACGTCTGTGCGATCCTCACACCGCCGTCATATGGGCCGCTTCGGCCTGGGGCTGGCTGCAGCAGCCGGCACCGCAGCCCTGGTGCTGCCTACCGCTGCCTACGCCGCCGACGGGCCCCCCACAAGCTTCGCCAGCGCGCAGGTCGGCCCAGCCGGCGGAACGGTGAGCGGCTTCGGCATCACGGTCACCTTCGCCCCCGGCGCCGTCAAAAGCGCCCGGCGGATCATCTTGAACACCTCACCCAGCAGCGGAGACGTCACCCCCCCGGCGGGCGAGACCGCGCTGGTGACCTTCGGGCTGCAAGCGTGCGCCGCCGACTACACCGGCTGCACCAGTGCCTTCGGCAACTTCCCCAACAGCCCCGCTGGCAGCGAGCACGTCGACGGCCGCACCGTCGCCTTCACCGGATACCAGCCGCTGAGCACCACCCCGAACTCTTATGGCAACACCACGCTGGGATCAAAGGCAGCCAAGCTGGTCACCATCAGCACCCAGACCGCCGGGACCGAGGTGTTCATCTACAACCCGAACGCGACCGACACCGCACACGCCTATCCCATGCATCTGCCCAGCACCAGCGCCGGCGGCGTCAACACCTTCAAGACGTTCATGCCGATCGACTGGGTCATCGCCAGCCGCAGCAGCGCAGCCTCAACCGGGGCCGCTGGCACACCGACGCAGGTCAACGCCGGCACCGGCGGCCAGGCCGCTACCCCAGCCGGCACCAACACCGCACGCGACACAGAGATCGCCGCCCTCGCAGCCGGCGTACTGCTTGCCGGTGCCTCCGGTCGCCGGCTCATCGGCCGCCGGACCGGACGCTAGACCCGAAGCGAACTGTTCATGAGCCGCACGCCCACCGCCAGCGCCCCACCCGGCCCCGAGCCGAAAAGGCGAGCACAGCCCATCGCCGGTCTTGTGCTCGGCGCGGCGCTGGCGGTGGGCGCCGGCACCGTCCTGGCCCATCACCACCCGGCTTCTCGTGCCTTCGTTGTTGCGTCGGCCGGCCGTATCCCCGTCCCTGGCCTGGGCCAGCCGGCGCCCCCCGGCGACCGGCCTGCCGTCAGCACCCAGCCACGCAATATTCCACCACGAGGCGGGAGCCCGACCCGGCTGGCCATCGCGACAGTGGCGCTCAACGCCCCCGTCGTCCCTGTGCAGGTCGACAACGCCGCCCTTGGCGTTCCCGACAATGTCCACACCCTCGGCTGGTGGTCCGGGGGCCGGGCTCCCGGCGACCCGCACGGCACGGTCGTCATCGACGGCCACGTCGACGGCGCCCGCCAAGGCCTCGGAGCCCTCGCTGCCGTGTCCCGGCTCACGCTCGGCGCCGCCATCGAGGTCACCACAACCCGAGGGGTCCTGACCTATCAGGTCCAGGCCATCCGGGCCTACAGCAAGAACACCCTGCCGGCCGACGTGTTCAACCCCAGGGGCCCACCCCGGCTGGTACTCATCACGTGCGGCGGCACCTTCGACGCCGCCACCGGGCACTACCGCGACAACATCGTCATCTACGCCACCCGCAGTCAGACACCTGCGCTGTGACCGACCTTCCACTGGGCCATTGCCTCGAACCACAGACCACCCTGGACAACCCCGCTACCCATCCCTCGACGCGGATGGACGCCAGCGGGCCGCTGGGTTCCCCACACGGACCGTCTACTCGAACACGGAGGCGCAATGTCGCAACACCTCAACCGCGCAGCGGCTGATTCGACTCCGTTGAAGCCGGCGGCCACGCCTTCGCGGCGCGCAGGGCGCGCCGCTACGAGGACGTCGCGGCAGGTCCGAACCGCCTCGGTCAGCGCGGCCGCCGCAGCGCTGCTGCTGGCGGGGTGTGGATCCAGCGGGGGCACATCCCCGTCGTCGCCCGCATCGACAACCACCCCCGCCCCGTCGACCCGCGCGACGAAGAAGGTGGACTACCACCTGCACATGGCGTTCTTCTCCATCGAATCCAAGATCAGCCCGGTGATCGACCCGCAAGTCTTCGTTGCCTCACCCGGCGCCAAGGCCGGAATTGGTCCGCAGATGATCAGCCATATCGCTGGGGTCGCGCCGGCGAAGCAAGCCGGACCTCCGACGACTCGGCTGCTCGCCGCCGACGCAACGCCGCTGAAGATCACCCTCGGTGAATGGGAGAGGGCAGCCGGCAGCGTCGCGTTCAGCTGCGTGAACGGCAGCGAGCGCGCCACCAGTACCCTCACCGGCCTCATCCCGTCCGCCACCTACAGCACCTTCGTCGTGCACCTCAGGCGCCAAGGCGCCGGCCGGTTCACTCCTTGGGGCAACGCGGCGGGGACCACCAACAACTTCACCGCATCCAGCACAGGCGCCGCGTCCCCAACAAACACCGTGACCGGATGCCTCGGCGCAGACTCCGCCGCCGTCATCATCTGGCACAGCGACGGACAGACCCACGGCTCGTCCCCGGGAACGATCGGCGTCACCTGGCACAACAGCCTCATCACGGCGTTGCCGTAGCCGAGGGGTCAGGGGGTGTTGATCAATTCTTGCTGGTGGGCGTACTCGTCCTCGGTGATGGCGCCGGAGGCGAAGCGCTGGTCAAGGGTCTCGCGAGCGGTTCTCTGCGTTGCGGGGCTGTGGTTGCGCTGGCGAAGCAAGCGCACGATGACGACCACCGCGAATGCGATGACAGTCCAGAACAGCGGCATCATCAGGCCCATTCCGGCCCAGTTGCCCCAGCCCCAGCTGTTCGCGTTGTCTGTCCAGTCCATCATGAGGGTTCACGCTCCTTCTGGTTCACGCTAGGTGTTCTTGCCGTGGCGCGGTAAGGACCGATGGTCCCGACGCGCAGCGGCCCAGGCCGCTACTTCAGAGGCTGCCGCCGCGGTCCGGCTGTGGGGGTCGGCGCTACTGGCGTTCGAGGGCTACCCAGGTGAAGGGCTGGGTGGCTCCGGACGGTGTCTTGTGCAGTTCGCGGCGCGTCCCGAGGACGGCGAGGCCTTCCTCGCCGAGGGCGTCGATCAGGTCCTGGTCGGTGTAGCGGGCGACTGGCAGCCCCGAGCAGTGGGTGGGGCCGTCGGCAGCGAACGCGCCGACGACGCCGTGGCCACCTGCGGCGAGCGCCGACCGCAGGCACTGGCGGTAGCGCTGCTGGTCGGCTGGGGCGGTGAGGAAGTGGAACACGGCCCGGTCGTGCCAGACGTCGTACGTCCGGGGCGGTGTCCAGGTCAACAGGTCGGTGTGGATCCACGTCACGGCGGCTGCCTGGGGACCGAGCCGGCGGCGGGCGCGGTCGAGTGCGAGTGCGGACACGTCGAGGACGGCGACGTCGTCGAAGCCTTGGTCGAGCAGTTCGTCGACGAGCCGGGAGGTGCCGCCGCCGACGTCGAGGACGGAATGCTTGGACGTCACGTGCAGGGCATCGAGCAGTTCCAGTGACGCGGTGGGGGCTGCTTGGTACCAGCTGAGTTGGTCCTCAGCCGCGCCTGAGTACGTCGCGTCCCAGCTGCTGGCAGGTGTGCTCACGAAGACCTCACCCGGTTCGTATGACCGCTCGGCGCGCCGGCGCAACTGGTTGCCCAGGGTGCGGGTGTTCAGCTATTAACCGGCAGGGCCTGCAGTGCGGCGGCGAGGCGCTGGGCTGCGTCGTCGGCGACGGCCTGCAGGGCGGGGTTGTCGGGCAGGGTGACCATGAGCTGGGGGTCGAGGGCTGAGACGAGGACTGCCGTGTCGCTTTGCCGGATGACGACGTTGCAGGGCAGCAGCAGGCCGATGTCGGGCTCGGCCTGCAGGGCTTGGTGGGCGAGATGGGGGTTGCACGCCCCGAGGATGAGTTGGGGCTCGACGTCGACGTCGAGCTTGGCTTTCATCGTCGCCTGCACGTCGATCTCGGTCAGGACACCGAAGCCCTGGTCGGCGAGCGCCGCCCGGGTGGCGGTGACAGCATCGTCGAACGACAGGTCGACGGTGGTGCTGGTGCCGTAGTTCATCAGGGTCTCCTCGAGCGGGTCTGGGACATGCGGTCAGTGGCTGAAGCGGATGTCGGGCAGGACGCGGCGGAGCCAGCGGGGGGTCGCCCAGGCGGCGCGTCCAGTCAGGCGCAGCAGTACCGGGACGAGCAGCAGGCGCACGAGGGCGGCGTCGAGCAGGACGGCGACGCCGAGCACGACGCCCATCTCCTTGGGTGGCAGCGGCCCGGACAGGGCGAAGGTGAAGAAGACGGCGACCATGACGGCGGCGGCGGCGAAGATGACCCGGCCGCTGTGGGCCAGGCCGCCGACCATCGCCTCGCGGGGGTCGCCGGTCCGTTCCCAGTGCTCCTTGGCCGAGGACAGCAGGAAGACGGTGTAGTCCATCCCGATCGCGAAGATCATGGCGAAGAAGAACACCGGCGCCCAGGCGTCGAGGAACCCTTGCGGCTCGAAACCGAACAGGCTCGCGCCGTGGCCGCCTTGGAAGACCAGCTTCGCGACGCCGAACGCAGCGCCGGTGGCAAGCAGGTTGGTGAGCACGCCGATCGCGGCGATAAGCGGCGCCTGCAGGGCGACGAGCAGCAGCAGGAAGCCCAGGGCCAGGACGACGCCGATGACCAGCGGGGTCTTGGCGGCGAGCAGCTTCTCGAGGTCGTGGTTCTCCGCGGGTGCGCCGCCGACCATGGTGCCGTCGGGCAGGGTCCGGCGGAGCCGGTCGATGGTGGTCCCGAGGGCCTTGGCGGACGGGTCGACGGTGGGGACGGCCTGCACCAGCTGCCAGCGGCCGTCGCGGGAGGCCATGGCCGGCAGCAGGTGGGCGAGGCCGGGGTCGGCGGCTGCGGTCCGGACGGTGGAGTTAGAGGTGGTTGTCGGGGTGAGGATCTGCAGCGTGCCGGGGGCGCCAGGGCCGAATGCGGCCTTGACCTGGTCGTAGCCGACGCGGGCGGATGCCGTCGCGGGCAGCACCTTGATGCTGGGCATCCCCGTGCGCAGGCCGAGGACGGGGCTGGCGAGGGCGAGCAGGGCGATCAGGGACAGGGCGCCGTAGGCGACGGGGTGGCGCCAGAGCCGCTCGCCCCAGGCGGCGAAGCGGGCTGAGCGGTGCTCGGCGGCGTTGGCCCACGGCAGGCTGGCGGCGTTGACCCGGGCGCCGAGACGGCCCAGGACGGCGGGCAGCAGCGTGAGGGTCGCGCCGAGTACGAAGACGACCGAGAGCATGATCCCGAGGGCCATCGACCGGAACGCGGGCGACGGGACGAGCATGACCGCCGACAGGGAGATCAGCACCGTGAGTCCGGAGAAGGCGATGGCCTTGCCGGCGGTGTCCATCGTCTCGGCGACCGCGTCGGTGCTGCTGACGCCGGGCCGGGCGCGTGCGGCGCGGAAGCGCACGACCAGGAACAGGGCGTAGTCGATGCCCAGCGCCAGGGCGAACATGAGCGCGAAGTTCATCGCCCAGATGGAGATGGCACCGACCTTGGTGCCGAGGTAGAGGCTGCCCGCCGCGGCGACCAGGCCGGCGATGGTGAGCATCAGCGGCAGGCCGGCGGCGACCAGGCTGCCGAACGCAAGGACCAGAATTGCCAGGGTCACGGGCCAGCTGAACAGCTCTGAGCGCATCATCGCGGTGCGGTTGGCGGTGTTGAAGTCGCTCCACAGTGCTGAGGACCCGGTCAGCGCGACGCTCGTGCCGCTTCCGCCGAGGTGAGCCAGCGGTTTGGCGAGGTCGTCGGCGGCCCGGACCATGGTGTTGGTGTCGCGGCCGGCGCCGCCCTGGATGACGGCGGTGTGGCCGTCCGGGCTGATCGACAGGCCAGGTGCCGGTGCCAGCACGGTGCTGATCCTCGGGTCGGCCCGCAGCAGCTGCTCGGCGCGGCGGATCGTCGCCTGGTTCGCCGGGCTGGTGATCGGGGTCGCCGAGTGCACCACGACCTGCAGGGCTGCGGCTGACAAGCCGGAGAACTGCTTGTCGACCAGGGTGCGGGCCGCTACCGACTGCGACCCGGTGGCTTCCCACCCTGCCCCGGCCAGGGCCTTCTCGACCCGGGGGGCGAACGCGCCGAGGCTGACGGCGATTATCGCCCAGAGGACCAGGACGAGGCGGAAGTGTCCGGCGGTGTAGCGCCCGAGCCGGCCGAGCGGGCCGTAGCGCGGTGACACGGTCTCTGTGTCCGGCCTCGGGGTGGCGGTGAGGGTCATCTGACTGGCACTCCTTGGCTGCGTCGCCCGGGATACCCCGGGGGGTGTCTTGGGCCACCGTAGCAGGTAATACCCGGCGGTGTATCTGTGCTGCCTGGACCTCAAAGGCCAGCCGGGGGGCGCGGAGGGTGAGGCCGGACGCCCGGAGCCAGCCGGACCGCCGCTGCTGGGTGCGGTGGGCGCGCTGTCAGGACGGTCCTGGCCGACGTGGGCAGATCTGCCGCACCAACCCGGGAGCTCAGTCGCGACGCGAAGAGTTACGATACGGGCAGGGGTATCAGGGAGGCCAGATGCAGATCGATGACGACACCGTCGGCAAGGTGCTCAACCGGCTACGCCGGGCCGAGGGACAGATCGGCGGCGTCATCCGCATGATCGAAGAAGGCCGCGAGTGCAAGGACGTCGTCACCCAACTGGCCGCCGTCTCACGCGCCCTGGACAAGGCCGGCTTCGCGATCATCGCCTCCGGTCTGCAGCAGTGCCTTGCTGACCCCAGCTCGACGGGGGAGCTTGATCGTGAGCAGCTGGAGAGGCTCTTCCTGTCACTGGCTTGACGAGATGGCGCGCCTCGCTCCGCCGGCCATCCCGGCCCGCAGCTGGACGCCGAGGAGCGCTCCCGTGGCGGCCTCAGCGCGCAGCCCTTCGGTGCTGAGGAAGGGCGGGTCGGGGTCGGGTCCGACGTGGTGGACACGAGCAGTCAGGAGCGTTCGGCAATTGGCTCCGCAGTGATCGTTGAGTCTCCTCGGATGGGCTCTGTAGATAGTTGCGACGGACCTGCAAGACGGCGGCCGAGATGATGAGTCGGGCCTAGCTGCCGGGTTCAGAGCGCCGCGGCAGCAACGCCCCGGTCAGCTTTGGCACGCGGCTCGTTTCGGAGCAGTTCCGTGGAAGGTGGTGGCGCGAGTAGCAGCCCACCACCGAGCAGGGAGCCCCACGTGTTCCACAGGCTTCGGCGACCAGAGGTGAGACGACATGATGAATGGCTCAGGTACGGGCTGGATGTGGGTGTGGCCGGTGCTGATTGTGATCGGGCTGCTGGTCATCGGCTTGGGGGTCACTCGCTATGTAAGGACGCCGAGCGCGCCAGCGGCTGATCAGCCGACCGCGCGGCAGGTGCTGGACGGGCGCCTCGCTCGAGGCGAGATCGACGCGGATGAGTATCAGCGTCGCCGCCAAGCACTGTCGTGAGCGGCGAACCGATCGGTCGGCGCCGCGCATTGGGGCTGATCGGCCTCGGTACGGCCGCTGTCGCCGCCGGGACCACCGGTTGGGCCGCAGGGGTCGGTTCCAGCACATCCCGGGTCCTGCAACCCGGCGCAGTAGGCGCAGAACTCGCCGCGCATCCGGTGCTGAGCAGCTCCGCAGGGCTGCTGGACATCACGCTCACCGCAGCGCCCGGTGTGACTCTGGCGGGTCGGCGGACCGCGGCCCTTGGCTACAACGGCACCTCACCAGGGCCCGTCCTGCGAGTCCGGCCCGGGGACCTGCTTCGGGTCAAACTCGTGAACCGTCTCGACCAGCCGACGAACTTGCACACCCACGGCTTGCACGTCTCGCCCGCCGGCAACAGCGACAACCCGTTCATCACGGTCGATCCGGGGGCATCGTTCGACTACGCAATCCAGATCCCCGCCGATCACCGGCCCGGAACCTACTGGTATCACCCGCACCACCATGAGCATGTAGCCGATCAAGTCTTCGGCGGGCTGTCAGGCGCCCTGATTGTCGACGGGCAGCAGAGTCCCGTCAGTGACATCGAGCGGACGATCATGATCACTGACACGACGGTGGACAGCAGCGGGTACGTCGCCGCCGCCGACCCTATGGCCAAGATGATGGGCCGCGAGGGCGAATGGGTATTGGTGAACGGCCAGCTCCAGCCCACGATCGCCTCGGTCCCGGGTACGTCGGAGCGCTGGCGAATCGTCAACGCCTGCGTCTCCCGCGTGCTCGCGCTAACCCTCGAGGCTCACCAGCTGACCCAGATCGCCGTTGACGGTGGTTCCCTTCCGCGCGCACGCAGCCTGAATCGCATCGTCCTGGCGCCGGGCAACAGGGCTGACGTCATCGTGCGACCCACGAGCCAAGGCAACTACCGTCTCATCGCCGAGCCCTACGACCGGGGGAGCGCCGGAATGATGGGCAGCATGGGGACCTCCTTCGCCGGGGCGAGGCCCCGCGTGCTTGCCACCCTGGCGGTGTCCGGCCCGACGCGCCCAACGTCTGGCCTCTCATTGCTGCTTTCGAACACACCCCTCCCCGCCGGTCGGGCCGTCAGAACGCGACACCTGACTTTCGCCACCGGGATGGGAATGGGCGGTATGGCCTTCACCATCGACGGGCGCAGGTTCGACCCGGGCAGGGTCGACCAAGCTGCCCGCCTCGGCACCACCGAGGAGTGGGTGGTGACCAACACCAGTTCGATGGACCACCCGTTCCACCTCCACGTCTGGCCCTTCGAGGTGGTCGGCGACAGCGCCGGCACACCTGCCTCAGGAGCGGTGCAAGACGTGGTGCTCGTACCGGCCAGGGGGTGGGTCCGGCTTCGCGTCCACTTCGGCGACTACGCGGGGCAGACCGTCTACCACTGCCACATCCTCGACCATGAGGACGCTGGGATGATGGGGCATCATCGACGTCAGCGCCTAGCCAGTCAATGACGGCGAGGCATGCTTGCGGTGTGGACGGCGGTGAGCGGGCGACGACGGCAGGCGTGCCGTGCTGGCGCCTGTGCCTGTTGGGCGTGACCTTGCTCGTCGTGAACGACGCGCACTGTTGGTAGCGGTCCCCAGGGCGCCGAGCTGTGAGACGCAGATCGGCGCCCGTGTGGGAGGACGCCCCTGTCCGTTACTGCTGACCGGAAGCGCTATGTCTGGACCAATCCACACTGCGTCCTCGAGCGTGCCGGGCGCCGGTCCCTCGGGTGAGGACCACCGCCGGCTCACGCGCGTTGTCGGCACCAGTGGTCGCGCTACATCCAGCCGCCGTTCTGATCAGCGGAGCACTGCGGTACGTGCGGTGCTGAGCGAGCTGTCGCCGGGGGGTGCGGGAGGCGCATCAGGCCAGGGTGCCGTTCTAGACGCTCGGTGCCTCCTTCCCCTAGGCGGACGAGTCGCGCGTCGCCGCGGCGCCAGCGGGCCGGACTGTCATGGCATCGCCGCTGGTGCTCATAGGTTGAGTCCGGCGCGGACGGCGACGTAGCCGGCGACGGCGATGAGCAGGACGGCGAACGCCCGGGTCAGGGCGGGACCGGAGATGCGGTCCGCGACGCGTTTGCCGGCCAGCGAGCCGGCGACTGCGGCGAGGGTGAACGGGATGACGACGTGCCAGGGGATCTGTGTGTGCCCGACCCTGGCTGCGAGGGCACCGAGTGAGTTGATCGCGATGACGATCAGCGAGGTGCCTACCGCGATCGGCATCTCGTAGCGCAGGGCGACGACCAGGGCGGGCACGATGACAAAGCCTCCGCCGACGCCGAAGAAGCCGGTCAGGAAGCCGACGACCAGGGACGCGGCGACGACTCGTGCCAGACCCGCACGGCCGCCGGGCCCCGTTGGCTTGCTGGGGCTCGCCGCTGTGGTTGCCGGGCCCTGCGCCGGGGTCCTGATGAGCAGAGCCGAGTCCGTGGAGGTGGACGGCGTAGCCGACACCGGCTGCCGCTGCACCGAACTGCTGGACTGGTCGGATCGGCTTGCCTGGGAGTCCTGACGGCTGCGGGCGAGCATGGCGCCGGCGGCGATGACCATCAGCCCGGCGAACCCGAGCAGCAGGATCTGGGGGTCGACCTTGTGGTTGAGCTGGGTGCCGGCCAGTGAGGCTGCGGTGCCGATGAGCCCGAAGGCGAGCCCGGCTCGCCAGCGGACCCGGCCGGCGCGGGCGTGGCCGACCGCGCCGGTGAGGCCGGTGATCCCGACGATGATCAGCGAGGCGGTCGTCGCGGTCTGCGGGGTCTCGCTGATCGCGTAGACCAGGACGGGCACGGTGAGGATGGACCCGCCGCCGCCGAGGGCGCCGAGCGAGACGCCGATGGCGATGCCCGCGACGATGGCGACGACCAGCACTCAGGTCACCGGCTCGGCTTACTGCCGCGGGTGACCGGCAGCCCGGCCGCGGCCCAGGCCTGCATCCCGCCGACCAGGTTGCTGACGTCGTGCCCGGCGGCGTGCAGCGCGGCGGGCGGCCTTGGCTGACCGGTTGCCTGAGCGGCACACGGTGACCACCGGACGGTCGGTCGGGACCTGCTGGGGGTCGAGGGCGCCGAGCGGACGGTGTACGGCGTGCGGGGCGTGGCCGGCGGCCCACTCATCGGCCTCGCGGACGTCGAGCAGCAGGACCCGGCCGTCGGCTGCGGCCCGGGCCGCTTCGCCGGGAGTGATTTTCCCGGGTGCTCCTGGGTGGCTGGCGGCATCGGTGCTGTGCCGGCGTCGAGCGAACAGGTTCATCAGGTGGTCCTTTCGAGGTGGTTGCTGACGGGGGCGCCTTCGACGGCGAGCTGGTAGTCCGCGGCGGGTGACCAGCTGGCGGTGACCGCGAACCGGTCGCCGCGGACCAGGGTGGTGCGCCACTCGACGGGCCGTCCGGAGGCGCACCCGAGCCGCTCGATGCGCAGGGCAGCGCACTGCTCGCCGGTCACGGCCAGCAGGCGCTGTTCGGCCGGGGTCGGGATGACGGCGGTGATGCGCTCCTGACCGCCGCTGACCCGCAGCGAGCACCGGCGGGCGAGCTCGTCGTAGAGGCTGGTGTGGCTGAAGTCGGCGGCGAGCAGGCCGCGGGCCAGGGCTGCCGGCAGCCAGACGCGGTCCAGGGCCAGCGGTTCGCCGGCAGAGAGCCGCAGGCGTTCCAGGTGCACCAGGGGGGTCGACTCCTCGAGGCCCAACCGGGCGGCGACGACCCCGTCGGCGCGCTCGTCGAGCACACGCACGATGCTGCGCTGCTCGCGGCCGGTGGCCTCCACCGACCGGAACAGGCTGTAGAGGGCGCCGAGGGGCTGCTCGAGGGTGGCCTCGGCGACGACTCGGCTGCCGCGGCCGCGTTCGGCGATCACCAGACCGTGGGCGCGCAGCTGGGCCAGGGCGGCGCGCACCGTGTGGCGGCTGACGCCGTACTCGCGCTGCAGCGCCTGCTCGGTCGGGAAGACCTCTCCGAACTCGCCGGCTCCCAGCCGGCGCGTCAGCAAGTCCTGGATCTGCGCCCACAGCGGCAGCGGCGAGGACCGGTCCAGGCGCCCGGTCCTGCTTCCTGCATCGCCCCTTGCCACCGGCCCCGTCACACGCCTAATGTACGGCAGTCCGGACAACCAGTCGAGGGTGTCGGACGTCTTCTCGAAGGGGCAGCGCATGGTCGAGGTCATCACGGTCGAGACACCTGAGCTGGGCGACCGCAGCTACATCGCCCACGACGGCAGCACGGCCGTCGTCATCGACCCGCAGCGCGACCTGGACCGCTTGCAGCCGCTGCTGCGCGAGGCTGGTCTGACGGTCGCGCTGGTGCTCGAGACCCACCTGCACAACGACTACGTCTCCGGCGGCCGGGAGCTCGCCCGCCAGGCAGGCGCCCGCTACGTGATCGCTGCCGGAGACGACGTCGACTTCGACGCCGAGCGCGTCGTCGACGGGGACCAGCTTCCGGCCGGGCGCCTGCAGGTCGAGGTGATGGCCACTCCGGGCCACACCGACGGCCACGTCGCCTACGTCGTGCACGACACCCAGGCCGGACCCGGCGCCTCCAGCGTGGTGTTCTCCGGCGGTTGCCTGCTCTACGGCAGCGTCGGCCGCACCGACCTCGTCGACCCGGCGCGCACCGATGAACTCACCCGCGCCCAGTACCACTCGGCCTGCAGGCTGGCTCGGTCGCTGCCCGACCCGACCCGACTGTTCCCGACCCACGGCTTTGGCAGCTTCTGCTCCTCCGGCAGCTCCTCAGGCGGCGACGCGAGCACCATCGGGCAGGAGAAGGCCGGCAACGACGCCCTGGTCACCGGCGACGAGCAGAGCTTCGTCGACGCGCTCGTCGCAGGGCTGACCGCCTACCCGCGTTACTACGCCCACATGGGTGACCGCAACCGCGCCGGCGCCGGTGCCGCTGACCTCTCGGAGGCGCGCGCCGCCGACCCCGACGAGATCGCCAAGCGGATCGGCGACGGGGAGTGGGTGGTTGACCTGCGCACCCGGACCGCGTTCGCCGCCCGGCACATCGACGGTGCCATCGGGATCGAGGTCGGCGAGCAGTTCGCGACCTACCTCGGCTGGCTCATCCCGTGGGGAACGCCGGTCACCTTGGTCGGTGACAGCGCCGAGCAGGTCGCCGACGCCCAGCGCCAGCTGGTCCGGATCGGGATCGAGCGTCCAGCCGGTGCCGCGGTCGGCTCCGTCGAGGACCTGGCGGCCGGCCGCGAGGTCCGTAGCTACCGACGAGTCGATTTCGCCGAGGCAGCGCGGGCCCGGCAGCAGGACGGCGTCACCGTCCTTGACGTGCGCCGCGACGACGAGCACGCCGGGGGAGCGCTGCCCGGCTCGGTGCACATCCCGATGCACAGCCTGCTCGACCGCCTCGGCGAGCTGCCCGAGGCCCAGCTGTGGGTCCATTGCGCCAGTGGCTTTCGGGCCAGTGTCGCCGCGAGCCTTCTCGACCGCGCCGGACACGACGTCGTGCTCATCGACGACGCCTACAGCCACGCCGAACAGCTCGGCCTCACCGCCCCCGTAGCCGACAACTCCACCGCGGCGGCCTGACGGACCTTCTCGACTGAATCAACCAGCCCGACCGAACCGAAGGAGAACGCCGTGAGCGACGCCGCAACCATCCACCACCGCATCCTGATCGTCGGCGGCGGCAGCGCCGGGATCAGCGTCGCCGCCCGGCTCCGGCGCTCCGGCATGGACGACGTCGCCGTGCTCGACCCCGCCGACACCCACTACTACCAGCCGCTGTGGACGCTGGTCGGCGGCGGCCGAGCACCAGTGAAGGAAAGCGCCCGTCCCCAGGCCTCGGTCATGCCGCGCGGGGTCGCCTGGATCAAGGACCGCGCCGAGCACATCGACCCCGACAACCAGCTGGTGACCGCCGCCTCCGGTGCCCGCCTGGGCTACGACTACCTCGTTGTCTGTCCCGGCATCCAGCTCGACTGGTCCACGGTCTCGGGCATGGCCGACGCGCTCGACACCCCGGCGGTGTCGAGCAACTACACCTACGACCTGGCACCCAAGACCTGGGAGGGCATCCGGCAGCTGCGCTCGGGGACCGCGGTGTTCACCATGCCGGCCGGCCCGATCAAGTGCGCCGGCGCGCCGCAGAAGATCGCCTACCTTGCCGCCGACCACTGGCGTCGCGAGGGTGTGCTCGGCGACATCCGGATCGTGCTGGTCCTGCCAACCCCGGGCATGTTCGGCGTCAAGGAGTTCTCCGACGTCCTGGAGCAGGTCGTTGCCCGTTACGGCATCGAGGTGCACAAGAACTCCGAGCTGGTCGAGGTCGACCCCACCGGCCGGCAGGCGATCGTGCTCGACCACGCCGATGACACCAAGCAGGCCATCGGCTACGACTTCATGCACGTCGTCCCGCCCCAGTCCGCACCGGACTGGGTCAAAGCGACCGACCTGGCCGACCCGGCCAGCCCAGCCGGCTACGTCCAGATCGACAAGAACACCATGCGCCACGCCCGCTACGGCAACGTGTTCGCCCTTGGCGACGCCGGCAGCTCACCGAACTCCAAGACCGGTGCCGCGATCCGCAAGCAGGCGCCCGTCGTCACCGCCAACCTGCTCGCCGCCTCCAAGGGCCAGCAGCCGGGCGCGCAGTACGACGGCTATGCCTCGTGCCCGCTGACGACCGCTCGGGACAAGATGCTGCTCGCAGAGTTCGACTACACGATGAAGCCCCACCCCACGTTCCCGCCCCGGCTGGTGAACGCGCAGAAGGAGCGGCGCGACATGTGGTACCTCAAGCGCTACGGGCTGCCGTTCATGTACTGGAACCTGATGCTGAAAGGTCTCGCCTGAGCACGGCGTGCCGCCGGCCCCCCACGGCTAGCCGCACCCAACCCTCGCGCTGGCCGGCGCGGCCACCACACGCTCTGCCAGCGGCCCTGGCGCCCGACCGCGAAAGGGACCACGTGATAGCGCCGAACTTGTCCACCCAGCGCTCCTCCGCCCCGAACCGTTGTCAGCGCATCTCAGCCGGCCGCGCAGATGAGCGCTGGCACCACGGCCGTCCTTGACGTCCGGACTCCCGGTGAGTACGCCGCCGCCATCCCCGGTAGCCACCTGCTACCGCCGGACCAGCGCGGCGCCCACGCCGACCACAGGACCATCGGCCAACAGCCGGCGGTGAGCGGCGGCCTGCACCGTTGCGGGCTCGGCTAACGACCCAGCAGCACGTACGGCGGAACTGTCGCTAGCTGGCTTCGTACCGTTGCTGACCGCGGGCCGGGTCACTCGTGTGGTCCCGGTGAAGGCCGCTGGGCAGTGCGGCTGTGGCGGCGAGTGCGAGCAGCAGGGCTGCTGCCCCGCCGGCGACGTCGAGCAGGTAGTGATTGGCGGT
>JAABUU010002688.1_pt1 | contig 24562 bp, 24 predicted proteins | sample 5559301 | NCBI WGS metagenome assembly JAABUU01 (sample SAMN10711884, study PRJNA513360) | rock metagenome | isolation source: Antarctica rocks | place: Antarctica: Victoria Land, Richard Nunatak white | reverse complement strand
ACGCACGCGCTCCTCCTCACGGGCATCCTGCGGATCGCGGGCCTTGATCAGCTTCGGCATAACGACCTCCTCCCTCCCTCCCGCTGAGGTCGGAAGTCTACCGTATCTGAGGAATGGCGCAGTAAGGGCGGCTCCGCCGCCACGAAGTCCCCTCTGGGGACTGGAATATCCCAACACCTGCCCTCCCGTCCCCCTCTGTGTCTCTGTGCCTCTTGTTCCGTCCTTTCTTCCTCTCGTTCCCTCATCGCTCTGTGGCTCTGCGTCTCCAAGGCCCACGCCCCCACTCGCCCACTCGCTCACCGGCAACACCTGGTCGCGGGGAAGTGGTATAACCAGGAGCGTGGCTGCTCGTCCTGCCCCATCGACGCACTTCGTCTATCGGCCCACTGGCCCACTCACCCGGAGGTACACCATGAGCGTGCCCTGTTCGCACCTGGATCAGATCAACGATGTGTCGCCGAACACCGCTGGCTGCGAGGAATGTCTGAAGCTGGAGGACGAATGGGTCCACCTGCGGATGTGCCTGATCTGCGGGCACGTCGGCTGCTGCGACTCCTCGAAGAACACGCACGCGACCAAGCATTTCCACGCCACGCAGCACCCGCTGATGCAATCCGCAGAACCGGGCGAAGACTGGATCTGGTGCTACGTGGACGGGGTGACGCTGGAGCCGAGCGCCTGACGCGGCGCGCTACAGCGCCATAGCGCCATGCAGCAGGCTTGCCCTCGTGCCACAGCCCCAGTCCCCGGAGGGGAGGTGCGCCCAAGCTGCGGCTCGGGGCTTCGTGGCCGTAGCCCCTCGCCGTGGCCGTGTGCCCTTCAGGGGGAGTGGCTGCCCTCCGTGGCACAGTGTGCCCTTCATGGGTAGTGGCCGCCCTCCGGGGCACAGTGTGCCCTCCGGGGTAGTGGCTACCCTCCGGGGTAGTGCAACCCCGGTCACCGGCTCTAGCTGAGATGAGGAACGCAACAAGGGGCGGGGGATATGGTCCCCGCCCCTCTTTTGCTGCGCTAGAGAGTTGCCCTGCGCTACGGCGCCTTCTGCGTGAACTCGCTGGCGACCCAGCCGTCGATGCCGTCCGAGGTGCGGATATTCCGCCACTCGCGGCCTTCGACCGTCTGCGCGGGGCCGATCTCGGTCACGCGGTCGCCCTCGGCGAGGCGCGCGACGATCTCGGCGCTCGTCGAGGCGGTACGGCGTAGGTTGATGTTGTCGCCGCCGGTGTTGGCGATCACGTAGGCGGCACCGGCGGTCGGCGCGGTGCTCGCGCCCGGCGCGGTCGAAGCCCCCGGCGCGGTGCTCGCCCCCGGCGCGGTGCTCGGGCGCGGCGAGCTGGAGGCGGTGGTGCGGGTGCCGACGGTCGCCGAGCCCGCGACGATCGGCGGTTTCGTCGTCGCCGCCGCCGCGATCGTCGCGGTCGGTGCCGCCCCGCTACGACTGCGGATCGCCGAGGCGATGCCGATGATCAGGAGCAGCACCACCAGGGCCGCCACGACGATCAGGGCCGGAACCAGGAGTCGGCGCCGATCGTCCCCGCCGAATCCGCCAGTTTCCATGTTCATGCGTCCATCCTCCGTCCGCTCACCAGGATTCTTCCATCATCGTCGGTCCCGGATCGATTCTCCACCGTCTGCCACCGTCGGTCCCAGACCGATTCTATACCGTCTGCCAGTTGCGTGCAGTTTACCGCCCCCAGCGGCGTGTTTCCGCGTCCCCAAACGCAAGAATCATTCCGCCGTGCCAGCATCCGTGCCCGCTTCGCGCCGCTCGCTCGCTCGCAGCACCTCCTCCGGTGGCGGATAGGCCGCCTCCAATTCGCGCAGGGCCATGCCGAAGAGATCGAAGTGCCAGATGTCCGGGCGGCGCGAGCGCGGTGGTTCCAGCCAGGCCGGGCGTAAACCGAAACGGGCACCGAATGCGACCAGTGCCGCCCGATCCGCCGACAGCATGTGGCAGGCGGGCTCGAACGCGCCGAGACCGAACGGGCGCAGATCGTGGCGAAAGCGGTGCAGGGCGATCCCCCCCGCGCGGCCATGATCGAGCGCCTCCCGCACCGCGCGCCAGGCGAACCAGCGGACCCCCGGTGTCCCCGCGCTCATCGGTCGTCGCACCGTCGGTCAGCTACAGGCGGCGTTGCCCGCTCTGGGGATATGCTAGCATTACCCGACCAAACGGGCCTGCGGTCGCGCTGCGGCATCGCGGTCCCCATCGTCGGCGCGGTCGCCGTGGCCCATTGCCGAACCGCATCGGTTTCCCGATGCCTGACTGTCCGTACACCCTGAGGATACCGCATTTGTGCCGTCAGGGGAAGAGGGTAAAGGGATGAATTTTGGGGTGAATAGGTGACGACCGTCTTCCAGGCGCTCACAACGCTCGTGTGGCTCATCGTGCTCGGCCTGCTCCTCTGGCCGCTCGTGCAGCGGCGGACCCTGCTGTTGCGGCGGGCGGGCGGGCTGGAACGGCTCGGGCGGGCGCGCGGCTCGCGGGCGTTGTCGCTGATCGCGCACCGCGAGACCTATCGCCTCTGCGGCTTCCCGATCATCACGCGCGACGTGCTCGATACGCCCGAGGAGCTCCTGCGGCAGATCGCCCGGACCCCCGTGCGGACCCCGCTCGATCTGGTGCTGCACGCGCGCCACGACCATGCGTTGGCGGCGGAGCAGATCGCGCACGCGCTGGTGCGCCACGCGGGGCGGGTGACGGTCTTCGTGCCGTACCACGCGACCGGCCCCGCGCTGCTGATTGCCCTCGCCGCCGACGAGATCGTCCTCGACCCGAACGCCGTGCTGGGGCCAGTATCGCCGCAGATCGGCCCCTATCCGGCCCCCTCACTCCTGCTGCTGGCGGAGGAGAAGGGGACGAACGCGATGTATGACGAGTCGCTGATCCTGGCCGATCAGGCGAACAAGGCGATGGTGCAGGTGCAGGCGCTGATCGCCGAACTGCTGGTGGCGCGGCACCCCGACTTCGTGGATGCGCCGAAGATCGCGGCGGAGTTGACCGGCAAGAACTGGACGGCGCACTACCCGATCCTCTTCGAGGAGGCGCAACGCCTGACCCTGCCGGTCAGCGATGCGCTGCCGCCCGAGGTCCACGCGCTGATGGAGCTCTACGACACCACCACCGCCAACCGCCCCTCGACGAGCCGCTGGTAGGCTCGGGGGACGGGGATCGCGCAGGGATGCGGAGACGGGGATCGCGCAGGGATGCGGAGACGCAGAGCACGAGAGAGAAGAAGGGGACGGAACAGGAGGCACAGAGGCACAGAGGGGGTAAGGGAGGAAGGGACGGATAGTTAGGAGACATAGAAGAAGAAGATGGTTGTCCCACTGGCGTGAGTGACCGAGGGGTTGAAACCCCCGGTTGAGGGCGGTTCGCCGCCACGAAGTCCGTCTGCGCGGACTGGGATAGTCACTCATGCAGCGGTAGTAGCCCTGATGGTCGTTTACGAACGGTTGCAGCGGCTCCTCCCCCTCTCCTCGTATGGGGAGAGGGGGTGCCGCCCGCAGGCGGCGGGGGTGAGGGTCCCCGCCATGCCCCGCCCACCTTACAACGAAACCCCTCTCCCAGATAGGCGGGTGCCCGCTGGGCGGCGGGTGGCGAGCCGGGGTGCGGGCCGTCCCTGGCGCGGGTTGCCGAGGGGTTGAAATACCCCGGAGGGCAGCCACTACCCATGAAGGGCACAATGCCCCCGGCTGCGGGCAGCCATAGACGGCACCGGCGAAGCCCGCCCGCGCGGGCTGAACCTCCGAGAGCCTACGCCGCAACAAGCGGCGCCAGTGTCGGCGATGGCCCCCGCTCCTCGGATGGGGAGAGAGGGTGGCACCCGCAGGTGGCGGGGGTGAGGGTCCATCCAGCACCCACTTACGCCCACAACGCGGCCCCTCTCCTAAAATTGGTGGGTGCCCGCTGGGCGGCGGGTGCCGCCCGCAGGCGGCGGGGTGCGGGCCGCACCGACGCGCACGGCAATTTCCCCCGCCGATTGCGGCCCCCTGGCCCCTTGACTATACTTGCCGCGCACGATCGACAAGGAGCGCGGCGCATGAACCGGATGCTGGTGCTGAGCCCTGCCCATCTGAAGGCCGTACGCCAGCCTCGGCACCGCGCCCGATGGCGGTTGTATGCCCGTGTCCCGCCTCGCCGTCTCACGGCCTACCTCTGCGCCCCACCGCGCCGATACGACGCTATGACCGCGCCGCTGCTCTATGGGCGACGATGAGCGTGCTCGCGCCCCCCGCCCCGACACCCATCGTCAGCGCATCGCCCGCTCGCGCCGCGCGCCGGGGAGGTGAGGGTCGCCGGACGCTCGCCCTCTTCCTGGCCTGCCTCGGCTTCTATTTGCTGACGGCGAGCGGGCACTTCTACGCCGCCGACGAGGAGACGGTCTACCGGGTCACGGAGAGCCTGGTGGAGCGTCACACCTTCGCCGTGCCGGACACCTGGGGGATCATCGGGACGCAGCGCGACGCCGGTGGCGCGCTCTACGCGCAGTACACGCCGGGTCAGTCGCTCGTGGCCCTCCCCCTCTATCTCCTCGGCAAAGTGGTGGCGCGCTTCTTCCCCGCCGATCAGGAGGGCTACGTCACGCGCTACTGTGTCTCCCTGCTCAACGCCTTTGTGACGGCGGCGACGGTGGCGCTCCTCTATCGGCTGGCGCGCGGGCTCCGCTACGGTGCCCCCGCCGCCCTCGCTCTGGCCCTGATCTACGCCGTCGCCTCCGGGGCCTGGCCGCACGGGCGCACCTTCTTCGCGGAGCCGCTGACGGCGTTGTTGCTGTTGCTCAGCTTCGCGCTGAGCGAGACGGCAGTGCGAGAGACGGCAGTCGGCAGTCGACAGTCGGCAGCGAGAGAAACGGCTATCGAATTGCGCGCAGGCGAACAACAGCCGCGTGCCGATCTTCTGCCGACTGCCGACTGCCGACTGCCGTCTCTCTTCTTCTCTGGCCTCGCGGCGCTCGGGGCGGTCGTCGTCAAGCCGCAGGGGGCGATCGCGCTGCCGATCCTGGGATTGTTCCTGGTGGGGCGGGTCTGGGCGCGCGACGCGGGGGACGGGCGGGCGCGGCTGCGGCGGGTCGTGCGGGCGGTGGTGGCGTGGGAGCTGGGTCTGGCCCTCGTGGCGCTGCCGTTCGCCCTCTACAACAATGCCGTCTATGGAGGACCGCTCAGCACCGGCTACGGCGCGGGGGCACCCGATGTCTTCCGCACGCCGTTCCTGACCGGGCTCCACGGCCTGACCCTGTCGAGCGGCAAGGGGATTCTCTGGTATACCCCGCCGATCGTCCTGGCGGTCGCGGGGTGGTGGGGCTTCTTCCGCCGTCAGCGCGCGGCGGCGCTCGCCTGCCTGGGGCTGGCCCTCGTCCACCTCGGCTTCTACGGCCGGATCGATTACTGGCACGGCGACGGTAGTTGGGGGCCGCGCTACCTCGCGATCGTCCTGCCCTTCCTGCTGCTCCCCGCCGTGTCGATCCTCGCAGGGCTGCGCGCCCGCCCGCTCCGGCGCACGCTCGTCGGCGTGATCGTGGCGCTCGGGATCGCGGTGCAACTGCTCGGCGTGCTGGTCAACTTCGATTGGTACGTCCTCCGCTCCGATGAAGGGGCGCGGCACTTCACCCCCGCCGCCTCGCCGCTCCTGGCGCACGCGCGCATCCTGACCGGGCGATTGGTCGAGTGGCGCTACCGGCTCGCGCCGCCGCCCGGTACGGTGCTCCTCGGCGACGGCTTCTCCTACAACGAGGACGTGGCAACGGTCGGGGCGACCGGGGTGGCGGTGACCGGCGAGGCGCTCTTCCCGCGCTGGACGAACGGCGCGGGCGTCGTGCGGGTCTACCCGATCGACGGCTCGCCGCTGACGATCAAGCTGACCTTCTTCGATCACCGCCCGCCCGCGCTGCGAACCGACCTGGCGACCGTGTTGGTGAACGGCGTGACGTTGCCGGACAGCGCGGTCGAGCGGCGCGACGCGACCGGCAACGGCGAGGGGTGGATCTACCAGTTCCAGACGGCCCCGCCGGATGACGGTCGCGCACCGCTGGCGATCACGCTGCGAAGCGCGACCTGGAACCCGCAGGCGAGCGGCGTGAGCGAGCGCGACGAGGACGTGGGCGTCTTCGTCCACAACGTGGAGGTCTGGTGGGAGGGGCGCTCGTTGACCGTGCGCGAGGGGTTGGCGCTCGCGCCGCTGCCGGACACGCCGCGCTCGCGCTTCTGGTGGGCCAACGACGACGCGATCCGCCATCACCTGACCGATAATTGGGCCTGGTACGTCGCCGTGTCCGGCCTCGGAGCGGCGCACATCGCCCTCTGGCTCGGTGGGTACGCCGCCGTGGCGGTGGCGATCGCGGCGGCGGGGATCGCGCTCGGCTGGCGGACCCTCCCGGTGCGTGCGAGGCGGGAGGGCAGACGGCGTGTGGCGCGCAAGCGGCGGCGCGTGGCGGTCGCGGTCCGGTAAGGCGGCGTGTGGTCGGTGGGCGAGTATGGCCCACGGCGTCGCGTGGACGCGGCCCGCTGGCGATGACTCCTGGCGATCCGAGGGTGGCGTCGTGCTGCATTTCGCAAGCGGGCTGTAGGTTTAGATGCTCCTTCCCCGCTCCTCGGATGGGCGGGTCCCCCGGAGGGGAGCTACTGCCCTCTGGGCGGCGGGGGCCGCCCGCAGGCGGCGGGGGTGCGGGTAGGGAGTCGATGGCAGGGGCGATAGCGGCACCGGGGCAACGGCTGGCGAACGTCCCGGCGGACGGACCCGGCGGGATGAGGCGGGGGCGGCGCGCGGCGCTGGCCCTCTTCCTGGCCTTTCTGGGCTTTTACATGCTCACCGCGTCCGGGCACTTCTACGCCACCGACGAGGAGACGATCTTCCGCCTGACCGAGAGCATGGTGGAGCGGCACACCGCCGTGATGCCCGATGGGGCCTGGGGGCTGACGACGACGACCGGGCGCGACGGGCAGCAGTACAGCGTCTACGGCCCGGCGCAAGCGGTCCTGGCGATCCCCCTCTACGTCGCGGGGCTCGCGGCGACGCCCCTCCTGCCGCCCGATGCGCGCGGCTACGTGCTGCGCTTCGCCGCGTCGTACTTCGGGGCGTTCGTCACGGCGGCGACGGTCGCGCTCCTCTACCTGCTGGCGCGGCGGCTCCGCTACGGCAATGGCGCGGCGCTGGCGCTGGCGCTGATCTACGGGCTGGCGACGAGCGCCTGGCCGCACGGGCGGACCTTCTTCGCCGAGCCGCTGACCGCCCTCTTCCTGCTGCTGATCCTCTACGCCTTCCGGCGCGGCACCGACGCGGGCAGCGCGCCCGGCTGGCTGATCGTGGGCGGCGTGGCGACGGTCGGGGCGCTCGCCACGAAGCCGCACGCGGCGATCGCGCTCCCGTTCCTGGCGCTCTATCTCCTCTATCGCGCCGTCGTGCTCTGGCGCGAGGGGGGTGGCGGGCGGTGCGGGCTCGGGGCGGCGATTCGCGCGCTCGCGTGGGTCGTGGTCGGCATGGCGCTCGCCGCGATCCCGGAAGGACGCTACAACACCGCCCTCTACGGGGGACCGCTGACGATCGGCTACGGCAGCCAGGACGATCTCTTCGTGATCCCCTTCGAGACCGGCTTCGTCGGCCTGACGATCGGGCTGGGGAAGGGCCTGCTCTGGTATTCGCCGCCGGTCCTGCTGGCGCTCGCGGGGTGGTGGCCGTTCCTGCGCCGTTGCCGCGCCGAGGCATTGGTTTGCCTGGGCGTCGTCGCGGCGCACTACGCCTTCTATAGCCGCATCCTCGCCTGGCACGGCGATGGCAGTTGGGGGCCGCGCTACCTGCTGATCGCGCTCCCGTTCGCGGTCCTCCCGGCCATCGGTATCCTCGATGGCCTGCGCGCCCACGCCGTCCGGCGCGCGCTCGTGGCGCTGGTGGTGACGCTGGCGCTCGCGGTCCAATTGCTCGGCGTGCTGGTCAACTTCGACTGGTACATCCTCCGCTCGCAGGAGGACGCGCGGCACTTCACCCCCGCCGCCACGCCGCTGCTGGCGCACCTCCGCTTCCTGGGCGGGCGGATCGGGGAGTGGCGCACGCGCCTCCTGCCGCCGCCCGACAGCGCCATGCTGACCGGGGGCTTCGCCGCCGCCGATCCGCCGGTGCCGGGCGCGGGGCCGCTCTTCCCGCGCTGGACGACCGGCGCGGGTCTCATCGTGCTGCACCCGGCGAGCCGCGCACCGCTGACGGTCAAGCTGACCTTCTTCGATAATCGCCCGCGCGCCCTCCGGGTCGACCGCGCGACGGTGCTGCTGAACGGCGTGCCCCTCCCGGCTGGCACGGTGACGGAGCAGGACGTGACCGGCACCGGGGAGGGGTGGATCGATAGCCTGACGATCCCGGCGGAGGCGCTGTCCGCCGACGGCACGGCGACGCTGACCCTCCAGAGCGCGACCTGGAATCCGGCGCGGGTGGGCGCGGGCACGCGCGACGAGATTTTGGGTGTCTTCGTCCACAACGTCGAGGTCTGGCGCGCGGGGACGCCGCTGGCCGTGCGGGACGCGCTGCCGCTCGACCCGCTGCCGGACACGCCGCGCTCGCGCTTCTGGTGGGCCAACGACGACCGGGGCTACGATGAGACGCGGCACCACCTGGTCGATCACTGGGCCTGGTACGCCGCCGTGGCCGGTTTCCCGCGCGCCCAGACGATCCGCTGGATCGTCGGCAACGCGGCGCTCGGTGGGATCGTGCTGCTGGCGGGGCTGGCGTTGGGGGGAGTCGGCAATCGGCAGTCGGCAGTCGGCAGAAAGCGGGTGTCGGGAACGGGGTCGCCTCAGCGACGCAGAGACGCAGAGACGCAGAGCACGGCGGGAGAAAGAGGGGAGCGGGCAGAGGGGCGGGGTGACGTGGTATGGTCCCCGCTGCTGAGATATAGACGGTGATACCCGGGCCGCGTGGCCTTTTCATCGAGCGAGAGCGGCTCGCCGCCGCCCATTGTGCCGATGCGGCGTTGCGCGCCGACTACTGACCACTGACTACTAATCCACTCGCCCACTGGGCCACTTCGCCCACTGGCCCACTTCGCGGAGCGTTGATGTACAAAGGGTTTAGCATCTCGGTCGTCATCCCCTGCTTCAACGAGGAGGAGGGGGTCGCGCACGTCCTGCGCGCGATGCCGGACTACGTGGACGAGGTGATCGTCGTCGACAACAACTCCACCGACGGCACGGCGGAGGTCGCGCGCGAACTCGGCGCGCGGATCATCCACGAGGGGCGCAAGGGCTATGGCAGCGCCTATCAGGCCGGGCTGCCCGCCGCGACCGGCGACATCATCGCCACCGTGGACGGCGACGGCACCTACCCGTCGGCGCGGATCGCCTCGCTGATCGACGAATTATTGGCGGGTGGGCTCGATTTCATCTCTGCCAGCCGCTTCCCGCTGCAAGACCCGCACGCGATGCGGCGGCGCAACCGGCTGGGGAACATGGTGCTGACCTGGACGGCGCGCGCCCTCTTCCCCCACCCCTTCGCCGATAGCCAGTCCGGTATGTGGGTCTTCCGCCGCAGTTGCCTCCGCTGGATCGCGCCGGGTCAGCCGGGGATGGCCTTCTCGGAGGAGATCAAGCTGGACGCCCTGCGCGCGCCGCAGATTCGTTTCGGCGAGCGCCCCGTCGCCTACTACGAGCGGATCGGCGAGACCAAGCTCTTCACCTGGCGCGACGGCTTCCACAACCTCTGGTATCTCTTCCGCTACCGCATCGGGCGGCGCTGACCGATCTTCCGGCGCGCAACAGTTACGGTGTGTCGCCAGCCGAGAAAGCGACAGCGTCTGATGGCCGCCCCGCACCACCGTACCGCCATCCCGCCGCGACTGGCGCTCATTCCGCGCACGGCTCTGTCGTAACCGAGGACGCTTTTAGCTGCGGGCGACGATCTCCCTCGCCTCGCCGCCGATCGCCGCGATCAGGTCGAGCGCCGCCGGGGAGCGCGCGGGACCGTCCGCATGGCGCACCAGGGCGAGCTCGCGGACCGGGCGCTCCGCCTCGGCGAGTGGCACGCCGGCGAGATCGTCGCTCGCGCGGGTGTTGGCGATCACGGTGCGGGGCGCGGACGATATCGTCCGCGCCCCGCGCGCCACAAACGTTGGGATGGAGCGAGCGATAGCCGTGCAGCGTGCGGCTGGCGACCACGCTATTGTCCGGTGCCCTACGCACCCTTCTTCGTGGTGTCTTGCAGGCCGTCGAGATAGTGCATGCCCTCCGCCTCGATCGCGAAGTCCACGTCCGCGTTCTGCGTGATGTACTCGGGGTGGGTCGATTTCGGCAGCGGCAGCGTGCCCCGTTGCAGAGCGTAGCGGACGCAGAGCTGCGGCACGCTGGTCCGGTACTTCTGCGCGATGGCCGCAACGGACTCGTTCTGCAGGATCGCGCCGGTGGCGAGCGGCGAATAGGCTTCGATCAGGATGTTGTGATCCTGGCAGAACCGGGTGGTTTCTTTCTGCGTGTTGCCGATGAAGAACCGGATCTGGTTCGCCATCGGGGTGATCGCGCCGCCCGCCAGGAGCGCCGTCAGGTCGTCAACGGTGAAGTTGGAGACGCCGATAGCGCGGCAGCGGCCACCCTGATAGAGCTCCTCCAGCGCCCGCCACACGGCGCTATTTTCCTTGCGGAAATCCGCGCCCTGCTGATCCCACGGCCACGGCGCATGGATCAGGTAGAGATCGACATACCCGAGATCGAGCGCCTGCATGGTCGTCTCGAAACTCGCCAGGGCATCGTCATAATCCTTGACCTCGGCGGGCAGCTTCGTGGTTACGAAGAGGTCGCCGCGCGCGATCCCGCTGTCGCGGACCGCCCTGCCGACGCTCGGCTCGTTGCCGTAGGCGCGGGCGGTGTCGATGTGCCGGTAGCCATGTTGGAGGGCGAACAAGACCGCGTTGTAGGTGTCTTCGCCATCCGGCATCTGCCAGGTGCCGAATCCGATCTTCGGGATCGGCACGCCGTTCGTCAGGGTGTAGTTCTCGGTCGCGACGATCATGCGTTGTCCTTCCTATTGGCTTTCGTGGATGTCGGCCTGTGAGATGAACACGATCCCGCGCAGGACGGGGCCGACCGTTTGCTGCGCGCCCGGAAGTCGGCGGGCACCACAGTTGCACGGTCACCAGCGTGACCGTGCAACTGTGGTGCCACGATAAGTACATTGTCCGTGCGCGAGCAGTTATGCGGGCTCCGCCGCCGAGACGCGCCCCTCGCCGAGGCTCTGCATCAGGCGGTTGGCCCAGGCGAAGACCGCCGCCGCGTTGTTCACATCGAGGATCGCCGCGTCGGAGAAACCGGCGGCGCGCAATGGTGCCAGGTCGGCGCCGGTCATGCCCGCCGGGTCGCGCGTCAATTTGACGGCGTAGTCGATGATGACGCGCTCGTGCTCCGGCTGCGTGGCGTCGATCCCCTCGTCGAGCAGGCGGTCGATCGGCGTCTCGTCCTTGCTCAGTTGCGCGTGGAGGCGCGCGTGGACCGAGGCGCAGTAGACGCAGCCGTTGACGCGCGAGGTCGCGGTCGCCGCCAGCTCGCGGTCGGCGCGACTCGCCCCGCCATGCCCGTACATGATCGCGTTGAAGAGGGCGGTCCGCTCGCGCAGCGCCGGGGGATCGTGCGCCAGGGTCGCGAAATAGCGATGGTTGGTGGTGATCTTCGCCAGCAGTTCGGCCTGCTCCGGGGTCGCGCTGCTTTCCTCGACCGGCGCGATCCACGGATACCAACTGACCAGCTCGCGGGTGAAGTGCAGCGCCTTCGTCATGCTCATCGGTTCCTCTATTGTCGGGCGAGGGTAGACCAGCGGCGGGCAGTTGTTGCCCGCCGCCTGACGCTTACTCCGTCTCCGGGGCCACACTCTCGCCGATCGTCTGCATCAGGCGATTGGCCCAGGCGAAGACGGCGGCGGCGTTGTTGATGTCCAGGATCTCGCCATCGGAGAAGCCCGCCGCGCGCAGCGGCGCGAGGTCGGCGCTGGTCATCCCCGCCGGATCGCGGGTCAGCTTCACGCTGTAGTCGATCACCGCGCGCTCGCGCTCCGGCTGCGTGGCGTCCACGCCCTGATCGAGGAGGCGATCGATGATCGTCGTGTCCTTGGTGATCTGGGCGTGCGCCCGCGAGTGGACCGACGCGCAGAAGACGCAGCCGTTGACGCGCGAGGTGGCCGTCGCTGCCAGCTCGCGGTATTGGCGGGGGACACCGCCGCGCCCGGCCATGATCTCGTTGAAGAGCAGGGTCCGCTCGCGGAGTGCCGGGACATCGTGCGCCAGGGTCGCGTAGTAGGCGCGATTCTTCGGGTTCGGCGCGACCTTCTGGACCAGCGCCGCCTGCTCCTCGGTCGGCCCGACCTCGTCCACCGTCTCGACCCAGGGCTGCCAGGTGACGAAATCGCGCGTGAACGCCAGCTTCTCGGCCATTATGCTTCCTCCCCGACCAGGCGCAGCCCGACCAGCAGGCGGGCCTGGAAACTCACGAACGCGATCAACTGGGAGAGCGTGACGATGTCGCGCGCGGTGAAGCCCGCCGCCTTCAGCGCCGCGATCGCCTCCTGGGAGGCGTCTCCGGGTGTATTCGCCAGGATGTCGGCGTGGCGCAGCAGCGCCACCTCGCGCGGGGTGAGGCCCGCGCCGTCCGGCCCCTGCTCGAACGCGGCGATCGTCGCGGCGCTCTCGCCCTGGGCGCGCAAGCGCCCGCCGTACCACTCCACCAATTCGGGGCTCGGCGTGAGGACCGCGATCCGCAGCGCAAGACCGTCGCGCTCTCGGTGGCTGACACCGCCGAGGTCTTCCGGCTCGAAGAGCGCCTCGTGGCTCCCCTGCGTCGCCTTTACCAGGATCGGGCGCGCGGCGCGCAACTCCGCCAGCTTCGAGCCTGGGGCGATCCCCGCCAGCTGGTCGATCACATCGGTCGTGCCACTCGTCATCGTGTCCCCTCCATCTGCGGCACCGTGCCGCTGTCCACGCCCAACCCTACCATACCTGCGCCACGGTGCTGCAAGGTGCCGAAGTACCACGCTGCTCGTAGCGGCAATTACCAATGTTTCTACCATAAGAACCAGCAACGGCGATGCCCCTCTCCTCGGATGGGGAGAGGGGTGGCGCGCAGCGCCGGGGTGAGGGTGGTCGCGGTGCCGCCGCGCGCGCGGGTCCGGGATTGCAATACCCCTGAAGGGCAGCCACTCCCGGCGAAGGGTGGCTGCGCCGCCACAAAGTACCCATGAAGGGCATACTATCCCCTTCGGGGGCTGGAACAATCCATTCTACGCCGCAGCGTCTCACTCAGCAGACCCCTCTCCCACTCTGGGAGAGGGGTGGCGTGCCGGGTGCCCTCTGGGCGGACGAGCCGGGGTGCGGGCCGCACAGACCGCGCGGCAGCCTGCTACCCACACAACGCCTCCTCCCCCGCTCCTCGGCTGGGAGGGTGCCCCCGGGCGGCGGGGGTGCGGGCCCTCCCCGTTCGCAACGGCAAGCGCCCGCTCCCGTAGTTCCGGCGGTCGAAATACCCATGAAGGGCACAATGCCCCCGGCCGGGGGCAGCCACAGGCGGCACCGGCGCAGCCCGCCCGCACGGGCCAGTCTTCCCTGCCTAGCTCCTACCCTTGTCCCCTCCTCATCGCTGTTCTCTCTCCCTATACCCCCCACCGCTCATTCTCTCCTCCGTATCTCTGTGTCTCTGTATCTCCTGTTCCGGCCCCCGCTCACGACGCACGACGCACGACGCACGACTTTTTCAGGGGGCTTGACAACGACACTTTATAGATATATCTTTACCATGTCGAGACTGCTCGATGACAGCACGAATGATTACTGAACACTATCAGGAGGACAACGATCATGGGTATGGAACATTCCGAGCACGGCTGCGGGCGCGAGTTCGGGCAAGACGAACGGCGCGGGCCACACGGGCGACAGCGTCACGGACACGGGCCGCGCGGCGGCAAGCTAGCACTGCCGCTGATGGCGCTCGGCGTCGCCGGGCTGGCGATGGCCGGGGGCGACCACGGACGCGGTGGCTTCCGTGGCGGGCGCTTCGGCGAAGGGCGCGGACCCTTCGGTGGCGGTCGCGGCCCCTTCGGTGGTTTCCCGTTCGGCGGGCCGGGCGGGCCATTCGGCGGCGGCGGCCCGCGCGCCAGGCGCGGCGATGTCCGCGCCGGGATCCTGGCGCTGCTGAACGAGGAGCCACGCAACGGCTACCAGATCATCCAGGAACTGGGACAGCGCAGCGGCGGCGCGTGGCGGCCCAGTTCCGGCGCGGTCTACCCCGCCCTGCAACAATTGGAGGACGAGGGGCTGATCGCGGCGGAGGAGCGCGACGGCAAGCGCATCTTCGCCCTCACCGAGGCGGGTCGCCTCGCCTACATCGCCACGCACCCCGACGAGGTCGACGCCCCGTGGGAGGCGCTGCGCGGCGGCATCGGGGAAGACTGGCGGACGGTCGGCGGGCTGATCCAGGAGGTCGCGATGGCCGCGATGCAGGTCGTTCGCACCGGCAACGCCGCGCAGATCGCCGAGGCGGCGACGCTGCTCAAGAACACCCGCCGCGCCCTCTACCGCGTCCTTGCCGAGGACAACGAGGACGACACCCCGGACGGCGTGGGCCGCGCCTGAGCGGCGCCCCCACGGCGGCGTGACAACCGCTACGACGCCGCCGACGGGCGGGGCGACGTCGCGACCACGGCACCCCTACACGCAACGATAGAACAATATTTTGGAGCGGTATTATGGTCATGACCAACATCCCGCGCATCGCGATCATCGGCGCGGGGCCGGGTGGCCTCACCGCCGCCCGCATCCTGCACCGCCACGGCATCCCCGTCACCGTCTACGAGCGCGACGAGGCCGCCGCCACGCGGGACCAGGGCGGCACGCTCGATATGCAGGCCGACAGCGGGCAGATCGCCCTCGCCGCCGCCGGGCTGCTCGACCAATTCTTCGCGCTCGCCCGCCCGGAGGGCCAGGACGTGCGGATCGCCGATAAGACCGGCACGATCCTGTTCGAGCATCGCGCCGAACCCGACGATCGCCACAACCCTGAGATCGATCGCGGCGAACTGCGCCGACTCCTGCTGGACTCCCTCGCGCCAGGCACCATCCGCTACGGGAAGGGTCTCGACACGGTGCAACCGCCGGGCGACGGGCGGCACGAACTCCGCTTCCGCGACGGCGACACCGCGACGGTCGATCTCCTGATCGGGGCGGACGGTGCCTGGTCGAAGGTCCGTCCGCTGGTGTCGCCCGCGCAGCCGGAGTACTCGGGCGTCATGTTCGTCGAGACCCGCATCAGCGATGTCGACGCGGCACACCCCGCGCTCGCGGCGCTCGTCGGCAACGGCAGCCTGTCCGCCCTCTCGGACAGCAAGGGGCTCATCGTCCAGCGCAACGCGCACAGCGTCCTCCGCGTCTACGCCGCCTTCCGCGACAACCTGGATTGGGTGACGGCGCGCGGACTGTCAATGAATGAACCGGGGCGGGTCCGCGCCGAATTGCTGTCCCTGTTCACCGATTGGGCACCGGAGCTGCGCGCGCTCCTGAGTGCCTGCGACGACGCCTTCGCTCCTCGCCCCATCTTCGCCCTCCCCGTGCCGCACACCTGGGACAGTCGCCCCGGCGTGACCCTCCTCGGCGACGCGGCGCACCTGATGTCCCCCGCCACCGGGCAGGGGGCCAACTCGGCCATGCTCGACGCCGCCGACCTCGCCGGCGCCATCGTCACCGCGCCGGACCTCCGCACCGCCGTCGCGCGCTACGAGACGCTGATGCTGCCCCGCGCCGCCCGGAACGCGGCGGACGCGGCGGCGGCGCTCGTCGGCACCATCGCCCCCGACGCGCCGCGCGGCCTGTTGGAGCAATTCGCCGCGATTCACGGGTGCGGCACAGATAGAACGGTTGTACTACAATGACCGCCACACCACGCGGCGACGCACGAGCGGGACTAGGGGGGCAGGGCAGCGATGCAGCGACTCACCGACGCCCGACGAGAAAGCAGCGGTAGCGCCCTCGGTGGCGAGGCGTTGCCCCCGCGCGCCGTCGCCCGACCCGCCGCGCCTCCCACGCCGGTCGAACGCGCGCTGGCGACGATGCGCGGGCCGCTCGACCGCCCGCTCCCCCTGGCGACGCTGGCCGAGATCGCCGGGCTGAGTCCCTTCCATTTCGCCCGCACCTTCCGCCAGGCCACCGGCATCCCGCCCGGCCAGTTCCTCGCGGCCCTGCGACTGGAACAGGCCAAACGACTGCTGCTGACGACCGATCTGACCGTGACCGAGATCTGTTTCGCGGTCGGCTATGACAGCATCGGCACGTTCACGACCCGCTTCACGCAGTTCGTGGGACTGCCGCCCGGGCAGATGCGCCGCCTCCCGGAAACCCTCGGTGAGGCGCTCGCGCGCCTGCCTGCGGATCGCCTGATGCCGCCAACGGCGGACCCGGCGGATACCGCATCTGGCGTCGTCGGGCGGATCGGCCCGGACGTCGAGGCCGACACGCTGATCTTCGTCGGCCTCTTCCCCGGCGCGATCCCCCAGGGGCGTCCGGTCGTCGGCATGGCGCTGGCCGCGCCCGGCCCTTTCCGGCTCCCCGCCCCCCCGGATGGTCTCTATCATCTGCTCGCCGCCGCCGTGCCGCACCCCCAGCGCGCGCATGACGCGACGGCGGCGCTGCTCCCCGGCGCGGCGCTGCGGGTCGGGCGTGCGCCGGGGACGCTCGTCGTGCGCGGCGGACGCGGGGGCGTATCCGCCGCGATCGCGCTCCGCCCGCCGCAGCCGACCGATCCGCCGGTCCTGGTCGCGCTCCCCGCCCTGCTGCTCGCGTGCTGCCCCCGATTGCGCCCCGCGCGTGACGGGCGCAACTGAGCAAGATCGGATAAGCGCGAATAGAACAAATGTCCTATGCTTTCGGGGTGGCGCGCTGACCGTGCCATGCCCACCGGGGCTGGCGTATAGTACATGGAGGGACACATGATCTCGCATATCCACTCGACCTCGATCGTCGTCACGGACCAGGATGCCGCGCTCGATTTCTACGTCAACACCCTCGGCTGGCGGAAGGGGATGGACAGCATGTTCGGGCCGGGGATGCGCTGGCTGACGGTCGTCCCGCCCGGCGCGACCACGGAACTCGTCCTCTCGCTCCCGAGTTGGACCTCCGCTAGCGACGCCGCGCCGAAGCCGGGCGGGCACACCGGCATCTCCCTCGTCGCCCCCGACATCGACGACACCTACGCGACCCTGACCGCGCGTGGCGTCACCTTCAAGGGTCCGGTCGAGACGATGCCGTGGGGGGCCAAGGCGACCTGGTTCTCCGACCCGGATGGCAACGAGTTCTTTCTGGCGTCCGAGTAGGGCGATGCAGCCCAGGCGTCGGCGTGAGCGCCGTACCAGCCGAGCGAGCGCGCTTTTGGAACACCGACAACAAGGAGTGGCCTGATGCGTAACGTGGTCGTCTCGGAGTTCGTGACCCTGGATGGCGTCTTCGAGCACCCGGAATGGTCCATCCCGTACCATACTTTCGAGCACACCGAGCAGATGGCGTTCAAGTTCGCCGAACTCCGGGACGCCGACGCCCTATTGCTCGGGCGCGTGACCTATGAGGGCTTCGCCGAGGCGTGGCCGCAGATGGCCGACCAGACGGGCGAGTTCGGCGCGATGATGAATAGCTACCCCAAGTATGTGGCGTCCACGACGCTAAAAACCGCCACCTGGAACGCCAGCGTCATCAAAGGCGACCTGGCAACGGAGATTCGCGCGCTGAAGGGGCTGCCCGGCAAGGACATCCTGGTTCTCGGCAGCGGCACGTTGATCCAGGCGCTGCGACAGCACGACCTCATCGACACCTACCGGCTGATGATCTTCCCGGTAGTCGTTGGCCGGGGCCGACGGCTCTTCGACGAGGCGATCCCCGCCACGCTGCAACTGACCGAGACGAAAGCCTACGATTCCGGCGTCGTCGCGCTCACCTACGCGCGCGCCGCCACGGACGAGCGATCGGATCAGAGCTAACGCGCGAATCGCCTGGGCATACCGATGGTGCGGCGCGTGCCTGTCCGATCAGGCAGGCACGCGCACGACTCCCAACCCCTACACTTCCCTACGGCTGGGCGGCACCTCCCGCCCGGTCCACCCACCCCACAAGGAGCACGCCGATGGGCCGACACGACTACGCCGTGCAGGCGGAGGGCTTGCGGAAACGCTACGGACAGACAGAGGCGCTGCGCGGCGTCGATCTCAACGTCGAGCGCGGGACGATCCTCGGCCTGCTCGGCCCGAACGGCGCGGGCAAGACGACCACCGTCCGCATCCTCACCACCCTCCTCAAGCCGGATGGCGGGCAGGCGCGCGTGGCCGGGTACGACGTGGTCCGCGAGGCCGAGCAGGTCCGCTACCGGATCGGGCTCGCCGGGCAGGCGGCGGCGGTGGACGAGTTGCTGACCGGGCGGGGCAACCTGGAGATGGTCGGGCGGCTCTACCACCTCCCCGCGCGCGACGCCCGCCGCCGCGCCGACGAACTCCTCGAACGCTTCGACCTCACCGAGGCGGCCAATCGGATCGCCAAGGGCTATTCGGGCGGGATGCGCCGCCGCCTCGACCTCGCGGCGAGCCTCGTCGCCGCCCCGCCGATCCTCTTCCTCGACGAGCCGACGACCGGCCTCGACCCGCGCAGCCGCCTCGGCATGTGGGCGATCATCGAGGAACTCGTCGCAGGGGGCACGACGGTCCTCCTCACCACCCAATACCTCGAAGAGGCCGACCAACTCGCCGACCGGATCGTGGTGATCGACACCGGCCAGGTCATCGCGTCCGGCACCGCCGACGAACTGAAGGCGCAGATCGGCGGCGAGCAGATCGACATCGTCGTCCACGAGGCCGCGCACCTCGCCGGGGCGGTCGAGGCGCTGAGCCGGATCGGCAGCGGTGTCCCCCATGTGGACGAGGATGCGCGCCGCGTGACCGTGCCGGTGCGCGGCGGCGCGGCGGCACTGGTCGAAGTGGTGCGCGAATTGGATCTGGTCGGGATCGCGGTGGAGGACCTCGCGCTGCGCCGCCCGACCCTCGATGAGGTCTTCCTGGCCCTCACCGGGCAGGGCGCGGAGACGCCGGAAGGCGCGGAGCAGGCGACGACGATGGAGGTGCGACGATGAGTACCCTGCCGATTCGCGGCGACGCGACGATACGCACGATCCCGATCCCCGCCCCGCCGCAGGGGCCGTTCGCGCGGGCGCGCTGGGCGCTCGCCGATGGCCTGACGATCACCCGGCGCAACCTCGCCCACATCCGGCACGTCCCGGAACGGCTGCTGGACGTGACCCTGCAACCGATCATCTTCGTGTTGCTCTTCTCGTACGTCTTCGGCAGCGCGATCGGCGTGCCGGGTGGCGGCAATTACCGCGAATACCTGCTGCCGGGCATCTTCGCCCAGAGCATCACCTTCCTGGCGATCACCACGGCGGTCGGCGTGGCGGACGACATGGCGAAGGGGCTGATCGATCGCTTCCGCTCCCTGCCGATGGCGCGCTCGGCGGTGCTGGTGGGGCGCACGGTCGCGGATCTGACGCAGAGCGTCTTGGGGTTGCTGGTGATGTCCGGCTGCGGGCTGGTCGTCGGCTGGCGCGCGCACAACGGCCTCTTCAGCACCCTGGCCGGTTTCGGGCTGCTGCTGCTCTTCGGCTTCGCGATGACCTGGCTCGGCACCTTCATCGGCCTGCTCGTCCGCACCCCGGAGACGGCCAACACCCTTGGCTTCGTCGTCCTCTTCCCGGTCACCTTCATCGCCAACACCTTCGTCCCCACCGAGGGGATGCCGCCCTTCCTCCGCACGCTGGCCGACTGGAACCCGCTCAGCGCCACCGTCGCGGCCTGCCGCCAATTGTTCGGCAATCCGGGCGCGGCCTACACCGGGAGCGCCTGGCCCCTGCACCACCCGGTCGCGGCCTCGGCGGGCTACTCCCTGATTATCCTGGCGATCTTCATGCCGCTCGCCATCGGGCGCTACCGCACGGCGACCTCGCGGTAGTTATGAGTCGTGAGTCGTGAGAGAGACGGCAGTCGGCAGAGGAGATGGGTCCGTGGTCCGTGGTCCGTAGTCCGTAGCGGAACCGTATAGCCGCCGGGGTGGCCGGGGCGCAGTATAATCCGGCTCGCCGCAGACGGGAGGGCGCGCGATGGCGACGACCACCCGGACGGACCAGCTCGCCGCACGATTCGCGGCGGTCAATGACACGGCTATCGGGGCGGTCGAAGGCTGCACCGCCGCGCGGTGGCGGCAGCTCACCGTGAGCGAGGGGTGGACGGTCGCGGCGACGGCGCACCATATCGCGGTCGTCCAGCGGGCGTTCGTCAGGCTCGTCACGACGTTGGCAAACGGACAGACCTATCTCGCCGAGCAGTTCTATGGACGAGATCGACCGGGGCAACGCGCGGCATGCCGAGGAGTACGCGGCGGTCGGCAAACCGGAGACGCTCGCGCTATTGCGGACGAGCAGGGACGCCATCGCGCGGCTCCTGCACGGCCTCAGCGACGAGCAGTTCGACCGGAGCGCCGGGACGTTCGGCGGGCGCGAGTTGCGCGTGGCGCAGGTGGTGGAATACGTCGTGATCGGCCACGCGCGATACCATCTGACGAGCATCCAGGCGACACTCGCCGCCGTTGGATCGCCAACGGCTTGATCCCGCTCCTCCGCCCGCGTGCCGCCGGACCGATCACGCTGGCGCGCAAAAGCCCCGCCCCTCTCCATGAGGGACGGGGCTTTGCCTCGCTGCGCGCCAGGGTGTGCGAGTGTTCGCCGCGCCTAGAGGCAATACTGTTAGGACTTACGCAGTTGAGCACGAATAAGGTGCGATTTGGGCGTGAATCCACGTTCAACTGCGTAAGTCCTAACTGTGTAATCAGCGCGCGATGGGCGGCGTAACGTGCCAGCTCCGGCGTGCGGGTGGTGCGTCCGTACTTCTCTGCCGACTGTTGACTGCCGACTGCCGTCTATCTTCCGACTACCGACTACCGACTACCGACCACTGCTTGCGGATAAATCCCCAGCGCATTGTCCCGCATCACGGCGGAGGCGATGGTGAGCGCGTCGTGCGTGCCGATGATGTTGCTATCGGCCCACTCGTTGAGGACGCGCGCGAGCGCCCAGCGCCAGAGGAAGACGCCGAACCACTGGAACTCCGGCGTCATGTGCCCGTCGGTGGAGGCGAGGAGCTGGCTGGTGGGCGTGAGTTCCAGCGTCTCGGCGAGGATCCGCGCCGCCCCCGGCCCGACGATCGGGATCGTCAGACCGAGATCGACGTAGACGTGCGGGTAGATGCTGGCGAGGTAGCCCGCCTGACGATGATACGGGTAGCAGTGCAGCAGGACGAACGGTAGGACGCGGAAGGGCTCGTGCGCGAAGAGGGCGCGCATCAGCGTCGGGTCGTTCTGCGTCAGCACGATGTCGTCGTCGCCGAACGCGACGTGGAACTGCATCGGCAAACGCTGCGGGATCGCCGCTTCGAGCGCCGACCAGACGATCAGATCGACCAGCGCCTTGTCGGCGATCCGCCCCGCACCCCCGGCCAGTCGTTCGGCGCGCAGGCGGGCATACGCCGCCGCCGCCTGCTGGCGACTCGTCGCCGTCGGCGCGGCGAAGGCGAGTCCGGTGCGGTAGGCCGCGATACTTTTTAGTCCCACGATCCCGTGCGACGGGGCGGCGGCGATCTCGGCGGTCAGGCGGGCCAGGGCCGCATCGAGGTCCGGGCAGTCGGCGAAACCTTCCTGCACAAAAACCTCGACCCGCAGCAGGCGCACGACCGGGCGAGCGAGGAGTGCGGCCCACTCGCCCACGTCGAGGCAGTTGCCGAGATCGAAGAGATCGTCGGCGTAGCAGGCTCCGAGGTGTGCGTGGTCGGCGAGGAGGCGGTGATAGTCGGCCTCCGGCAGGGCATTGCGGGCCGCCACCACCGTCTCTTCCGTCGGCGCGACCCCCAGCACCCGCGCCAATTCGCGGACCATCCAGCGGTAGCCGATCAGCGAGCCGACGTGGCGTTCCCACGTCCCCGACAGCGACGCCTCGGTGAAGGGGCGGCGGAACTCCGCCACGGTCAGCGTGTGCCGCCCACGCCAGGGCTGGTGGACGTGGTGATCGATGAAGGGGATCGCGGCGATCTCGGCGAGCAGGTCCATCAGTAGCTCCGCTGAAGAAGTACGAAGTACGAAGTTGGAAGTACGAACTGGCCCGCAGGATACCCTACGTCTGGCACTGTGCGCGCATCAGTTCGTACTTCGTCGTTCGTACTTCGTACTTCATTCCACACCTTTACACCCTCTCCAGGTACACATCGCGTTCCCACTGGCTGACGTGGCGCTCGTAGCGGGCCAGTTCGACGCGCTTGATGCGGAGGAATTCGGGGCCGCAGACCGGGCCGAGCGCCGCCATGACCACGTCGTCGGCCTCCACGGCGTCGAGCGCCTCCCCGGCCCCGCGCGGCAGGAGGGCGACCCCTTGCCGCGCGAGTTCGGCGGCGGGGAGATGGCCGAGGTCGCCGCTCGCGGGCGGGCCGGGGTCGAGGCGGCGGTCGAGGCCGTCGATCCCGGCGGCGAGGAGGGCGGTCAGCAGCAAATAGGGATTGGCGGTGTGATCCCCCGCGCGGAACTCGATCCGCCGCCGCGACGCGCCCGGCACGCGCACCAGCGCCGCGCGATTGCCCCCCGCGTAGGCGACGTGCGCGGGTGCCCAGGAAGCAGGTTGCAGCCGCTTGTAGGAGTTGGCCGTCGGCGCGCTCACGCCGCAGAGGGCACGCGCGTGTGCCAGGACGCCGCCGAGGAACTGGGTCAGCTCGTCGGAGAGGCCGAGCGGGCCGTCGCCGCATGAGCGGTCGGCGTCGCCAGCGGCGGCGCGCAGGGAGAGGTGGAGGTGGACGCCGTTCCCGGCAGACGCGGCGAACGGCTTGGGCATGAAGGTGGCGAGGGTGCCGGCATCGCGCGCCAGGGTCCGCACCGTCTCGCGGAAGGTCAGGAGATCGTCGGCGGCTTTCAGCGGCGTCTCGTGCGCCAGATTGATCTCCAACTGCCCCGCGCCGTACTCGCCGCCGAGCTGGATCACCGCGATCCCCTGCGCGGTCAGCGCCGCCTCGATCGCCTCCAGGAGGAGCGTGTGGGCGGCGAGCCGGTCGACCGAGTACATCGTGTGCGCGTCGGCGGGGACATAGCCCCCGGAATCGTCGCGGCGCAGGAGGGTGAACTCCGGCTCGAAGGCGACGCGCGCCGTCAGGCCGCGCGCGGCCAGCGCCGCGAGTTGCGCGTCGAGTCGCCCGCGCGGGCAGCCTTCCCAGAGGGCGCCATCCTCGGTGTGCAGATAGCTGAGGACGCGCCCGATCCCCGGACGGTAGGGGAGGGGCGCGAAGGTGGTCGGATCGGGCCGCGCGAAGAAGTCGCCGCTATCGGCCCCGAACCCCGGCTGCTCGGCCTGCCGATCGTCGATCGTGAAGTCGAGGTTGGCGCGCGCGAAGACCCCGCCGCCGGTCAGGGCGTCCGGGATCGCCGCGCGCGGCACCCACTTGGCGCAGGCGCGCGCCGAGTAGTCGTGGAAGACGATCCAAAGGCCGCGCAATCCGGCGGCCTCGATGCGGTCGAGCATCGGTCCTCCCTCGGTTCAGTGCTCCCACCGCCTCTGCGGCACGCGCCCGTTGGGCTTACAACGCGGCCAGCGCGGCCAGCAGTTCCGGGATTTCCGGCAGGCTCCCCGCGTAGACGCGCGCCCAACGCACGATCCCGGCCTTGTCGATGATGAAGACGGCCCGCCGTCCGAGGCCGCGTTCCTCGTTCCAGAGGCCATAGGCGCGCGTGACCGCGCCGTGCGGGTGGAAATCGGCCAGGATCGGGAAACTGATACCGCCGAGCGCTTCGGCGAAGGCGAGGTGCGACGGGGCGTGATCGACGTTGATGCCCAGCACCTGGGCACCGGCCTCCGTGAAGCGCGCATGCTCGCGCTCCAACTCGACCAGTTCCTGGCGTCAGCCGCCGGTCCAGTCGAGGACGTAGAAGGCCAGGACGACCGGTTGCGCCCCGCGATACCGCGCGAGGCCGATCGGGCCACCGGTCGTGGACGGCAGGGTGAAGTCGGGGGCCGCCTCGCCCACCTGGGGCACGCGCTGCTCGGTCATGGTCCGCTCCTCTCACGTCGCGCACACTGCGCCGCCGCAATTGTGCGGCGTGGGGCGGGGCGTGTCAAAGGACCGGCGATGGCGCGCTTGCCGCGTCTCCTGGCTCAGCGGCGTCGTGGATCGATGCTCTGGGGAGGGAGGTTGGTCGCGATCACCCGGTGCATTGTCGATCTGGCCGCTCGCCATTCGTATAGGAGGTGAGACGTCGGCACGGTGCTGGCGATGCAGTCGAGCAGTGGTGGTGATGCGCGTCCGCTGCGCGGGGCAGGCCGTTGTGACCGGGGAGGATCGGATGCGGAAGATCATTGTGGTGAACAACGTGTCGCTCGATGGTGTGATGCAGGCACCGGGTCGGGCCGACGAGGACCAGCGCGGCGGCTTCGCGCATGGTGGCTGGGCGCTGCCCTACAACGATCCGGTCATGGGTCAGCTGATGGGGGAGCGGATGGTCGGCGGGGG
>JAABUU010002687.1_pt1 | contig 24575 bp, 31 predicted proteins | sample 5559301 | NCBI WGS metagenome assembly JAABUU01 (sample SAMN10711884, study PRJNA513360) | rock metagenome | isolation source: Antarctica rocks | place: Antarctica: Victoria Land, Richard Nunatak white | reverse complement strand
ACTTGCCCATTCTCCCTGTGCCGCAGACACTTTCACCACTGCCACACCGCTATCCGCGCGACGAAACTCAGTCCAATTCGTCAACCGGTGAAAGAAGGACCTGACCAGTCACCTTTACTTTTGCTGCCTTCTGGCCTGCGCTCGGCGTGCGGCTCGGTTCTGGGGCACTGCTCGTAGTGCTTCCCAGCTGTCAGGCAGCGCTGCCAGGGCCCGGCGGGTGTCCGCGATGTCGGAGGTGGCGTTGCCCGTCAGGGCGTTGTAGACCTCAGTTCCGACCACGCTGGACAGCATGTGTAGGACGTCGTGCCGTTCGTACCCGGCCTGGGTCAGCCGCTGCGCCGTCCGCCACATCTCCGGCGGGTCGTCGTCCCAGAGCCGGTTGGCCACCACCTCATGCATGGCCAGGTGAAGCCGCGGGCTCATGGCACCGCTCTCGACCTCCCGCTCCTCCTCGTTCTCGATGGCCTCCGCCAGTTCCGGGTGCTCACTCAGGAGCAGGAACTGACGCTCGCCTTCATCGGCTGGGTCCAACAGGCTCAGGTCGATCCCGTCGACAACACCACACGCCGGCGGCATCAACCACGCCCGGCGGGCCATCTGGTCGCTCATGAGGGACCAGGCTACGGCGGCAGCATCCACCTTCGAGGTCACCGACCGCCGTCGGGCTGCCACGGCCGCCGCGCCACGTCGCCGAGCCACCGAAGATCACCGTCATGGCCAGCGGTGCAGACGTTCCCAGCAGCCGATGCCACGGTGTCGCTGCGTATAGATCCAAGGTCCGGACCTTCGCGGGGCGCGGGCAAGTCACCCGAGGGCGGTTAGCGGCGGAGTCACTCGGGGCGCCTACGGCTGGCTTGTGGCAGCGGATCCCCGTTGGGGGAGGCTGGATGGCCCGCTTGGAGGTCCTCATGTCCGATTTCGTGTTGGTGTCCCGCTCGACCGGCCCCAGCGTCACCGACTACGCCGTGGCGAGCTTTCTCGCCCGCTACCGCGGGTCCACGCTCCGCGCCTACAAACAATACCTGCTGACGTTCCTGCGCTGGTGCGGCGCGCGGCAGCTCGAACCGCTGCAGGCCAAGCGCCCCCACCTGGAGCTGTACCTGCGCTGGATGGAACAGGAAGAACTTGCCCCGGCGACCATCGGACGCCGGTTCGGGACGGTCGCCGGCTTCTTCAGATACGCCGTCTTGGACGGCCACCTGGCTGACAACCCCGCGTTGGCGGTCACCCGCCCCCGGGTCAGCTGGGAAGCCCAACGACGCACCGTGCTCCACCCACTAGAGTACGCCGCGCTCCTCACCGCAGCCCGCCACGAAGGACCGCAGGCCCATGCGCTCGTCGCGATCCTGGGCATGCTCGGCCTCCGGATCAGCGAAGCCTGCCGCACCAGCATCACCGACCTGAGCTACCACAGCGGCTACGAACTGCTACAGATCACGGGCAAGGGCAACAAGCCAGCCAGCATCCTGGAGTTGACCCGCTTCGGTGGACACCCTGATCTTGGGAGTCACTCCCGAGGAAGGGGTCCTAATGGGCCGGCCAAGCAAGTACTCCCCGGAGTTTCGGGAGCAGGCGGTGGAGCTCGTCAGAGCTACCGGGAAGAGCGTCGCGGAGGTTGCTCGTGACCTGTCGATCAACGACACGACGTTGGGGAACTGGGTCAAGGCCGACAACGCCGAGCGCGGCGTCCCGGACAGCAGCGGGCTGCTCCCGCTGACGGCCGCGGAGCGGGCGGAGCTGACGAAGCTCCGTCGGGAGAACAGCAAGCTCAAGGTCGAGCGGGAGATCTTGAAAAAAGCGGCCTTCTTCGTGACGGAGTCGACGAGGTGACGCGGTTCGCGTTCGTCGACCGGGAGAAGGCGCTGTATGGCGTGACCGTCTTCTTCCGGCCGTGGCTCGACCGCCTCCTCAACCTGCAGGTCGTGTCGCGAGAGTGCGATCAGGTAGGTGGATAGCGTCCGGTGGTTGGCTCCGACCTGCCGCCGCAGGGCCGACTGCGGATCTTCCGTTCGCCACCACCCCTCGTCGTAGTAGGTGCCACCAGGCGGCCAGGCTGCTGCAACGGTGCCGGAACCAGGGAAGCACGGGTGCAGGGCTGATCGCGGTCGCCGCCGTCGCGGCCGGCGTCGCAGCCGCAGCCTCTACCGGCTTCTCCTACGGCGTAACAGCGATCTGGCGCCCAACTGCCGCCGCACTCGCAACAACAGCACTCGGTGTGGTCGCCGCCCGGTACCTGTCAGTGCGGGCCGACCTCGCCGGCCCGACGGGTCCGCCCCTTGACGACGTGGTCGCGGAGGCTTGACCGGCGGGCCCATGACTCGAACGAACGCGGAACCCGCTCGTCGTCGCGTCGCCCTCGCTGCTCATGCCCTACAGGGTCGCCCGTGTGCGCTCGGGAACCGTGGAGAAGTGATGCTCTCCAGCGTGGGCCGGCGCCCTGATAACCACGTTGACGGCGGCGTTATGCGTGGTTGAGGAACCGTCACGGTCGACCGCGCGTCGGAAGACCATGAGCCCCGTGTCCCGGTTCGCTGCCGCAGCCGTGCTCGCCCTCACCCTGGGCGGCTGCAACGCTTCGTCCGAGACAGACGCGCTGAGGAACGGCCCCGCGCCGGCACCAAAGCCGAGCGGACTGGTGTCGCCGGTACCCGGCGAGATCGGGCCGACCTGCCAGCCCACTCAGCTCCACCTGGCCCTGACGTGGCACCGAGATGCGACCGGGTCGTTGTCGGGGGACCTACGTGCCACCAACCCAGGCACCCGTGCTTGCGGCCTGCTCCTCAAACCGTCCGTGCAGCCGCTCGGCGTGGACGGCGAGCCGCTCAAGACCCTGTTCCTCACGACAATGGAGGGCCGCTATGGCCCCAACGCTCTGCGCCCAGGGCACACCGCCATCTCAGGAATCAGTTGGGCTGGCTGGTGCGGAAAGCCAGCCGGACCGGACGTGAAGGTTTCCTGGGGCGACGTCGAGACCACAGTCACGGTCAGCGGCGCACGGCAGCCTGCCTGCCCCACCGCGAAGACCGCCCCGACGAACGTGTCCTCAACCTGGTTCGAAGGGCTGCTCTCCGGAGCTTGACCGTGGTCCAGCGGGGTCGCGTCCCGCTTCCGACCTTGATGGTGCCCTGTTTCCCGACCTTCTGAGGAACACTAGAGTTTGATCATTGGTCTTTGGTTCTCTGCACCCGATCTGCTGCCGGGCGAGGTGGTCGAGTTCATCGCCGTTGCCAATCACTTGACGGGCAAGCGCTCCGTCGGGGGCCAAGTGACGGTGACCAATAGGCGATTGCTGTTCCTTCCGAAGCGCCTCGACCGCATGACCGGTGGACGCGAGATCGAGGCTCCAAGGAGCGAGATCACCGACACTCGCGTCTTGGAGCCCGGCCGCCAGGCCGTCCGTAGCCGGGGGCTTGCAGCAGCACTACGGGCACAACTCGCGGTCGAGTGGGGGGAACAGTCGGCTGTCCTCGTCGTCATGAACGTGAAGGCCCTGCAGTCAGCGCTGACGACAACGGTGTAGACCTGCACGACGAGCAATAGCCGGCACTACCGTCTGCCCGGTGCCGGTGAGCAAGGAACCGGCATTAGCTAACATCCGTTGCGTGACCGACCTCACTCCTTATGTCCACCTGCCCGGAACGGCCCGCGAAGCCCTGGCGTTCTATGGCGAGGTCTTCGGCGGTGCCGTGCAACTGTTCACGTTCGCCGAGTTCAACAGGACCGACGGCCCGGCAGATTCCATCGCCCATGGCCAGTTAAGCGATGGACCAGTGTCCATCTGCGCCTCCGACGTCGCGGGCGAGGAGCCGTCTTTCCGCTGCGAGGGCTTGATGCTGTCACTGCTCGGTACGGCTCCTCCGCCGATCCTGCGCAAGTGGTTCACCGACCTGTCGCAGGGCGGTCGTGTTGTGGACGACTTGCAGACGAGGCCATGGGGCGCCTCCGATGGACAAGTGATCGACCGCTACGGCCTGCACTGGCTCATCGGGTTCGAGCAGGACGGCGACTGACTCCGAAAGCCGGGTCATGAGACGGGACCGCCCGCTGGCTTCCGTCCGGGCGCGGGTATGTGCCGTTTCCCCAACCCCGCCCTAGACTCGGCGAGCGTCGGGGTGAAGCCGCCGCGTGCCGTCCGTGAGGACCGCGATCGGCAGTAGTAGGAGCCGGGGCACGCTGGCCTTGGAAGCCCCGGCGCGCCCCTGATAGGTGCGGCCATGATCATATGAAGTCTTCTCGGAGGCTCATGTCAGCCTGTTACCGGCGGGACTCGGGAGCAGCGAGTAGGTCCGTTGGATGCAGTCCCCACTCCCGAGAACGTCCCTTGAACCTGGGGATCGTCGGCCTTCTCGCGACTTTGGGAGCGGGGCTTTGCGTTGACCGCGTGAGGGCAGCCGGGCGAAGCGGCATCACTTCATGCGGCGGGCATCTCGTCCACTGTTCCCCGAGGTGCCTACGCCTGACAGCGGTTGAGCCACCGGGCATAATGGATCAAGGAGCAGGTGCCACCGGGGACAGAAGGATCCGACCTTCCTCAGGCAGCAATGTCCGGGTGCAGCTCGGCCAGCATGATGGTCTCGATGTCTTCCCGGCGCACGACGCCTGGACGACCGACGTAGCCGGTGCGAACAACGACGTGATCCTCATCGAGGACGTGCAGGGTGCCGAGGTAGGCCTCGTGCTCGGTCTCTACGACGACGAACTGGTCGACGTACTGCTTGATCGTGCGCGGCATGATGCTCCTCGTCTGGGTCCTCCAGCCTACGTTCTGCTCCGTTCGCCTGGCCTCGGGATCCAAGGACATCTGCTCGCAACGTCTTCAAGACGTTTGCCGGCTTCGTTCTCAACAGCCCGGCCGCCCCCGCCTGATACTGCCGGGCCCGTGCCGCCTCATCCAGGGGGCTGGAGAATGGCACTTTGCTCCGTGTGGCTTGAAGGACGTAATGCGCTGAGCAGGAGGACGAACTGACGCCGGCCGGGCCGGCACGAGTCCCGTTGCCCGAGGTCGTGCGGGCCGTGTCGTTCGCTGGACCCTCCGAACGGGGAATATTTGAACGCGTGACAAGTGCCGAGACGTAGGGCTTGTGTGTCTCACAGCGGCGCTTGCAGCCTGGGTCAGCACCTCGACGACGGCTCGTCGCGGGCGTCCTTGTGTTCCCAGTAGCGCACAAGGGCGGCAAGGCAAAGCCAGGAGATGTTGACGACCGCGTACCCCAAGAGGAAGACGCGGTTGGCCGGTGACCAGGTGCCGGTTATAAGTCGAATGGCGACGCTCGCGAGGAGAAGTCCGAACGTCATGGACAGCAAACGCTCGATGAGGCTCAATCTCCGCTTTGGCCACCTGAGCACGTCGCCTGTATACCCAAGAGATGCTACCGGTAGCCGTACGCATCTCCGGTCATGCCCTCGAGGGGTGGTATCGGGCTCGGCGTCTGCACACCGCCCCGGCTCGAGCACAGGACGATGCTAGCCAGCCTGTGAGTCGGGGGTGGTCAGGACGCGATCGGCAACTCCTGAGAACGCCGACTGGGCCGCCTCGGCGGGTGCGCCTCGCAGCGACGGAGAACCGGCATGACCGTGGCATGACCGGCGTAGGTGCGCGCACGGCCTACGCTTGTTTGGTGCCGCTGAGTCCTGATGCGTTCTACGCCCACGCGCTCGCGGCCGCCGACGCCGAGCAGCGGCTGCCGCTATCGCGCATGACCGGCTGGGAGATCAGTCCGTTCGAGCAGGACGGGCTGACGGTGGCGCCGTTGCGACCTCCTGTGCTGCCCGAACCGCCACGGCACGGGGAGGACCAGGCCGACTGCGGCACGTGTCGCCGCCGGGACGAAGGCATCTGGCTAGACGACCGCTGGCGGCTGTCTCACGTCCCAGGCGTCGGCGTGCCGCTAGTCCTGATGCTGCACCCGCGCGATCACCACGACCTGGCTGACCTGCCCGACGAGCTCGCGGCCGAGCTCGGCGTCCTGATCGTGCACCTCGCCCGCCATATCCAGGCGCTGCCGGACATCGCCCGCGCACACGTCTACCGCATCGGCGACGGCGGCGCGCACCTGCACGTCTGGTTCTTCGCCCGCCCCGCCGGCCAGTCACAGCTGTACGGCTCCTGGCTCGTCGTCTGGGACGACCTGCTGCCGGAGTACCCGGCCGAGATCGCCGACGCGGACGCAGCCGTCGTCGCGCGTGCGCTCGCCGCGTCCTACGGCGGTATCGCGATCACCCGCGAGTCGTCACCCGCGTCGGAGGCTTGATCCCGCAGCGGATGCGGCGGCATGAAGTGATGCCGTTCCCGAGCTCCTGAGAGAAGCGCCGACTGTCGGGTGGCAGGCGGGCTCGCCCTCGCAAACGCGGCTACAGGCCCCTGCTTGCCAGGTCACCAGTTGGTGCGCGTGCTTTGCAGGTGCGCCTGCCTGGGACGGCAAATGTTCCAGCGGAGCGTCTGCGCGAGGTGCCGTATCCCGCCTAGGTGCAGTTGGGGTATCGGCATTCGCCGCGTTCGTCATTCCCCGGACCCGTCCTGCGACGGCCGGCACTATCCGCCACTGCCTGCTTAGCGCAGAGGGGGCCGGCGGGCCGCTCACGTCCTTCTCGCTTTCCCACTCGCACTCCTGCCCGCGTGGAGCCCCGGCCTTGGCTGGATTGATAAACGTGACCTTGTTCTGGTGTTCTGGTAGAACAGCCGATGTGACAACTGCCGATGCAACGACCGTTCGTACCTGGGCCCGTCAGAACGGCTTCACCACAAGCGACCGGGGTCGCCTCCCTGCCAACGTGGTCCAGGCGTACGACGCGGCGCACGCGACGTCGCCTTCGGCAGGCGCGGTGAAGACCACGAGGACCTCGGGCGCGACATCTGTTCCGTCACGACCGGCGAAGTCCGCGCGGTCGAAACCTGCGGCAGCGGCCGCCCCGTCCTCAGCGAGCAAGGCCAGCAAAGTCGCTGGCAAGGTGTCGACCAGCCCGGTCGCGGCCATCCAGCCGCCACCGGTCAAACCCACAAAGGCCAGATCATCCCGACCCGAAGACGGCACCGCCAAGACCCACTCGCTGCCGCCCGAGACGGCAGCGACAAGAATGCCAGCCGCCCCGGACGAGTCCGCACCATCAACCGCCGACGAGCCCGCGCTAACCGACAGAGTCGTGGCTCTGGAGAAGCAGCTCACCGCGCTCATCAGCCGACTCGTAGCGGTCGAGAGCAGCCACGCTCCCGAAGCGGCGACAACGGCCAAGCGTGCCGGAAGATTCAGCCGGCGCTCCTAGCTCGACAGGTGAGGTGCCGTTCCCAAACACCGGAGAACGCCGACTCCCGTTCGATGCAGCTGGTTCCTTGTCGCGACAGACCAACTCGCTAACGGCTGCGCTTCCGCTTGACGCACATCGTCAATCCCGGTTGGACCAGAGGTCATTGTCCGTCAGGAAGCGCTCGACCTCCCCGACGTCCACCTCGGCGAGTCCTGCGGAAGGGACCGCGGGACCCGCCAACCACCAATCGGCACCAGGCAGTCCAGCGGATGCGTACGCCCGACTTCCGGGCTCGGGTGACGCGGCGGCGTCGCGCGGCTGGGCAAGCACCTCGCCGTGTCCTGGCTCCCAGAGCCGGAACCCGCCTTCGGTGCGTTCCAGGACGACCGCGTCGAACCACCGCCAGACGACGCGGTCGCCCCCATCTGCACCGGAGGTGAACACAACCAAATGACCTGGAGCGACCCGCGTGGTGCGAGGGCGTGGGAAGAACGATGCGTACTTGACTTCGACGCGCTCACCGTCCGCGGCGACGGTGCAGGTGTCCTCATCCGTTGCTATGACATGGGCGAGCCGAAGCGATTGGCGACTGGGTGCGATGCTCATCCAGGACATGCTGCCCCACGCAGCCACGCCCGCGGTCCGCAACGTGCAGGCGCCCTTCCAAACAGAACGCCAATCATCGAACGCCCTCGGGTGTTGCGCCATGCTGGTGCCCGGGCGCTAGCCCGCACACGCCCGGGAGTGAGCTGCTGCGTCGCTGACGCCGGAAAGACGTTCGCGGTCATGCCGTTGAGTGCGCCTCGGTGCGCAAAGCGCCCTGTGCCAGGGTGGTGCGTGACCAGCCGCGAAGTGCCGGAGGTCGAGGACGTCATCGACCAACCGTGCAAGATCCAGTTCGAGGCGTTCCTCGACCAGCACCGCGTCGTTCTGGGCAGCTGCCTCGAAGGGCTCAGTGAAGACCAGGCACGTCGCCGGGCCAGCCGCCTGACTCCGAGACGCAGCATGACGCTGAAGATTCACAGGTCAGCGGATAGCGCCGGCTACCAGCAGTTGCGCAACACCCGAGAACGTCCCGCAAAACCGGGGATGATCGGCGTTCTCAGTTGGGCGCCGGCCAAGCGAGGATCACCGGCATATCGGCACATAGCCTCACCGGAGAAGGGCGTACTCCAAGAGGACTGGGAACGGTGGGAACAGCCCACGCGAGGTTGAGCCGGTGGAGACCCAGCCCAACCTCTCGTAGAACCGCCTCGCCCGATGATTATCCTCGAACACGCGCAGTCGGATCCGGTGCATAGACGCTGGGAACGTGCTCACAAGTGCGTCGTGCAGTTGGTGCGCCAGCCCTGTGCCCCACGACTCCGCTGCCGTGCCGAAGTGCAACAGTTCATCCTCATGTCGAGCAGCGAAGCCGGTAATCTGCCCGCTCGCAGCGACACAGACAAAGACAGTCGTGGATTCGTCCGCGACTTCCGTTCTCCAGCGCGCGCCGACGGTGTCGCGTGGGAACGGGTGCTGATCCTGGCGGAAATGTGCCCGAGCGCGAGGATCGCGGGTGGCTCCTGGACATCGAGGATCCCCTCCACATCCTGGTCCGTCGCCGGGCGGAACACGAAGGCTCCGCGCTCGCGCAACCCTCCGCGCTCGCCCGTGGCCACGGTGGGCAGCATTCCTGCTTCGCGCCGCCGCGTCACGCGGAAATCAAGCAACGGCGAGGCGCGACAAGGCCGTTGGCTCGCTAAGACCCGTATGGCAGCCAGTTCCGCTTCGGCTATCGGGGCTTCTCAACGGTGGGCCAGCCGGTATTCAAGTGCGACGGGCACGGCCCAATATCTCCGGTTCCCTACGCCCGACTGAGACCCGTTGCTTTCGGCTTTCGCCATGCGTCCGCTTGTTACGCCAGCCCACAACCCGACCGTAACGTAGAGTGCGCCAGCGGTGATCTTGAAGGCGACTGGGACCGCGTTCAACGCCAAGCGCACGATGAGCGGCGCACCCAGGGCCGGTAAAGATCCCGACGCGTCTACGTGAGGGCACCGTCCTATCGAGATGCCGCTGTTCCCTGTAGATGCTGCTTCCCTGTAGATGCTGCTGAGGGAACGACGCTCGGCCATGAGGACGCAGTACCCGCCACACCGCTCAGGTCTCTACACTTCTCATCGGTGGGCCGCAGGCTCCTCGTCAGGCGATGTCCTGCTGTCTGGTGAGTCAATCGACCTACCCTGGCCCTATGAGCCTGGAGGTCGTGGCCGACGACGGTTATCTGGTGCTGCGGCGTCAGGAGGTGACCGACCTCGAGCAGCACCTGGCGGGAGTCGACGGCGAGCAGATGGACTGGCTCTGGGAGCCCGGGGATCGACAGCTTTACGAAGCCCTCTCCCTTGAGGAGCAGCGGGATCACCAGCTGGGACACCTGCAGGCAAGTCACGACAGCTTCGGACCGGGGCCGAAGTGGTGCTTCAGCGTCGACATCCCACACGCGACCTACGTCGTCTACATCGATTGCGACCTCGCCAACAACCATGTCCCAACAGGACAAGCGAACATCAGCTACGCCTGCCACCCGGCATACCGGGGCAACGGCTACACGTCCCGTGCCGTCGGCCTCGTCTGCCAATTCCTTCGAGAACGCACCAGCGCCACAGAGGCGCACATCATCACTGATGAACGCAATGCCGCGTCCCGAGCCGTCGCCCGGAAGGCCGGAGCGATCGAACGCGACCGGCGTGTCGACGAACACGGCAGGACCATGATACGACACATCCTCACCCTGTAGTTCAGTGCGACCAAGGTGTGGGCAGCCGGTTCCCGAACCGGCCGTGTAGAACGCCGCCTACGCTTTCGCCGGCGGCCGTGTAGAACGCCGCATCAACCCGGTTATCAGCAGCAGCGCCTCCCGGTGCGGAGTCGGGAGCGGCACCTACACGTTGGACGGATTCCAGCCAAACTCACGCCGGGCCTGCTCCACAGTCAGTCGCACGGTCTCGCGCCAAGAGTCCGAGTAGAGGGCTCCGCATCTCGGGCAACGAAGAAGCACCGCACTCTCCGTGGGATGCGTTGCCACTTGCTCAACGTGCCCATACTGGCGGTTCTGGTCGTCGGCGCAGTGGTCGCACCCGAACGCTTCGGTCACCTCGCGAACCTAGCGGCAGGACCGGATGGCACTACGGAATCTCGAACCAACCGAGTGCCTCGCCCTCGTATGGCTCGAATCCGTTCTCATCACGGGATTCTCGGTGGTACTTGCGCCAGTAGTCACCGCTCCCGAGTGCCTCGGACTCCCTCATGCGCTGTTCCAAGCCCTGAGCGTCCGCGTCGAGCAAACGACGGAGTACGTAGCGTCGCGCGACCGCCTCGTACCACCGGTCTCCGGCTGGCGTGAACCAGTAGCGCGTCCCCTCGCGCTCTGCCACTCCCGTGGTCGGTCCGTCGTAATACTCCTCGAACCAGAGGATTCGAACTCCGGGGACCTGCTCCACGAACCGACCGTATAACCTCGCGTCAACGCGGTTATCAGGGCGCCGTCCCATGCTGAAGAGCGGCACCTACCCTTCGGGCGGCAGGCAGACGAGGTGCACAGGAAGTGCCCCCACTGCCACCCATGACAGGTAGGGCTCGGGCTCTATCTCCCCGTGCCGCACGACTGCCGGGTTCGGTCCTGCCAGTCGGCACGCCTCTGCAAGCCCCCGCGCCATAGCCGCGAGCAGCGGCAGGTGCTCCGGCGCGGCCTCGATGACGAGATTGTCGTCCTCTCGTCGAGTCGAAACCTGCTTCGAGCCGACCGACCGGAGGAGCACCGTGTTGACGGAGGACCGGCCGTCAGCCAGCGCCTCCGCGAAGTCGTCCCACGCCGCAGGGGACCCTTCGAGCGCAGCCCCGAACTGGTCGAAGTCGAGGTGAAGGACCGCAGGCATGACGGGAGGGTAGTGCCGGTTCCCGCTGGTGTGGGTAGTGCCGGATCGACTAACGGCGCACCTTACCCTTCATCGCTCGGCTCGCCCTGTAGGACATGCCAAGCGTCATCGAGGACGCGTGCCGCCGGCTGTGAGGCATCCAGCGCGACCGGATGCCAAGGTCGGAGTCCTTCCAGGCGTGTCGCCTCGCCTGTAACCCATCGCCGAGCGACGGTCGCGATAGCGGCACCATCTGCCGGGGCATCAACGGCCAGCCCCGCGTGCCGGTTCAACCACGCGGTGCCGCGCGACCGCGCCGCCTGCTGCAACGCCGTTGTCGCGTCTACGCGCAGGTAGAGCAACCGAGGACACAGCAACGTCGAAGCCGCGAGCAGATCATCGGACAGCGCCAGACTCGCCGCCGCGTCCCAACCCAACTTGTCCGGCAAGTCCGGCCACGGCCAATCCTGCAGCCACACGGATCGCTCGGCGATCACTTGGTCGCGCAACTTGAGGAACACGTCCAGCACCTCGGCAGGCGACACCCGAAATGCCCGCTGGTCTCTGTGCAGCAAGTCGTAGAACACCGGCCAGGCCGTCGTGTAGTCGACGGGATCGGACCCCACGGCACGTTCACCCCAGACGGCGTCCTCACTGAGTTCAAGGACGCGGCTCCCGTCTGCACGGAGCCGATCCGCAAGCGCCGCCATCAGCGTGCTCTTACCCGCTCCAGGCGCGGTGCTGGCGATGGTGATCAGATGCGACGTGATGCCAGCGGCCGGACCCACATCGGCAGGCTAGGCGGCCACGGCTCGCCACGGCTAGCGCCGCGTCATGGCGGCTATCACCGCCACGGAAGTGAGGGCACAACCGTGAGCGGGCCGGCGCCGCTCTACAAGGACGAGCATCACGAGGCGGGCTAGCCGCAGCCAGGACGAGCTCCAGGAGCAGGGCCGTGCCAGGACGGCGTGCAACACGACGGTCAGCACCACCGGACAGCCGGAGGTGACCAGCGCGGGAGTGGGGGCCTGGCTACGCGGCACTGGCTGCCCTCGATCGTTCCGGCAAGCACACAGTCCCCGCACGGCGATTTGTTGGCAGCCACGTGTGCGCCGTAAACGGGCGTTCAGAGCGCACCCTGCACGACAGGACGCCAAGCATGAGCCGCACCGAGCAGCGGTGCCAGGACGGCCAGCACCACGACGGTCAGCAGCGGCTTCAGCAGGGCAATTGCGTGACTGCGGAAGACGGCAGCTACCAGGATGGGCTGCCTGAAGATGGCCGGGACAAGACCCATGAGGGACCCAGGTGAGGCGGAGAGAGTCAGGAGGCAGCATGCGGCAGAGCTTGATCGTTGGACCCCAGACGTTATTCGACGGATGATGGGGTCGTGTCACCAAGTGGGTCTGCGCCGTCCAGTCGCGGTGAGGCTGTTATGGCCGTCTGTTTTGGCTTGGCGGCACTCGGCATGCTGTTCGTAGCGATCCATAAGGGTCACGGGCTGGCTTACGTAGCAGCCGTGGGTTTCGGCATATCCGCTGCGGCCGCATCGCTGCGTCTGGCACGAGCCCGGCGTGGATTGGGCGAGCGTTAACTGCCGAACTGTCACCCGGCGGTGTGGCGGCGGAGGTGACGGCTGCAGCCGATCCCGCGTGAGTCGAGATGTGGAAGCTGGTCAATGGCCGCGACGAGCAGGACAGCTCCCACGACCAATGCGAGCTCGGGGCGCCGCTGCCGGCCACTGAAGGCGTACCAGAGCAGGTAGCCACCTACGGCCAGATTAACGGCGGCCAGCACGAGCGAGAGCCACACCGGGAGCAGCTCGCCATCGGGTGCTCAGGGTGGGCACCTACTTGTCGTTGCTCGGCTTGCGCTCAAACCCGCATTCCTCATAAGCCCAGCCGTCGAGATAGGCGGTTCGGTCCTCGGCGGGGCGCGTCGGTGCCCCGCCGACGGGGTGGCGCAGGGTCATCTGGCGGTTCGGGCGGCGGGGCTGTTCCGAAAGTTCTGGAAGAGCTCGGCGCAGCCGTCTTGGCCCTTGCTGACCCCGTCCTCGTTTTGGGCTTGCAGGAAGTCGCGCAATGCGATGGTGCGGCCACCGCGGCAGAGGGTCAAAAAGCACTACACGTCCGACCCTCGGCCCAGACTACTGGTCGGAGCCCGGGCCGCCGTCATCCGCGCTGGGGTCCGCGCCGCCGCCGCCGCTGACGACCATGCCGGTCTGCGTGCCGCCCGCGGGGTCCATAACCGTGTCGGTGCTGGGCGTCCCCGTCGTACCACCGTCGCCCGAGCCCGCACCCGCCTCGGTGTCGTCGTCGTCCTTGAAGATGCCCATGCGTGCCGCCTCTCTAGGGCGACCGGGACGGCCGCGCCTCTCTGGTCTCCCCGGTATGCCGCAGATCAACCCGTCAGCCGGTGCGCACGACGACTCGTGCGACAGCTATCGCCGTCAGGGGCACGGAATCGATGATGATGTCCCTGATACGCAGATGGGTGTCTGCCGTGTCTGGATGCTGCAATGCTCTCGACCGGTCATCTCCAGTCCGGCGGCAGGAGTCCTGTCTACCCTTAGCCCAGCGCAGCTTTTTCGAGCTCGGGCCACCGAGGCTTGTCCCGCCTCATCGCGGCTATCAGCGACGAGCCCTCACGCTCGGGAGCGGCACCTACCCATGCCTAGTCCTCAGGCTCCGCCGCCCAGTAAGCAGCCACTTCCCGGTGGGGAGGCGACGCTACTCGTGGTCGAGGAGCATCGCTAATCTTTGGATGTGCTGTATCTACGGTCGACGGAGCCAGCGGACTACTTGCTGGAGGACTCTGTCATCGACCACACGCACCCGGAAGTGGTACGGGCCCATGAACTTATGGGTTCATGATGGGATTCGATGTTCGCTCTGTTCGCATGGGCGGCGTCGACGCGGTCCTTGAGCTATGGCGGACCGCCGCGGAGAACGAGAGCCGGCCTGCTGACACACGCGCCTCCGTGGTCGGGTTGCTCGAGCGTGACCCGGCTGCGCTGCTGGTGGCCGTGAGCGACACCGAGGTGATCGGCTCTCTGATCGCCGGTTGGGACGGGTGGCGAGCTCACCTCTACCGCCTGGCCGTTCGCCCCGGCCATCGCCGTCGTGGCGTCGGGCGAGCCTTGCTCGATGCCGCGGAAGCTCGACTGGCAGGGCTCGGCGTGCGACGCTTCGACGCCATGGTGCTTGACCTAAGTCTAAGCGAGCTCGGCCACCGGCTGTGGCAGGCCGCCGGCTACCGCCGCCAGGACGAGTGGGGCCGCTGGGTAAAGACCTCGTAGCCCGTCTCCCCGCTCTGCCAGGCGCATGCTCCCCGTCCCGTTCAACGGTCGGTTACCTGGACGTCCCCGGGCTGAGGCAAGACCGGGCTGACCAATCTCCAGGGGGATACCGTCAGCTATGGGTTCGGCGCCGTACGAGGACCCTCGACTGACGCGGAGCTACGACCGCGGGAACGACATGCCCGAAACGTCTCTGCTTGCTTGGGCGCACAAGATCATCTCGTTCAGCCCCAAGGAGCGACCGGCGGTCCTCGACGTGGGCGTGGGCACGGGCGTTTTCGCCTGGGCACTGGCCGATGGTGGCTGGCCGACCGGTGTGACCGGGGTCGACCCTTCTCGCGCGATGCTCCAGCAGGCCCAAAGGCGCGGGCGACGACCGGACGTTCACCTCATCTGCGGCGACGCGGTATCGCTCCCCTTCGCCAGTAGCAGCTTCGACCTTGCGCTTCTCTCCCGCGTCGTTCACCACATACCGGCGCGGGACAAGTGTGCGGCGGAACTGCACCGGGTCCTGCGCCAGCGCGGCGTCGTCGTGGTCCGGACGACTGTCCGGGAAAGGCTGGACTCCCTCGTCTACGACTACTGGCCCCAGCTCCTGGCACGTGACCTCACCCGGTTCCCGTCGGCCGACGACGTGATCGCTGACTTCGAGCAGGCGGGGTTCGCCAACACCGCGGTGGAGTCCTACGCCCGGCCCGTGCACACCCACCTGGCCGCCTTCCACGACGCGATGGCCCTGCGACCGCAGTCCAAGTTCCGTTTCCTGTCCGAGCAGGAGTTCTCCGCTGGCTTGCTGGCACTGCGGCGTGATGTAGATGCCCAGCCGGCCTCGGGCCGCGGGATGGCCGAGCGTTACGACCTTCTGGTCTTTGCAAAGCCCGGGACGGCTGCCTCGTAGCTACTTCGACCTGAAAAACCCGCTGGGCTGAGATGGGGGGGTCGGCGGCCGAACCGGCGGGTCCCGGTCTTCCTCCGTGGCCGGATCAGCTGGCCAGAGCCCCGATCTTGACCAGGTTGTGGGCGAACACTCCCTGTCCGGTCCAGATCCGGGCTCCGTCGGTGCCGTCCAGGCGGGTTCGGTCCCAGCCGTATCCGCGTTTGAGGCTGCTGATCCGGCCCTCGCTGCCGGTGCGCCACTTCACCGTCTTGCGGAACGCTGGCCGGTGTTCCTCGGCCTGTCTGGCCTTGCCGGGTTTGCCCTTGCGGGGGATCACGACGTGCCGGACGCCGAGGTCGTGCAGGGCGTCCTCGACGCTCTTCTCGCCGTAGCCACGATCGGCGGTGGCGATCCGTGGTTTGCGCCCGGTGCGCTTGATGACCCGCTCGATTGCCGGTGCGAGCTGCGGCGCGTCCGGCGGGTTGCCTTGCTCCAGGTTGTGGTCGAGCACGACGCCGTCCTGGTTGTCCACGACCTGCGCCTTGTAGCCGAACTGGACTGGCTTACCGAGCTGACCCTTGGCGATCGGACGGGCGTCCGGGTCGTGCAGGCTGACCCGGCGGGTCGCTCCGGCCGGGGTGGTGCCGGCCATCCGTTGCCGGGTCTGGTCCGCGACCCTCCGGGTCACCTCCAGCAGCTCGGTCAGGTCGTTCACCGCCCGGCGCAACCGGCCACGCCGCCGACCCGCGGCTGGGTCCTTGCCACCTCCTGCGGCCACTGCCTCGGCCTTGGCCTGAGCGCGTCGCAGCGCCCGCCGGGCGTTCGCCAGGAGCTTCTCGGCGTCGTTGGCAGCGTGGTCGGCGAGCTCGGCGAGTTCACCGGTGATCCGCTGCACGGTGGCTTGCGCCTCGTCACGGCCTTGCGCTGAGCGGAGCCGGAGCTTCGCGGCGATGCCGTGGGCCCGCTTGCCCGCCGCCCGGCTGCGGTCCCGCAACCGGGTGCGGGTCGCGCCACCCGCGGGCCTGGATCCGACGGCCGGTGACCGCGATCCGGCGGATCGCCTTGGCCAGCAACCCCGAGTCGGTCGGGTAGGCAACATCGGCTGGGACCACGGTGGTGTCGGCCCGGACCCGATTGGTCCGCAGCAGTTTAGCCTCCGCGGCCTTGGCCAGCAGCGCGTCGTTGCAGCCCTCGACGGCGGCGGTGCCGCAGCGGGTCGTGAGCTTCATCAGCGTCGTCGGGTGCGGGACCTTCCCATCGATCGGGATCCGGCAGAACCGCCGCCACGTGATCGAGTCGCTGACCTCACTGCACAAGCTCTCATAGCCCAGCCGGTAGCGGAACTTCAAGAACATCATCCGCAGGTAGGTCTCCATCGGCGTGGACGGCCGGCCCACCCGCGGGTCGAAGAACTGCACGAACGGCGCAAAGAACGCCGGGTCGTCCAGCAGCGCGTCGACCCGAGCCAGTTCATCCGGCAGCTGCAGGACCTCTGGCGGCAGCACCGCCTCCCACAAGCTCACCTCAACCGCTCGGGTCCGCAACATCGGCAACTCCAGGGCTCACCCACTGCGCAGCCCAAGCCGGACGTCGACCTCGGGCAGCTCTGCCATGTCGTACTCGGCGCCGGCCACGACCTCCACCTCGCCGCTCATGCGCTCGCCAGCAGCCGCGCGAAGGGCTGGTAGTAGGCGAACGGTGCCGACTCCAGGCTCGGCACTTCGCCCTGGCGCCGATGCGGAGGCGGGTCCTGCAGCCATGCCTTCCACTCGCGCCGCTGGAAGTAGGCCATGTGCGCCTCCGCCGTGTGGCTTGCCGCTTGGCCTGCTGCATCGTGTGGTTGTTCCACAGGCCGCTGCGGCCCTTGGCCTCGACCGCGAACACCCTTACCGCCGAGCCCAAGCCGTAGAAGTCCGGGCGGCGGCCGGCCCAGCTGGCGCTCGGCAGCCTGCATGGCCGCATCGGCTCGGGCGACCACCGACGAGAAATGGGGAGGTGGTCGGCGAAGTGCTTGGCCGAGACCTGCCCGAGACTGAAGCTGACCGCGCCCTTCTCCGACGGGTCCAGGCCGCGGGACTCGCAGCTCTGCAGCAGCGCCCGAGCTGGGTCGCGCGTGACTGGGCAAGACAAGCACCTCGGCCCTCGCGCTCCGGTAACGCAGGGAGCCAGGCGGAGCCTCGCCGACGAACCTCTTGTGTGCCAACTTGTGTGCCAGTGGCTGCCGTGCAGGGGCGTGCGCAGCCGTTCGAGTAAGTACAGCGCGTTGACCACACCGCCCCTGAGCTGCACCTACGCACGGCGGTGGATGTAGGCGGACGCGACCCAAGGCGACTGAAAATCGCAGGGTCGGCGGTTCGATCCCGTCCCTGACCACCCTTTCCTTCCCGGTACGCCTCGAGCCCGCGGACGGGTCGAGGTTCGTGCGCCGTTCACCGTTCGTTCATCCTGCGGGGTCCTGAGCGCCTCCCGCGGTTCCTAGCGTCCTGGTCAAGCCCGGGCTCGCCGGGCACCTGACAGAGGGAGAGGACGACCTGTGACGGTCTTGCAGACCGGCAAGCTCGCCGGCATCGTCGTACTGGGCGCGGTTGCGCTCACGGCGTGTGGCAGCGGCAACAACACCACCCCCGCTGCCGGGGGCGGGGGCAGTTCCAGCAGCACCAGCAGCTCCGCCGGCCCCAGCAGCGGCGGCGGTGCCGACTGCGCCAAGGGCTCGCTCAGCGCCCAGGGCTCGACCTTCCAGGGCAATGCCGAGCTCCAATGGATCAAGGACTTCTCGGCCAAGTGCTCCGGCGCGATGATCGCCTACCAGGGCACCGGGTCCGGCGCCGGCAAGACCGCGTTCGGCAACGGCACCGCCGACTTCGGCGGCACCGACTCGCTGCCCAAGGCGGCCGAGCAGGCAGCTGCGGACAAGACCTGCGGCACGGGCAACAAGGGCATCGTCACCCCGATCGTCGCCGGGGCCGTGGTGCTGACGTACAACCTGTCCGGTGTCGACAAGCTGGTCCTGACGCCCAAGACCGCGGCCGGCATCTTCCAGGGCACGATCAAGCAGTGGGATGACGCAGCCATCAAGGCCGACAACCCGTCCGCCAAGCTGCCGAGCATCCCCGTCGTACCGGTGCACCGCAGCGAGAAGTCCGGCACGACGAGCATCTTCTCCACCTGGCTCGACACGAACGACCCCAGCGACTGGAAGCTCGGCAAGGGCGAGACGCTGACCTGGCCGGGCGGCCAGTCCGCCAAGGGCTCGGACGGCACCACGACGGCGGTGTCCCAGGCCAAGGGCGGCATCACCTACACCGAGCTGTCGTTCGCGAAGCAGCGGATGCTGCCGTACGCGGAGATCAAGAACGGCAGCGGCGCGGCGGTCATGGCCTCCGGCGACAGCGTCTCGGCGGCCTTGAAGACCGCCAAGGTGGACACCTCCGCCGGCGACGTACGGGTCAAGCCGGACTACGCGACCAAGACGGCCGCGGCCTACCCGCTGGCGGCGCCGTCCTACGTGCTGACGTGCGACAAGGGCAACAAGAACGCAGCCCTGCTCAAGGCCTACCTGACCTACGTGCTCGGCGACGGCAAGACCGTGCTGGACAAGCTCGGGTATGCGCCGCTGCCGGACGAGATCGGCAGCAAGGCCATGACGCAGGTCGGCTCCCTGGCCTAGCGTCTGCCCGGAAAGGCGGTCCAGGGCCGCCCGAGCCCGGTGTGCCTGCCGGTCCAGCCGCTCGCGGCCGGGCCGGCAGGCGTCGTCACCGCACCAGACCCGACAGGACTCCATGACCTCGAGCGCGCTCTCCGCCGACAGCTCTCTCGTGCGTGGCCCGGGCACACGGCGGGGTGACCGGATCTTCCTCGGTCTCACCACCGGCTCGGGCGTCCTGGTGCTGGTCATCATCGTGGCGATCGCGGTGTTCCTGGTGCAGAAGGCCCTACCGGCCGTCCGCGCCGACTCCAGCAGCTTTCTGTCCACGAAGCTCTGGCAGCCCGACAACGCGCCGCCGGTGTTCGGCATCGCGGCGCTGGCCTTCGGCACGCTGCTGTCCAGCCTGATCGCCCTGCTGGTGGCCGGCCCGATCGCTATCGGCATCGCGCTCTACATCAGTGAGTACGCACCCCGGCGGCTTGCCCGCCCGGTCGGCTACCTCGTGGACCTGCTGGCTGCCGTACCCAGCGTCGTCTACGGCCTGTGGGGGCTGCTGTTCCTGGTGCCGCACTCGGAGAAGTTCCAGCAGTTCCTCGGCGACCACCTGGGCTTCCTGCCGTTTTTTGACCTGGGTCCGAGCGGCGTCGTGGGGCGCAGTGTGCTGCTCGCCTCGCTGGTCCTGTCGCTGATGATCCTGCCGATCGTGGCGGCCATCAGCCGCGAGATCTTCCTGCAGGTGCCGTCGGCGCATCGCGAGGCCGCGCTGGCCCTCGGGGCCACCAAGCTGGAGATGATCCGGTACGCCGTCCTGCCCTACAGCACGTCGGGGGTGACCGGCGCCTTGATGCTCGGGCTCGGGCGGGCGCTGGGCGAGACGATCGCCGTCGCCCTCGTCCTGTCCCTCGCGCCGACCACCAGCCTGCACATCATCGACGCGAACATCGGGGGCAACACGATCGCCGCGAACATCGCCGCCCAGTACCAGGCGGCCGAGCCCCTCGGTCAGCAGGCGCTCATCGCCTCGGGCCTGGTGCTGTTCGTCATCACCTTCGCGGTGAACGGCCTAGCCCGCTACGTCGTGGCCCGCGGCGGTCGCCGTACGGCCGCGGCATGAGCACCCTCGCCGGCCCGGTCCCCGCGCAGAGCCTGCCGTCGGCCGGGCTACGCGCCAGCAGCAGCCAGCGCCTGAACAGCACCCGCCGCCTGGGCCTGGCAGCCCTGTGTGCTCTGGCCGGCCTGCTGCTGTTCGCCGTCACCCCCCTGCAGGGGATCGCCGACTTCCTGGTGTTCACCCTGCTGCTCTACATCCTCGTGCAGACCGCGGTGTCTTTCGCCGTGGAGGGCCGGCGGTACGCCACGGACCGGCTGCTGTCGCTGTTCGTACACCTGTCGCTGCTCGCGGCGCTCATCCCGCTCGTCGTCGTGCTCGTCTACACCGTGGTCAAGGGCCTCAAGCGGCTCAACGTGGACTTCCTCACCCACAACCTCACCGGCATCGGGCCGCTGGACACCAACGGCGGCGAGTACCACGCGGTGATCGGCACGATCGAGCAGGTCCTGATGTCGATCGTCATCGCCGTACCGCTCGGGCTGCTCGTCGCGATCTACCTCACTGAGTACGGCCGCGGCCCCCTCGCCTCGGCTGTCCGGTTCGTCATCGACGTGATGACGGGCATCCCGTCGATCGTCGCCGGGCTGTTCATCTTCGCCTTTTTGGTCATCGGCCTGCACCGGGGCTACTCCGGCTTCGCCGCCGCGCTGTCCCTGGCGATCCTCATGCTGCCCGTCGTCGTGCGGTCCTCGGAGGAGATGCTCAAGCTGGTGCCCGACGAGCTGCGCGAGGCGTCGTACGCCCTGGGTGTGCCGAAGTGGGTGACGATCCTGAGAGTGGTGGCGCCCACGGCGAAGGCCGGCATCACCACCGGCGTCATGATCGCGATCGCCCGGGTGACGGGCGAGACCGCGCCGCTGCTGCTGACCTCCTTCGTCACCCCCGGTACGAACCAGAACGCCTTCTCCGGCAAACAGACCGCGATCCCGACCTTCATCTTCGACCAGGCGGGGCAGGGTCAGGCCATCACCTACGACCGGGCCTGGGCCGCGGCTCTTACCCTCATCGTGATCGTGTTGGTGCTCTACGTCGGCGCTCGCCTGCTCACCCGTAGCAACACCCTGGCCCGGAGGTAGTCAATGGCGAAGCGCATCACCGCTGAGAGCGTCGACGCGTACTACGGCACCTTCCGGGCGATCTCCGGCGTCACGCTCACCATCGAGCCCAAGAGCGTGACCGCACTGATCGGACCGTCCGGCTGCGGCAAGTCCACCTTTCTGCGGACCCTGAACCGGATGCACGAGGTGATCCCGGGGGCCCGGGTCGAGGGCAAGGTCCTGCTCGACGACGAGGACCTGTACGGCGACGGGGTGGACGCGGTCGCCGTGCGGCGCACCATCGGCATGGTCTTCCAGCGGCCGAACCCGTTCCCGACCATGTCCATCTACGACAACGTGGCAGCCGGGCTCAAGCTGAACGGCACCAAGGGCAAGGGCCGCCTGGACGAGGCGGTCGAGCGGTCGCTACGCAGCGCGAACCTGTGGAACGAGGTCAAGGACCGCCTCGGTAAGCCGGGGGCCGGGCTGTCCGGCGGGCAGCAGCAGCGGCTGTGCATCGCCCGCGCGATCGCGGTCGAGCCACAGGTCCTGCTCATGGACGAGCCGTGCTCGGCGCTGGACCCAATCTCGACGCTGGCCATCGAGGACCTCATGACCGAGCTGAAGGACCGCTACACGATCGTCATCGTCACCCACAACATGCAGCAAGCGGCGCGGGTCAGCGACGCGACCGGCTTCTTCACTATCGACGGCCCAGGGAAACCCGGTCGGCTCGTCGAGGTCGACGCCACCGAGAAGATCTTCAGCAACCCCACCGAGAAGCGCACCGAGGACTACATCACCGGACGCTTCGGCTGAGGTCCTACATTTCGAGGCCGCTCAGCTCTGGCGGGGAGCCGGGATGCCGGCCAGCAGGGAGCGGACCTCGAGCTCGCGGTAGCGGCGGTGACCGCCCAGGGTGCGGATCGAGGTCAGCTTGCCGGACTTTGCCCACCGGGTGACTGTCTTGGGGTCGACCCGGAACATGGTCGCTACTTCAGCCGGGGTCAGCAGGGCTTCGGCGTTGGGGACACGGCTGTTCATGGCACGGTCTTCCTCTCCTGGGAACTATCGAGCAGGCCGCTCGTGCGCTCTGGTCAAGATCGTCGTTCATGCCCGCTGTGTCCGGTATGGCCCACGCGGGCCATCTTAGGCCTAGTCAGGGCGCCGTGCACCATTCTCAGTTGGCCGATTCGATGGCCTGCAGGGCCTTCATGCGGGCGGTGACCCGGCCGTACGCGGCGGCGGCGCGGACACCGTCGCCCTCACTGAGGGAGGCGAGGGCCAGCGCCAGGTCGCGGGCGGATTCGTCCTGCGCGAGCTCGGCGTCGTCCAGCAGGTGCACCAGGCCGCCGTAGTCCAGCTCGACCAACGACCGGGGGTGGAACTCCTCCAACCACCGGCCGAGGTCCTCCACCCCCTCGGTCACCGAGCCGTCGTCGACGTTACGGCGCAGGACAGCCAACGCCCGAGCCGCCCGGCGCCGGGCCCGCGACATAGGGGTGCGATAGACCAGCGAGCGTTCGGTACGCCGCCCGGGAGGCGCTCCGGGCGCCCGGCCCGGCTCCTGCTGGGCGCCGCTCCCGGACCGCAGGCCGGGGTCGTCGCGACTATCCGGCCCATCCAGGGCGCCCGGCTGGCCCAGGGCGTACGTCCGCTCCTCGGCGTCGACCAGCACGAACCAGCGCAGGGGCACGTGCCAGGTGCTGCTGAGCAGGTGGCTGCGGTCGCCGCCGGTGTCCAGGCGCCAGCGGTCCAGGTCGACCTCGGCCCGCTCCACCACCGCGGCCGGGGCGAACGCCTCGGCGACGACCTCGGGCAGGTCCGACACGAACTCCGACAAGGCCTCCCAGGCCCGCACCTCGGTCTGCCACGGGCAGACCAGGGTCACCCCGTCGACCTCCAGCACGAAGGCCTGCTCGCCGACCTGGGGGACGACGGCGGGCGGACGGCCGATGAGCGCACGCACGGCTGCGTCGCGCTCGACGGCCAGGGCCTCGGCGGCGCTGCGGTGCGGCTGCTGGGCGGCCGCGTAGGACTGCCAGCGGCGGCGCGCCTCGCCCTCGAAGGCGGCCAGCGGCTCATAGACCCGCAGCTGCGCGGTCCACCCCCCTGCCTGGCCGGTCACCCGAACATGGTCGCACGATGAGGTCCGGCTCGTCGCTAGGCTCAGGACCGGCCCAGCCGACCGAGCCAAGGAGCCCCGTGGGCGTCTTCGACCGCACCGACCACCTCAAGGACGCCGGCCACGAGCAGGTCGTGTTCTGCCAGGACCCGCAGAGCGGACTCCGGGCGATCATCGCGATCTACTCGACCGCCCTCGGCCCCGCGCTCGGCGGCACCCGTTTCTACCCGTACGCCGACGAGGCCGCCGCCCTGTCCGACGTCCTCGCCCTGTCCCGGGCCATGGCGTATAAGGCGGCCTGCGCCGGCCTCGACCTCGGCGGCGGCAAGGCGGTCATCCTCGGCGACCCCGCACTGCACAAGAACGAGGTGCTGCTGCGGGCGTACGGCCGGATGGTGCAGTCCCTCGGCGGCCGGTACTTCACGGCCTGCGACGTCGGCACCTACGTGCAGGACATGGACGTGATCGCCCGCGAGTGCGACTTCGTGACCGGCCGATCACCCGAGCAGGGCGGCGCCGGGGACAGCGCCGTCCTCACCGCCTTCGGAGTGTTCCAGGCCATGCGCGCGGCGGCCGAGCACACCTGGGGATCGCCCACCCTGCATGGTCGGCGGGTCGGGGTCGAAGGCGTCGGCAAGGTCGGGCACCACCTGGTCTCGCACCTGATCCAGGACGGCGCCCAGGTTGTGGTCAGTGACGTCTCCTCGGGGGCGGTCGAGCGCGTCGTCGCCGCGCACCCTGGCGTGCAGGTGGCTTCCGTCGAGGCGCTGCGCACCCTTGACCTCGACGTCTACGCCCCGTGCGCGCTCGGCGGCGCGCTCACCGACGAGCTCGTCCCGCGCCTGCAGGCCCGGGTGGTCTGCGGCGCCGCCAACAACCAGCTCGCCCACCCTGGGGTCGAGAAGGAGCTGGCCGACCGGGGCGTGCTCTACACGCCCGACTACGTGGCCAACGCCGGCGGCGTCGTGCAGGTCGCCGACGAGGCGCTGCACCTGTCCTCAGGTGGCTTCCGGTTCGAACGGGCCAAGGCCAAGGCGGCGCAGATCTACGAGACCACCCTGGACGTCCTGCGCACCGCGGCGGCCGACGGGGTACCGCCCGCCGTGGCCGCCGACCGGTTCGCCGAGCGCCGGATGGCCGGGGTCGGCCGGCTGCGTACGGTCCTGCTGCCGGGCCGGACCTGACCGCCGTACCCGATCGTGGGCGCTCTGCCGGGCTCTGGCCGGCCCGGTACGCCGTCGGGCGCGAAACCCTGTAACCTTCTGCTTCAGGGACCTCCCGGCACGGTGCGGGCGCCCGTAGCCGGATCCAGCAGACTCCGGGGCCTGGCCCCGTCGTAACGA
>JAABUU010002686.1_pt1 | contig 24575 bp, 26 predicted proteins | sample 5559301 | NCBI WGS metagenome assembly JAABUU01 (sample SAMN10711884, study PRJNA513360) | rock metagenome | isolation source: Antarctica rocks | place: Antarctica: Victoria Land, Richard Nunatak white | reverse complement strand
AGGTGTTGCGGATGTAGTCCGGCACATCCTCCCAGGTACGCGCGTTCTTGTCGGTCGCGCTCATGTAGTAGTGGATGTTCTGGAAATCAATCTCGGTCAGGTCGCCACCCCACATCGGCAATGGGCGCGCCTCGAAGTAATCGAGGGATTTGTGGCGCAGTGCGCGCATCCACTCGGGTTCCTTCTTCAGCGCGCTAATCCGCTCGACGACATCGTGATTGAGGCCCTTCTCGAACTTGATGGCGTAGCCCGATTCACTGTCGTGAAAGCCATACTTCGTCTGATAACTGTCAATGCCGAGGTCCGCCGCCAATTCGTCCTGCGGCAGGAGTTCGCGCGTGTCCTGGATCGTCTCGTCGCTCATGATTGTTGCTCCTTCGATCGTCATGCGGGGATGGCGATCTCTTCCGGGGTCAATTCCTCGCCGAGTTCGGCGAGCATCGGGCCGTAGCCCTTCTCTTCCAATTCGAGCGCCAGTTCCGGGCCACCTTCTTTGATGATCCGGCCGCGCGCCAGGACATGGACGAAATCGGGCTTGATATAGTTCAAAAGGCGCTGATAGTGGGTAATCACCAGCACGCCCATCTTATCGCCCTCGCGCTCGAGCAGTTTGTTCACGCCGTCCGCGACGATGCGCAGGGCGTCAATGTCGAGACCGGAGTCCGTCTCGTCCAGTACGGCAATCGTTGGCTGGAGGATCGCCATCTGGACGATCTCGTTGCGCTTCTTCTCGCCGCCGGAGAAGCCCTCATTGACATACCGCTTGGCGAACGACGCGTCCATCTGCAACTCACCGAGCGTGTCCCACAACTGCATGCGAAACTCGATCGGTGTCAGGTCCGTGCCGTGCGTCGAGTTATACGCGAGGCGCAGGAAGTCCTCGACGCGCACGCCGGGAATCTCTGTCGGATACTGAAAGGCGAGAAAGAGGCCGAGGCGCGCCCGCTCGTCCGTGTCGAGTTCGAGCAAATCCTGCCCCTTCAGCCAGGCATGACCACCATCCACGGTGTAGGCGGGGCTACCCATCAGTGTATTGGCGAGGGTGGACTTGCCGGAACCGTTCGGCCCCATGATCGCGTGGACTTCACCGGGGCGGATCGTCAGGTTCAACCCCCGAACGATCTGCCGGTCTGCCACGGAGACACGCAAGTCCTCGATTACGAGGGCATTAGTATCCCTATTGTGTCCGTTCTGCTGCACATCCGCCATTGAGCCTGTACTCCTCCTTCTGCATGTCCGCTGCCTGCGAACTGGCCCGCGATCGCGTGCCACATTTCTCTACTGTTCGGTTTAAAATATACCACATAGGCACGCACGCGACAAGCGAAACCCGCGCCTCATGCGTGCAACGGCGCAGAATACCATACCCACAGTCGCTATGGATTGGGCGGCATCTTCCTCATTTCCTCGACTCATTGCTCACCTCGCTGAACCGACACAGGAGTATGCTATTCTCGCTGATGTCACATAAGGAGTATGTGCCGAAGGGTTATTCAACCTCTGGAAGGGACTGGAATGCCACTATCGCGTGGAGTTGCTCGCTTCAATCGTCGCGGCCTCAACCGCGTTACCCGCCATATCGTTGGCTGGCTCCCCGGCTTTGCTCTCCTGTTCCACACCGGACGGCGCTCCGGGCGCACCTATCAGACGCCCATCAACGCCTTTCGCCGTGATGACGGCTACCGCATCGCGCTCACCTATGGCTCGGAGAGCGATTGGGTACGCAATGTTCTGGCGGCGGGCGGCTGCGAGATCGAGCACCGACGGCGGCGCATCGTCCTGACGCATCCCCGCATCGTGAGCGACCCTGATCGGCGTTGGGCGCCACCCGTCGTGCGGCAGGTGATCGGGCTGATCGGTGCGTCTCAATACATGCAGTTGACGGTCGTTGATGCGGTAGCGAATGAATCGTCGCGCAATCAATGATTCTCATGGACCGCTGACCCACGCCACGTCAGCAGGCCGAGCCACGACCGATCCTCAGCGGACGGTGATCGTGCCAATCATTCCCTCCCCTTCGGCGGGGATACTGAGGTGGATGTTGAAAAGCGCTTGAAGCGTTTTCATTCGCCCTCTTCACCGCCGCCCGCCGTGACTTGTGCGTGGTTGAGCGCGGCGACGAGCGAGAGGCCACCGGCGATATTGCCGATCAGCGTCGGGACAAGCCAGCCGCCGATACCGTGTGCCCACGATGCCGCGCCCGTCGAGAGGAGATAGAAGATTTCGACGGAGCCGGCGATGATGTGCGCGAACCCGCCGAGGCCGACGAGAAAGGTGATGATGATGATAATCATCGGGCGGGAGGTTTCGGCGCCGGGCAGCAGCCAGACCATCAGCGCGATCAGCCACCCCGCGAAAATCGCCCGCAGAAGTATCGTCCCAAAATTTCCTTGTAGCGCCTCGTCGCCAATCGCCGCGAATGCCGCACGAATCTCCGGCCAGAAGACCGCCGTGTGCCCAATGACCGAGGCAAAAACGAACGCGCCGATGAGATTCGTCGTCAGAACAACGGCCCAAAGGCGTACCACCCGCCAGAGCGTCGCCCCGGATGGCTTATTGAGGAGCGGCAGGATCGGCGTCAGGGTGTTCTCGGTGAAGAGTTGCTGCCGTCCAAGAATGACGATCAGGAAGCCGATACTGTAGCCGAAGTTGACGACGAGCGGCCGCCACGGCGCATCGGGCAACCGCGCGCGGATCAACCCCATCGCGACGAACGAGAAGCCCATCGAAAGCCCCGCTGCCAGCCCCGACCATGCGAGCGCGGACACGGTGCGGCGCAATTCCTCGTTACCCTCACGCCGGATCACCTCATAGACGACGAGCGGTGTAGGAGCGGCACGCGCCTCGACCTGGTCGTGTTCGCCCGCGCGCAAATCAGGGACAGCGCCGTCTGTTTCGTGCCGCTCGCGAACCGTGCCTGCCATGATCGTTCCTCTCACTTTGCTCGTTGATCGGGAATGCGCGCTATCCACACGCGCCACTCTCAATTTCCGTGCCGCTCCCCCACCGGCGAGCGGCTTTCCTGACGGTGACGCAATTCCCCTGGGATTATTGTGGCACTGGATTTGCATTGCTCTACTGTGGAAGACCCATCCGGCATCTGTCCGGACGGACGTTGAACCCATAGCGAAGGAGTACAACGATGGTCGCCGAAAGCCACCGATCCATTACGGAACTGATCGAGCCGCCCGCAATGGCGGTAGATATGCGCGTCCCTTCGATGGTCGTCCTACGGCGACTGGAACAAGAAGGCAACCATACCGCGATTATTACGGACGAAGGGAAGCCCATCGGCCTCATCCGCCTCGCTGCCGCGCGTGAAGAGGCGAGCGAAGACAAACTCGTCGGTGAGCTGACCGTCGAACCCTTGCCGATGGTCCTCCCGGACACCGCGACCGTGGACGACGCGATTCGCATGAACACCGCGAACATTGATCGCGTGCCGGTCGTCAATGCGGATGGCGTCCTTGTTGGCGAATTGCCGCGCACAAAGATCGCCGCGACCGGACTCCATCAGGGTGACGAAGTGCCGATCGTCGCCGAGCGGCTCGGCGAGGAAATGCCGATGACGATCAAGGCAGGGCAAACCGTCGTCGGCAGCGACGGCGGGCACATCGGCACGGTAAAGGATGTTGTGATCGAGGTGAACACGGGCCGCGTCGGGCATATCGTGATCGAAGAGGGGGCAATCTTCAAAAAGGAACGTAAAGTCCCCGTAGACCTCATTGATCCGATGGCGAACGACGATCGCGTCCATCTCAAGGTGGACAAGGCGGATGTAGACCGCCTCGGCGATTTGCACGCGCGGTAAGGGCGGGAGAAAACCTCACCTCTGGCCCCTCTCCTTCGCCGTCAGATTTGCACGTGCATGAGGTTCGTCTGGCGAAGGAGAGGGAAGGGAATAGCGATGAAGCGTCGTGGCGTTCATTCACCATCCAATCCCGATCATCCCGCATTCCTCCTCCTCTCCTTCGCTGCCAAGCAAAGGAGAGGGGGTCGGGGGGTGAGGTTTACCCCACCGTCATCGCGGCGGCTTCGTCGCGGATGTCTTGGAAGGCGACGGTGCTGAGGTAGCGCTCACCGGTGTCCGGCAGGATAACGACGATCAGTTTTCCAGCGTTCTCCGGTCGCGCCGCGATCTTCACCGCGCCCACCGCCGCCGCACCGCAGGAAATGCCGACGAGCAGCCCTTCTTCGCGGATAATCCGGCGCATCATCTCAATGGATTCATCACTGGAGACATTGAGCACCTCATCGAGGAGATCAACTCCGAGCACCTCCGGGATAAAGTTCGCGCCGAGGCCCTGAATCTTGTGTCCGGCGGGTTTGATCGGCTCACCCGCCAACTGCTGCTCGATGATCGGCGATTCGGTCGGCTCGACGCCGATGATCTGCAAGCCCGGTTTCATCGGTTTGAGCACTTGCGCGATGCCCGTCAGCGTGCCGCCCGTGCCGATCCCGCCGACCACGATGTCCACCGCGCCATCGGTGTCCTCCCAGATTTCCACCGCCGTCGTTTCGCGGTGAATCTTCGGGTTCGCGGGGTTCTTGAACTGCTGCGGCATCCAGGCGTTCTGCCGCTCGGCGACGATCTGCTCCGCCCGCGCCACCGCGCCGTTCATCCCCTGCGCCGCCGGGGTGAGGATCAGTTCTGCGCCGTACGCCCGCAGCAGCATGCGCCGCTCAAGGCTCATGCTGTCCGGCATCGTCAGGATCAGGTGATAGCCGCGCGCCGCTGAGGCCCAGGCGAGGCCGATGCCCGTATTGCCACTCGTCGGCTCGACGATCACTGTATCCTTGTTAAGGATGCCGCGCTCCTCTGCATCCGTCAGCATACCGACAGCGATGCGACACTTGACGCAGAACCCAGGATTGAATGATTCCAGTTTCGCGATGACCCGCCCCGGCAACCCGGCAGCGACACTGTTCAGTTGGACGAGCGGCGTATTGCCAATCAGTTCCCAGGCGTCTTTGGCGATCTTCGGGCGTACGCGGCGGTGAAGCGTGGGCTGTGCCATGGTAGATGACTCCTTCTGCGGTATGCTTGCGGCGCCGAGGCATCCGGCTGCGGTCGGATACGTATTGATCGCATCTGCGCATAGGTTTGTCAAGAATACGGGGAAGGGAGTCAGGGTGAAGAATCTCCTCGTTTTTCAGTCCGGTGGGGTGACGGCGGTAATCAACGCGAGCATGGTCGGCGTTGTGCGCGAGGGGATGGCGCAGGACACGGTCGGGGAGATCATTGGGGCACGGTCGGGGATTCGCGGGCTGCTGGATGACGACCTGATTGATTTACGCCGCCAACCCGCCGAAACGCTGGCCCGTATCCGCAATACACCTTCCGCTGCGCTTGGCAGCACGCGCCATAAGCCGACCGATGACGACCTCGCCCGCGTTCTCGATGCGCTCCAGCGGCTGAACGTCGGCTACGTCTGCCCGATCGGCGGCAACGATTCGGCGGACACGGCGCATCGTCTCCACCTGGCGGCACACGCGGCCGGGCTGGACATCAATTTCGTCACCGTGCCGAAAACGATTGACAACGACTTGCCGCACACGGATCACACGCCAGGATACGCCTCCGTCGCGCGGGCGATGGCGCGAATGGCGCGCCAGACGGCGTACGACACCGAAGCGCTGCCGCTCTTCCCCGTCAAACTGCTCGAGGTGATGGGGCGGGACGCGGGCTGGGTCGCCGCCGCCGCCGCACTCGCGCAAGTGGAACCAGACGATGCCCCGCACCTCATCTACCTCCCCGAACGACCGCCGACGGCGACGCAGATCCTCGATGAGATCGCGACGGTCGTCTCGCGCGTCGGGTGGTGCGTCGCCGTCGTACCGGAAACGCTGCGCGACCCGGACGGCGCGCCGATTGGCGGCGTGGGCACGTATGTTGACCCCTTCGGCCACGCCTATGCCGCCAGCCCGGTCGCCGCGCTCGCCGCCGCGCTCGAACGGGAGCGCGGCCTCCGCGCCCGTTTCGACAAGCCGGGCACGCTCGCCCGCATGATGCCCTGCCCCACCGACCTCGACGAGGCGGAAGCGTGCGGACGGGAAGCGGTGCGCCGCGCCATCGCGGGCGAGAGCGACCGGATGGTAACGATCGAGCGCCTCTCCGACACGCCATACACCGTGCGCTACGGCATCACCCCCTTGAGTGGCATCGCCAACATCGTCCGCGTCCTGCCGGACGACTTCATCGCGCCCAATGGTCGGGGCGTCACCGACGTCTTCCGCCGCTATGCCCTGCCCCTCCTCGGCCCCGATCCCTTCCCACTTTTCGGGCGGTTGGAACGAAATCACTTTTCGTCCGCCACGGAATCGTAGAGGACGTAATCCAAGGACCCGGCGGCAGCGAGAGCAGGAGAGGAGAGGAGAGGTCACTCAGGTTGACCAATGGGCGCAACTCGGCGCGCTGCCACACATGATCGGCGCGCTCCGGGACGAAGATATCGAGTACATCCGTGCCATGCCCCTACCATGCATTGATGTGCTAGAAGCCGGGCTTTCAGGCGTAACGGTCGCGGATGCCCTCCAATGGGCGAAACGGTATCCCACGTCTTCGGCTGTGCTACCCGGTCATCGCCAAACTGCTGCGACCCAACGAAACACTCGACAGAGAATTTTGGCATTCCGCTGGCCGGGGCGTCACTGACGCCTTCCGCCGTTACCCCTGCCTCTGCTCGGCTCCGACCCGTTCCCACTTTCTGACCGCGTCGAGAAGGTCAACCCGTTCATCTGGAAGTCGCCCTCTCCTACGGGGTGACACAGGGCGTCGGGGTTGCGCTCACTGAGGGATCGCGCATGTTGGACGGAATACAGCCGCTGGGATAGACATAGAAATTTGCATCGAGCGTTTCCGTACCCGCGACGGCGTGCACATGCCAGCAGCCGGGCTGTGCGAATACCACGCCGGAGATGAAGCCGCCCGAGGTGAGACCGAGGTTTTGCACCATCATCGGCGGTGCCGACGCATCAATCCGCTCGCCGGTGATCGTCGGGTGCGCGTCATCCCGCACCTGCCACATCACCTTGTTGCCGCTCTCGTAGAAGACGGCGGTCGCATTCCCGACCGCGATCCCGTTGCCATCGTACCAATACGCAGGGAAGTCGCGCCGCTTCTCCGGGCCGCGCATCGCGACTGCCGGGCAGGAGGCGGGCGCTGGAAAAGGAACCCGGCCCCCCTCCCGAATCGCGGCCGTTCGTGTTGCCGCGGAGGCGGGCCCATCGAGCGTCAGGGGTGGGAATCACTGTTGCGGGGAGTGTTATGGCAGCAATCGTCGGCGGCTGTGTTGGTCGCGGCGGAATTGTCGTTGGCTCGCCTCCGCTCGTGCATGCGGAGAGCAAGGCGCCAAAGATACCGACGAGCATGATGCGTGCATACGAACGATGGGGCATGTGCGGCCTCCTACGTGAGACGCATTCTACACTTATACAACGCTCCGCCAGGATTGGTTCCCGGCACCCGATACCGTCCGTATTCCTATGCTAGAATCGCAGTACGGGCCTAATCTATCAGACGCCGTGGCCCGCGTTGTGCTGCATATACGACAGCGAATCGAACGTCGTGCGACGTGGGGAAGCCTAGTTCCCCGGAGTATTCAGGAGGGGCGAGATGCAGGTTCACGAGAATGTGGCGGGATTGATGCACGCGCTTGGCGGCGCGATCGCGGTCAAAGACGACGCCTCCAGCGTCACCGTCCATGACCGGGGCGCAGTACGCGGAGACCTGATGGACACGCTCGCCTGGAATGCTGCTTTCGGGCAGAACGGCGTCAAGGAGGCGGCGATCTGGCTGATCCGCGCGATCGGCGAACAGGTCGGCGTCATCCCCGCCTCGATCCACGACTACTACATGGCTGCCGGGCGCGACGAGTTTGCCAATGTCACCGTCCCCGCCTGCAACATTCGCGGCATGACCTACGACTCCTCCCGCGCCGCCCGCCGCGCCGCGCAATCGCTCGATGCCAAGGCGCTGATCTACGAAATTGCCCGCTCCGAACTCGGCTATACCGGGCAGGGGCCGGAGGAGTTCGCCGCCCAGGTGCTCGCCGCGAGCATCCGCGAGGGATACGAAGGCCCGGTCTTCATCCAGGGCGATCATGTGCAGGTCAATGCAAAGAGTTACGCGAAAGACCCGGACGCTGAGATCGCCGGGATGCACGACCTGATCAAGCGCGAGATGGCGGCGGGTTTCTACAACATTGATATTGATACTTCGACGCTCGTGGACCTCGACAAAGGGTCGCTGGACGAGCAGCAGGCGGTCAACTACACGCTCGCCGCATCCTTCACGCACTTCATCCGCAATCTTCAGTTCGCCGACCTGACCGTCTCTGTCGGCGGTGAGATCGGTGAGGTCGGCGGCAAGAACAGCACCGTCGAGGAGTTGCACGCCTTTATGCAGGGGTACGAGCGCGCGCTCAGGACGCTAAACGCGAGCGCGGTCGGCATTTCCAAGATCAGTGTCCAGACCGGTACCTCGCACGGCGGGATCGTCCTGCCGGACGGCACGGTCAAGCAGGTGAGCGTGGACTTCGACACGCTCGGCAAACTCTCCGAGGTGGCGAAACGCGACTACGGCCTCGGCGGCGCGGTGCAGCACGGCGCGAGCACGCTGCCGAAGGAGGCATTTAATGAGTTCGCGAAGGCGAACGCGATCGAAGTGCATCTTGCCACCGGCTTCCAGAACCTCGTCTTTGACCACCCCGCGCTGCCCGCCGACCTCAAGGAGCAGGTCTACACCTGGCTGCGCGAGAACCGGCAGGAGGAGCGCAAAGAGGGCATGACGGACGAGCAGTTCTACTACACCACCCGCAAGCGTGGCTGGGGGTCTTCCGGCATCAAGGAGGCGTGGTGGAACATGCCGACGGAGAGCAAGACAGCAATCATGACCGACTTGCAGGAAGAATTCCGCGTCATCTTCGACCGGCTTGGCATCGCCGGGACTGCCGCGACGGTGGATGCAACCGTCCGGCCCGTCAAATCCGCCCAGCCGATGCCCGACGCGATGCGCGCGACCGTGTGACGAAGAATTGAGGACCGGGATGGGCGTGTGTCGGGCAGCGGGCGAGCTGGCAGCAATACTATGCCGCTCTCGGTGCGCGACCTGATCGCTCGCCTCGTGAATGGTGTCGAGGACTCGTTCGCCCTCGACAATCGCAGGGACGACGGGTGGTGCATGGGGCATATCGCCGACGCGCATCACCACTTCACAAGCAGAATCCCCGAAGGCGATCCGCTCTCACGGCCCACGGGGATATCTGTCGCGATGATTTGCGGCAGCGGCTACCGCTCCAGTATCGCCAGTAGCCTCCTCGAGATGAGCGAACGTGACAATCTTATCAATGTCACTGGCGGGATGGGCGACTGAGCGGAAGCCGGATCGCTGACACGACAGGGATAGATGTCAATGGGGTGCAGCGGAGTAATGGACATTCATCAAGGAGAAGAAATGACACGCTGGCTGGGTTACATACTGGGAATGGTTCTCTTGATGAGCATCTTGACGACCTCTCCGGTCGCTGCGGCGGACCCGTCGTATACCTACACGTTCGCAACGCACGCCGCATTTTTCTCGAATGAGACGAACCAACCGGCGATCATTGACCCGCAGGTCTTCGTCGCCGACCCCGCCGTTGTGGCGGCGACCGGGCCGCAAAATATCATGCATAGTGGCGGGTATCGTCCTGCTCGCGTCGCGTCCGACGCACCATCCGTGCCACTCTTTACCGCCCAAGGGATCGCCCTCCACCTCACGCTCGGCGAGTGGCTCGGCGCGAGCGGTACCGGCACGGTCATCTGCACGAACAGCTCTGCTGCGGCGATCAATCAGTTTAGCGGGTTGGTGCCGGGCGGCATGTACCAGCTCTTCCGCAATCAGTTCACACCGCAAGGACCGAAGCGCTCGCCGTTCGGCAAACCGGACGCCTCCGACAGCGTCTTCACGGCGACCAAGGACGGCACCGCCGTCATCACGAGTGTCCTGTCCTTCTGCCCCGATCCGACGGATGGCGTCTTGCTCTCCTACCACAGCGATGGCATGGTGCATGGACCTCTCGGTGGCGACTACGGCGTCAATCTCCATAACCAGTTGTTGATCCGAGTCGCGGTCGCGCTCCCAAGCGGCATAGCGGCGGCACCGGTAGCGGGTAACGGCACGCGCTTCGTGCGTCGGCTGGGTGATGGCTAACATCGGCAGGGGAAAAAGCATTCTCACCATCACGCAGTATTCGTTGGGAGGTGACCACCGGACCTATTACGACAATCGTGAAGCTCTCCGGCACCTGATTAGCACTTCATCAAAGGAGTTACCAGGATGCGCGATTGGTTCACGACGCCGGAGGGGGAGACGAATGAGGCGCATCTGAGGCCCGGTGCGTTTCTGGCGTATCGCCTCCAGCGGCTCGGTAAGACGGCGGAGACGAACACCGTCCATCCCACAGTGCTGCTCACCTTTCAGACGCATATCGCGGATCAACTCGTCCACGAGACGCATGCCCGCCCGATCGGTGAGGGATTCTCAACGCAGACCAGCGCGCCGATGTGGACTGGTACGCTTGGCGGCGCGCCAGTCTCCATTCAGCGATTGCCGATCGGCGCGCCGATGGCGGTGAGCACTATGGAGTTGCTTATCGAAGCGGGCGCGCGGACATTCATCGTCGCGGGCATTGCGGGGAGTCTGACGCCCGATGTGCCGATTGGCGGCATCATCATCCCGACGGGCGCGCTGCGCGAGGAAGGCACGTCGTACCATTACCTGCCGCCGGGCGTAGAGTCCGTGCCGGACGCCGAACTGACCGAGGCGCTGGTGATGGCAGCCGAGGCGCGGGGTATCGCGCCGGGAGTCGGACGCGTCTGGACGACGGATGCAATCTTCCGCGAGATGGGGTGGAAGGTGCGGCAATACGGCGCAGCGGGTATCCTCGCGGTCGAGATGGAACTGTCGGCATTGCTTGCCGTCGCCCAAGTACGCGGCGTGCGCCTCGCCGCCGTCCTCGCCATCTCCGACGAACTCTTCCATCCGTGGACACCTGGCTGGCACGTCGAGGAATTCCTCGTCGGCAGCCGCGCCGCCGCGAATATCGCCCTCGATGTCGCTGCGGCAGTGAATGCTTCGCGAGTAGATAGTAGACAGTAAACAGTAGACAAAAAGAAACGCGCGAAGCGCTTCCGCTTCCAACTGACTATCGTCTACTATTTACTGCGTACTATGCTCCCGTGACGTATCCGACAAAGCTGCCGAGGCCGATCGTGCCTGCGCTCTCGATACGCGGTTCGTAATATTGCTTGCCGGGTTCCCAACTGTTGCCACCCCAGGCATTAAGGCCGCCGCGATAGCCCGCCGCTGATGCCGCTGCCCAGACCCGCCCGTTTGAGTCGCCATAGGGGTAGCAGATGTAGCGCACTGGCCAACCGACGCGCGCTTCAAGATCCGCCTTGCTCTGCCGCATCTCGTAGGCGAGTTGGCTGTCACCGATCCGCGTCAGAAATGGATGGCTGACGGTATGGCTCTGCACGTCATTGCCGGTACGAATGAGATTGACGAGTTGGTCATTCGTGAGCGCACTATTCCCGGTGATGATGAAATAGGTCGCGACGAAACCGCGATCGCGGAGGATTGGGAAGGCGATTGCCTGGTCGGCATTCGCATCGTCAAAAGTGAGGGCGACGGGTTTATCAGGCAGTTTCCGCCCACCGAACATCGCCTCGTAGAGTTGGGAAATCGTCACGGTGTGGTAGCCATTCTGCTTTAGCCAGTCCATCTCCGCCGCAAAATCGCCGAGTGCGGTGAAGTAGCGCGACGGCGCGCCGATATGGTGATAGACCATCACCGGTACATGGAAGGCAATGGGTGGCGTCGCCTGCGATGGCGCGCGGCCCAGCCAGCCTGCCGGATAGTTGCGGGCATCGAAGCCGCCGCGACCGAGCGGCATCAACACGACATCGTCCGCCTTGCCCACATGATCGGGTCGCCACGCCAATGCACCCCGCTCGAAGAACTGCACCGTCATCCCCGACACGCCGAACTCCTCGGAAATCGGCAGGCCGAGCAGCGATGCGCCGTCGTGCGCCTCCCAGAAACGGCGGAGTGCGTAAGCGATGGTATGCTTCGACTCCGTAAAGCCGCGCCGGTCCGGGCTATCGGGCGGCAGGACGGCAATGGGTGCGAACGAGCCATCCGTCTGGCCCCCGCTCGCTTCCCGGCCGAGCGGGCCGGGCTGCACCGTCCCATCCTGGTTGAGATCGAGGCGGACATTCTGAAAATATTGGACGGTCGCGCCGCCTTCCGGGAATGCCTCGGCGATTGGCGGGCCGATCACGTCTTCGCCGCCGTGCGCGTACCAGTAGGAAAGGAACGGCTCGCAGACATTGTGGCCACCCGTATCATTATAGCCAACCAAACTCCCCGGCGCATCGGCCTGGACGGACATCACCGACGAAACGAGACTGAACACGACAATACCAATCAACCACCATGCTCCATGACGTGGCGAATCCATGCGTATCCCCTTTTCCTATTCTCTTCGCGCCCCACGCGCGTCCTATTGCGTTCCCATACAACCGGAGCCAAGGGAATGGTATTGTATCAATTATTGCGGTTGTGTAAAGCCTTTTACACGAGGGGACAGCAAAAGGGCACGCCACTCATCGGCGCGCCCCATTCACTGCGAAGCAATGAGAATCTATCGGTTAGAGAAGCGTAAATCCCAATACCTGTGCCAGAATGATCAGCAGCATGGCGACGGCAAGCAGCGCCGAGACCACCATCAGGTCCGCACGGGTGATCGTGCGTTGGTCGTTCATCGTCGGTCGCATCGCCATGATTATCGCTCCTTTTCATCCATCTCTCTGACCCCTATAACGTATCGTAGGCAAGAATGGTTCCACGAAGACGAAATGCTGAGTGCTGAGAAGAGCATCCATGCATGATCGGTGGATCGAAGTGCGCGGTCGCTCCTATCTGCGGTAGAGTAGTCCTCATATGAGCACAGCCAACGATCCGCAGAGGAATAGTCAGCACTTCCGCCGTGCGGCGCTCATGATCGTCCTCGCGCTGTCGCTGGTCGGGAGTGCGGAGATCGGGCCGCTGATCGCGCCGCGCAATCTGCTGCTCTACAGCGCGCAACACTTCGTGGATCGGCGGCTGCCGCATCCGGTCGCTCACCGTCACGGCAGCATCACCGGGTGCGTGACGGAGCGCGACGGCCAGCCAATCGCGGGGGTGGTCGTGCTTGTCACTGCGATGGACGGCACGGTCTACCAGACAATCACGGATACGGATGGTGCGTATACGCTTGCCGGTGTTCCCGCCGGTCTCTATACGCCAATGGCCGCGAAGAGCAGCTACGCAGATGCCTTCCCCGCGAACCGGACGCATCAATTCCTCGCCTGGCGCGTCGCGGCGGTTCACCTACATGGCGGCGAGACGGCGCATGATGTCCGCTTCGTCCTCCAGCGGGCGACGGCGCAAGCGGCGTCGCTGCCGACCGATCTGGCGCTCGGGCCAGTCGAGACGCGCCAGAGCGACCTGCCCATCGCCGTCGAGAGCCATGCGCGGACGGTCGCCTTCACGCGCGGCGGGAAACTGCTCGCCGATCTCGCCGTCTACGAACCAACAGGAGGAAGCGGGGCGCTGCCTGTCCTGCTCGCGATCTATCCCGGCACGCCCGCCTCGTGGGATCGGGTTTCGGTACCGCTCGCGGCACAGGGATACGTCGTGCTGGCGATCTTCCCAACGCGCGGCCTCGATCTGGAGGCGGACATGGACGATACCGCTGCCTTCGTCGCCCTCGCACGCGCGGGCAAAATCAGCCCGCGCGCGGATATGACGCGGCTCGGCATCCTCGGTGGCTCATTCACCTCGCTCCATGTCTACCGCTGGCTGGAACGCGAGGGCGGCGTGCGGGGCGCGGTCATCCTCGGCGGCATCGCGGACCTCTTTACGTACCGACTCGATTGGGAACACGGCACGCTCGACCTGCCGCCGGAGGTGGGCGACATTGATAGCGCGCTGATGGCCCTCGGCACGCCGGATCATCGCCCGGAGCAGTATCTTCGTTACTCCGCCATTTTCCATCCCGACCGCCTGCCGCCGCTTCTGCTCGCGCACGGCGCGAAGGATCGCATCGTGCCGACGCATCAGACGACCGACTTCGCCGCCGTTCTCGCGGCACATGGCAAACCGGTGGAAACGCACTACTATCCGACTATGGAGCACTACTTCGCTGATGCTAGCGACGCCGACACCCAGGACCTCTACGCCGCCACCGTCGCCTTCTTCGCGCGCACGGTGGGATGAGGCCCGGTGGCCCGCCCTCTGGTCAGCTTCAGCCTGCGTCCCTCCGAGAGGCGAAATCTTTTGTGGGCGAGAACGCAGGCTGGAAGCCTACGCCACCGTCATGTACTGAGCCGTGCATCGAGTTCCGGCAGGAGGACGAGGCCATCCTGATCGCTGCCGGAGGAGTGCGCGACGAGCCAAGTGCAGGGCGCGCCGCTCTCGTTGCATGGTGCGTGCGGGACATCCGCCGGGAGGTACATCTGATCACCGGCGCGCATGAGGGCGCGGTGTTCGACGTCCTCACCGTAATAGACGGCGCATTCGCCCTCGAGTAGATACGCGATTGTTTCGATGCCGCGATGGTAATGCACCTTCGCCCGTGCACCTGCCGGCATCGGCAGCACATTCATGCACATATGCTCCGCACCGGTCGTTTCGGCAGAGGCACCCGCGCCATAGGCGAATCCCTGCTTGCCGATGTACGTCTGACCGGGCCGAATCACCTGAACGCGGTCTATTGCCGCTGCTGTCATCGCGGATACTCCTTCATACACTCCTCCTGCGGGGAATCACAGGCTGAAGCCTACGCTACCAGTGGCATAAGCTTCGGCCCGTGCGCTAGATCTATCTACGCATCGTCAGGATGCAGTGTTGCACCGATACCGCTTGATGAAATACCTCGAAGGTCTTATCATTAGAAGTGCTAACAGTTGGGGTACTCGGTGCGGGACAGGGAGTGATTGATGCGTGATAGAGGTACAACGCACATAGTCGAGGCGACGATCACCGCACGACCGGAGAGTGCGTCGCGCGCCATTGCACCGGAGGGGAAAGCCCCCGGGCGGGCGCCGCGACCGCCGCTAAAGCAGGCCTTTCGCGCGCTGCAGAACCCGAACTACCGGCTCTTCTGGTTCGGCCAGGTCATCTCGATGGTCGGCACCTGGATGCAACGCATCGGGCAGGCGTGGCTCGTCCTCCGCCTGACCAATTCCCCGCTTGCCCTCGGTATCGTCACCGCGTGCCAGACGCTCCCCGTGCTGCTGCTCGCGCTTTTCGGTGGCGTGATCGCCGACCGCATGCCAAAGCGACGCGTCCTCGTCATCACACAGGGAATAATGCTCGTGCAGGCAAGTGTTCTCGCGGTGCTTACCGCCGGGGGATGGATCCATCTGATTGATCTCTACATCCTCGCCGCCGTCCTCGGCACAGCGAGCGCGCTGGATAACCCGACGCGCCAGGCATTCGTCAAGGAGATGGTCGGGCCGGAGGACGTGCCGAACGCGGTAGCGCTCAACTCGATCGTCATGAACACCGCCCGGTTGGTCGGCCCCGCGCTCGGCGGTCTGACGATTGCGGCGATTGGCGTGGCCGGTTGCTTCACGCTCAACGCGGTCAGTTTCCTTGGCGCGATCGGCGCGCTGCTCCTGATGCGCCCCGACCGCTTCTACGAGGTACTCAGCCCGGCGCGCGGCAAGATGTTCGCGCAGATCGGCGAGGGATTGCACTACGTCGTGCGGACGCCGGATATCGCGCTCGTCATGCTGCTGATGGGGGTGATCGGCACCTTCGGGTACAACTTCACGGTCCTACTGCCGCTGATCGCCCAATATGTGCTCCATGCCGGCCCGATCGGCTTCGGGGCGCTCACCTCCGCGATGGCGGTCGGCTCGCTGATCGCCGCATTCGGCATCGCGTACAGTGGTCGGGTGACACAGCGGACGCTGCTCACCGGCGCGGCGGGTTTCAGCGTGCTCTTGCTCTGCCTCGCGCTCACCAGCATCTGGGCCGTGACCATCGCGGTGCTCGTCGCGCTCGGTTTGTTCAGCATCGTCTTCACGACAACCGCGAACAGCCGCCTGCAGATTCTCACGCCGCCGCAGTTGCGCGGGCGGGTGATGAGCCTCTACACGATGCTCTTTCTCGGCTCGACGCCCATCGGCAGTCTGGTGCTCGGCACCCTCGCGCAACGTCAGGGCGTGCAAGTCGCGGTAGGCGAAGTCGCGGTACTCTGCGGACTCGGTACCATCGGTGGTCTCCTCTATATCCGCCACCATCGCGCGTCGTCACCCGCTCCAATGAATGAGACGGAGAGTCACCCGGCGTAGAGAAACGGGGACGTAGCGCAGAGGACACAGAGGGCGCAGAGGACACGGAGAGAAGAAAAAGGAAACTTCTCTGTGTTCTCTGCGCTACGTCCCCGTTTCGGCGTCACACTTCAACGAAAGCGCAGCACTCCCAGACCTGTTTGGGCGTATCGTACCGGCTGATCTCCCGGTGCGCGAGATGGGTGATCCGCCAGCCGGGCGTCAGGAACGCGCGAATGGATGATTCATCGAAGAATCGCTTGTGGGGACGGTTGTTCCGGCCATCGGGCGGGACGTGGTAATAGTTCGGCTCGATCTCCTCCCCCTGCAACGCGCCGAAGTTGACGTCGTCCGTCGCATTGACGCGGAAGACGAAGAGGCCACCCGGCCGCAGCACGCGCCGTACTTCATCAAGGAGCGCCCGCGTCACCTGCCATGAGAAGTAATGGATCGAGAGGGAGGCGACGACGACATCCGCCACCATGCTCCGCACCGGCAGCGGCGACCGCATATCCGCGACGAAGAAATGCGCGGCGGGAGCATTCTCGATCGCTCTGTCAATCGGCTTGCGGATCAGATCGAAGCCGACGACGCGGAATCCGCGCGCAATCAATTCCGCCGCGTCCTCTCCCGGCCCGCATCCGAGTTCGAGCGCTATCTCCCCTGCCGACCGCATCACGTTCAGAAATGGATCGAGCCACGGGTCTGCACCATGCTGGCGGGATATGTTTCCTTGTGCGGTGGTCATGATCGTAGTCGTCCTGTCGTAATCAGGGTGTCTGCCGGTATGCCATGCACCCGCAGATGCCAACCCGCCGCCTGCCACGCGCCGCCCGCGTGCCGAAGCATGTTTCCGTCCGCCACGACCTCAATCGCCAGCGCCGGGTTCCAGTCACCCTCGCGGGTGAAAAGCGGAACGCCCCCGACCTGCGTGCTAAATATATGCTGCCCATTCGGCGAACGCGAGCCGCCCGCGTCGCGCACCTCTCGACTCATCGCGCGCTCTATCATGCCAAATTCTCCATTTTTTCCGTTCTGGTTCACTATCTCTCGCGGCGACCGAGACGATGCATGCAGATGATACCCCTACTGGCACAACGCATGCGTATCCCGGAAGGATGCATTGCAACGTATTGAAGGAGTACACATCCATGCCAGAGCACCAAGCGCCTATCGAAGGAAACCGCAAGAGTGAGACGACAACCCCCACACGTACGGGCGATAACGTTCCCACCAGCAATGTCACCCCGCGTGAGGCCAAGACGATGGCCGCACTACCGATTGCCTTCATTATCCTGGCTATTGTCATTGCAGTCGTCGTCGCGGTCACTCTGTTTGCCCTAAAGTAGCAGCGAAAGTTCGGAGTTCGATGTTCGATGAAACAGTACTCCGAACATCGAACTCCGAACTTTCCCGCCCCTGTGCTATGCTAGCGCCAGCATGAAGAAGGCGGTTGCGCTCCTCCGGCAGAATGAATTAATGTTCACGCTCTGCGTGATGGTCGCGCTTGTTATGGTGGGGCTCTCGATGGTCGCGCCCATCCTGCCGCTCTATGGGCGCACCTTTGGTGTCAATGGCGCGTTGATCGGCCTGATCGTCTCGGCCTATCCTATCGCCCGCCTGCTGACGAACACGCCCGCCGGGCGGTTGGCGGATCGTTTCGGCCGCCGCCCCTTTCTGCTCGGCGGCATGTGTTTCACTGCCGTCTCGTCCATCGTCTGCGGGCTTGCGCCGGTCTACGCCGTTCTCCTGCTTGGCCGGTTCCTCGAAGGGATCGGCTCGGCCCTCTTTATTACCAGTGCGCAGGCGACCGTCGCGGACATCAGCACGCCGGAGAACCGGGGGCGGCTGATGAGCACCTTCCAGGGTTCGTTTCTGCTCGGCTCGACAGCGGGGCCGACGATCGGCGGGTTAATCGCGGGGGCGGTCGGGGCGCGCGGCGTCTTCTTCGTCTATTCGGGGATGGCCTGTCTTGCCCTCCTCTGGGCCTTTTCGCGTCGCCACACGATCCCGGTACCCGCGCGGGAAGAAGCAACGGTGCAGGAGGTGACGATGCGACCGCGCACGTCTCCCTTCGCGGCATGGCGATACCTCAGCGACATCTCCTTTCTCGCCATCTGCCTGCTGACCCTCGCGCAGTTCTTCACCCGCACCGGCACGCGCACGACTGCGCTTCCCCTGCTCGGCGCGGACCGCTACCATCTCGGTGAGGAAGCGATTGGCGGCATCCTGACCCTCGCGACCCTCGGCAACCTCATCTGCGTCCCGCTCGCGGGGTGGATGGTAGATAATCTCGGGCGCAAAGCGGCAATTGTGCCGAGCACTATCCTCTCCGGCATCTCCGTCATCTGCTTTATCGTCAGCCCGAATATCCTCTGGTTCACCCTCTCCGCCGCGCTATTCGGCATCAGCACGGGTGTTGCCGGTCCCGCGCCCTCCGCGTATGTCGCGGATTTAGCGCAAGGGCAGGGGATCGGCGCGCGGCTCGGCGTATACCGCTCCTTCGGGGACATCGGTTTCATCCTCGGCCCGATCTGCATGGGCCTCGTCTCCGACGCGGCAGGCTACGGCCCCGCGCTCGCCATCAATGCCACGCTCATTATCACGACGGGTATCTTCTTCGCGATGGTCGCGCGCGAGACGGGCGGCAAGCGGCAGCGCGCCAAAGTCGCCGCTGCTGCGCACGATTCTGTGCCGAAGCCCATTCCGGAAATCGCGCATGGCGATGACTGATCCGCCCGCGCCGGTCGCCATTCCACCGCCCGCCGACCCGCATGAATTGCTCCGCCTCCTGCGGTTGCCGCGTGCGGGCATCATTACCGATATTGATGGCACAATCGCCCCGCTCGCGGCGACACCGGGTGCGGCCCGTGTGGATCAGGATGCGCGCCACGCCCTCATACGCCTCATCCCTCGCCTGACGCTCGTCGCCGCGCTGACTGGCCGCCGCGCCGAGGATGGTGCGAGCCTCGTGGATATCCCCGATCTCCTTGTCGTTGGTAACCACGGCATGGAGATGCTCGCGGGCGGCACGCTCACCACCGACCCCGACGCCGACCGATATGCGCCCAACGTCCACCGCGTGATCGAGCGATTGCGGCTTTCGCCATTGCCTCCCGGCACGATTCTGGAGGATAAAGGGCCGACGGCGAGTGTCCATTACCGCCTCGCACCGAACCACCTGGCGGCTCGTGCCGCCCTGTTCGCCCTGCTCGAACCACTCGCCATCGCTGAGGATTTATGGCTCACCGAGGGACGCGCGCTGATCGAGATTCGCCCACCGGTGCCGATCAACAAAGGATATGCGCTCCGTCGCCTCTGCGCGGCATACGCCCTCGACAGTGTTGTGATGTTCGGTGACGATCTAACCGATGTAGACGCCTTCGACGCGTTGCGTGATCTGCGCGCCGCCGGTGACATCGCGGGACTGAGCGTCGGCGTCATTGCGCCGGACGGCACCGCCCCGCCGGAAGTCCTCGCCAGCGTGGACGCCATCGCGACGGGTGTGACCGGCATCGCCGCTCTGCTCACCACCGTCGCGGACGGATGAGAAGCCTAACCCAGACGACATCGCTCATCCACGGACAATGCGACGCAGGAGAAAGAGAATTCCAGCAGCAACGACTGACAACACGGCCAGTCCGCCGATCACTCAGCGCGGGCACGGGCCGTGCGGTTCCCATCCCGCTGCGCTGTTCGGAGATTCGGGGGTTGCCATGCTTCACCTCCATTACTCGCTCATGCCATCGGCGCTCATCCATCAATCATGCTGCAGGATTGTGATGTCTTCCGCTCTGCGCGGGTGGATTTCCAGAAATCCGTCGCCATCCCAGAAGAGCGCTCCGCAAATCGTCACCCGTTCGTTCATTCGTGGCAGATCGCGCATCGCGGCGACAACGTTCGCGAAGATTTCCGCACGCATGTAGTTCGGCTTCGCGATCCCGTCCTCGAATTGGCCGACACCATTCTCGACCGTGAAACTGCCGCCCTCCGTGTCAATCTCGATATCCACGGTAGCAATACCGTCCGCCGAGAGTGCGGCCTGCTGAACGCGCCCGCTCGCGCAGGCCACCATGTGGTAATCGGTCCAGCCACAGATGCCGTTCTCCTTGAAGACCGGAGTGGTCAGCCAGGCGATCCATTTGTCGAATCCCGACAGTTTCTTGTAGGGCGACTGCCCGCCGTTGTCGTGTAGTTGCTTGGCGAGCTGGTCTTTTGCCTCGCGCGGCGTGGTGATATGAGGCGGCTTTTTGTTCCCGCAGAGCGCGTTCAGGATAGCTTTGACAAGAAGATTAACGAGCGGGATCGCGCCGAGCACCTTGATGATCGCGTTGAACACGACGCAGACGAACGTCGTGAAGACCACCCACACGACGCAGACGATATTCTTGATCCACGTCCACACAACGCAGACAATGTTCGAAATCCAAGTCCAGACGACGCAGACGATGTGGGAGATCCACACCCAGGCCCGGCACGCCCATGAGCACGGCCACCAGGTGCAACAGTTCCGATACCCATCATCCCGCGACTGCGTACACTTGTTGTAGCCCTCATCCCGCGTCTCGGTACATTTGTTGTAGCCGTCGTCCCGCCTCTGCGTGCAACGCCGGATGCGTTCACTTGCATACTATAGGCAGCCCATGTGTCACCCTCCGTGATGCGTTCCTCTCCTGGCCACTCGATAGGCTGGTACGATCACCGCCTATCGCGCAGCCAGGAGATCGGACGATCCGTGCAAACCCGTGATGTCAGTGCGACCGTTTCTATCAGTTACTACCAGTCTGGTGCGCTGCGTGCGGCTGCGCCGCATCAGTTTCCTCGCCGACGTCTGCCGGTTCGGCGCCGCGTGAGCCATGGAAAGAGATGCGTCGGCGGCCGGCCGCCGCTTGCATGTGCGGTGCGTCCACGCTGGCGGTCAGCGCGGCGGAATACACCGCTCCACCGGCGCATCGTCCCTCTCTGGTGAGTGGGCTATTGAAGCACATGGTGCCACCACCATAGTAGTGCGCCCCGACGATCCCAAAAGAGAAAGCGTTCCACGAGTAGAGCGTGCCATTCTCGCAGCCCTGATCGTGGCTGAAGAAGAAGTAGCCCGTCTCCTCGACCCAACTGAAGTTGTAGCACCACTTGTGAACCCGCTCAGTGCGTGAGCAGATGGCAAACGGCCAGTACCACTTCGGACACCAGTAGTGATGGGTTTCGTTGACGTCGATTTCGTACGGCATTTCGATCCTCCCTGGATGCCGAGCGAACTCGGCGCGGTTCACATTAGCCAGCCGATGGGCCTTCCCACACCCGGCAATCGGTAGAGACTATTCGCCCGGGTGCACTGTTAATCTCCCCTTTCTGTCGTGCGTACGAATAACAACGACGGCCCCGGCCCCGTGGTTCTGCGAAAGGCCATACTTAATCTGGAGTCAACGAATTGCGTCCCGCACATCGGTCCTTTTCTCCACGTCGGAAGTTCCATCAAGCTCGTAGCGCTTCCGTAGACCCGGCCTGAATATGGCCGATAGATGCTATGTCTTGAGCAACGAAAAATACCTGGCCCGGCATTGCTGCCGGGCCAGGTACGGAGGAAGAGAGAAGGGGTGTGCGATTAGGGGGTCGTGCTGGTATTGCTGCTCGTCGGGTATGCTGCCAGCGTCGCGGTAAGCGTCTGCGTGCTACCATTGCGATCTACCGTCAGCGTCACCGTATCGCCCGACTTGAGCGTGCTCAAGATGCTGCCGAGCGTCGTCGTGCTATTGAGCGTCGTGCCATTCACTGCGGTAATCACGTCGCCCGCCTGCACGCCAGCCTGCTCCGCCGGGGTGCCTGTCTCAACTTTGCTGACCGACGCGCCCTTCGTCGTGCTGAGCGCATCCACGCTCACGCCGAGGAAGGCACGCGAGTTGACGACTACACCGTTGCCCTTGCTCATCACCGACTGGGCGACTTGCTTCGCGGTGTTGATTGGGATGGCGAAGTTGAGTCCCTGATCGCCTTGCGACGCCAGGCCAAGCGTATTGAGGCCGATCACCTGGCCCTGTGCATTGACGAGCGGGCCACCACTGTTACCGGGGTTGATCGCGGTGTCCGTCTGGATCAGGCCGGCATAGGTGTCAATCTGCCGGTTCGTCCCGGAGACGATGCCTGCCGTAACCGTGTTCGCAAGTGTCTCAGGGCTGCCAATCGCAACGACGGGCTGGCCCAGTTTGACGGTATTGGAGTCGCCGAGCGTCGCGATTGCCGGCGCCTTGGCGGGATCAATCTTCACGACCGCGACATCCTGGGATGGATCGCGCCCGACGAGCGTAGCGTCGAGTTGTGTGCCGTCCGCAAGTTTGACGCTGAGGGAGGTCGCACCCTCGACGACGTGGTTATTGGTGAGGATGTCACCCTGATTGTCGAAGATCACGCCACTGCCGAGACCGGTCGGTACTGCGGCATTGCCGCTCGTGCTTGGCGTAGACGCATTCCCGCCTGGATTGGCGCCTTTGCCACCCGGGGAACTGGGAATGAGACCCCGCGCGGTGCGGCGCGTGGCCTGCGCCTGCTGGTTATTGATGACAGTGACGACGGCAGGATCAACCTGCGCTGCAATCTGTTCAGTGTCAATCCCGCTACCGCCCGTAGTAATGGGTGCGGCGGCGGCGGATGGCCCGTGGCCAACGGAGATAGAGACGGTATGGGTGAGGGTAAGGGTCAAGACGAGGGCGATGACAGTCATCCACCCAAGAAGACGTTTGAGTTGCATAACGTGATACTCCTGATAAGTCCTATGGTGCCGCATATGCACCGCTCTTGTGATGAGTATGGCCCGCAAAGCTAAGGCGGCCCTGAGCGATCCCTGAAATATGGCTGAATGCGTATCTGCCTTGTTGAAGGCGATGGCTCTTTACGGCGACCGGCACCGAGAAACTCCCGCCACGAAGACGCCGAGCGGTGTGCGCCCGGCGTCTTCGAGATGACTATGCGAGCAATCTGCCGATCAGGAAGCAGAGCCACAGCAGGCCGATCACCCCGGCGATTGCCGCCGCCAACCCGGCGGAGTAACCGGCGCGCATCGCGATCTGATCGGTGAAAGCGCCGATGAGGATACAGACCCCGATTGGCATCGCCACGGTGAGCGGTGAGATGCTCGCCCGTGCCTTTTTCTCCATCCCGCATCCTCTCACGTTCTTATTCGTAGCGGAGCGCGTCAATCGGCTTCAGGCTCGCCGCCCGCTGCGCGGGGTAGACGCCGAAGAACAAGCCCGTCGCCACCGCGAAACCCACGGCAATAAAGATAGACTGCACGGAGACGAGTGTCGGCTGGTAGAATCGCCCCACCAGATACGACGCAAGCACTCCTAATGCTACCCCGGTCAGCGCCCCAAGCAGACTCATCACCACCGATTCGGTGATGAACTGCGTTAGGATATCGCGCTTCTTCGCCCCAATCGCCTTGCGAATACCGATCTCGCGCGTCCGCTCGGTGACGGAGACGAGCATGATATTCATGATGCCGATGCCGCCGACCAGCAGCGAGATGCTGGCGATGACAAAAAGGAAGATTTGATAGGTCTTCTGCGTGTCCTGCGCGGCCTGCAATTGGTCCGCCTGGTTGACGACCTGCCAGTCCGGCTGGCCGTTCTTGATGCGATGCTGGGCGAAGAGAGCATCGTTGAGTTCGCCAATCGCCTTGTCCACGCTCCCCGGGCTGGTCGCCTTGACGGCGATCGTGTCAATATTGTGGCCCGCGCCCGTCGGCTGCTGCCGACCACCCGTGAGCACGGTGAGCGCCGTCGTGATCGGCACGTAGACCTGGTTATCCAGCGATCCCCGACTGTTGCCGCCCTTCGTCTCCATCACGCCGATCACTTGGAACGCGTTATTATTGAGACGCACGGTCTTGCCGATCGGGTCGCTGCCGGGGAAGAGCTCTGGTACGTCTTGGTAATGTCACGCAATTCGATCGTCATTCTTTCCCCCAACGCGCGTGGTCCGGTCATTGGTCGTCAATCCGGGATTCCTCCCGTGTGAAGGTAGCAATTGGCCTCCAACCGAATGAAAGCATAGGGGCCTGCCCTGAACGCAGGATGAGTGGCGCGTAAAAAAAGCGGTGGAGTGCGCTTTAGACTTCTTTGAGGGCGTTTCCTAACTCATAGATCGCCCTCCCACAGATGTGCGAGCACCCGTTTGGGAGAGCGGATAAGATCGGGACGACCTGCCTGATGTGCGGC
>JAABUU010002685.1_pt1 | contig 24578 bp, 19 predicted proteins | sample 5559301 | NCBI WGS metagenome assembly JAABUU01 (sample SAMN10711884, study PRJNA513360) | rock metagenome | isolation source: Antarctica rocks | place: Antarctica: Victoria Land, Richard Nunatak white | reverse complement strand
GCGGCGATGAAGCCGCACAGGGTCAGCACGACCACCGCCATCGTGAAGCCGAACTCGCGCGATTGGATGTCCTCGGTCGTGCCCTCACCCCTGGGAACGGCTTTCCAGCGCCACAGCAGCGCGCCGACCGATACGAAGACGGCCAGCAGCAGCCCCCCCAGAACGACATTGTTGGCAAAGCCGCCCAACGTCGAGAAGGAGTGGACGCTGAACTTGTCCAGGACGCCGGTCCGGGTCAGGAAGGTCTCATAAAGTGCCCCGGTCAGAGGAAGCAGAGCGAACAGCAGAGTTGGCTTCAGGAAGCCGCCGCGCACACGCTGAATCTGGGCGGCGTGGAGGAAGGCCACCAGCCCCATCCAGGGCACGAAGGGGCCGTTTTCGACGGGGTCCCAGGCCCAGAAGCCGCCCCACCCTAGCGTCTCGTAGGCCCAGTAACCGCCCATCATCATGGCCAGCCCCAGGACGGCAAAGCCGAACAGGCCCCAGGGCAGAGCGCGCTTCAGCCAGCCATCCCACTCGCGCCAGAACAGGGCGGAGAGGGCGAAAGCGAACGGCACGGTGAGCGCGGCAAAGCCCAGCAGGAGCGTCGGGGGATGGATCACCATCCAATAATTTTCGAGGAGCGGGTTCAGCCCTAGCCCTTCTGTCGGCGTCACCGGAATGCCGAACTGATCCGTCGTCGGCAAGAAGGGCGGCTTGACCACCAGCATCCCGATGAAGAAGAGCAGCACGGACGCATGGATTGGCATCACGCGCCGCTCGGCCGGTCCCGCCGTCCAGGCCAGAACCACACCCAGCACGGCGATCCAAAAGCCCCACGCCAGGAATGAGCCTTCCTGCCCGGACCAGAACGAAGGAAAATAGTAGAGCGGCGACATGGCCCGCGCCGAGTGGTCATAGACGTACTGCACGTCGAACCGGTGCGTCACCAGCAGCGTCCCCAGGACGGCGGAAGCACCGAAGACGCCCGCTGCGGCCAGCAGGAACGCAGCCCGGCCTGCGCGCACCCATGCCGCGCCGCCGTCCGTCGCCCCGCGCCGGGCGCAGGCGACGAGGTAGCACGTCATCGAGGCGACGAGCGCGGCGAGGGTGGTCCAGATGCAGATTGTCCCAAAGGTCGGCAGTCCGAAGGTCGGCATGGTGTTGTGGTTTCTAAGGTCCTATTTCCCGTAGCTGCGCTCGGTTGTCCCCTGCCCCTGGTACTTGGAGGGGCACTTCACCAGCAGGTTGTCGGCAACAAAGACGCGCTGCTTCGGGTCATAAGTCCCCTGGGCGTTGATGGCGACGGCTTTGGTCATGGCCGAGTCCAAATCTTCAGGCTTCGGCCCCTGGTAGACAACATGCATCGTCACACCCGCCGCGTTGCGCAGGTCGAAGCGCAGGGCGTGGGCGGCATTGTCATAGGTCATCGTTCCCTTCACAGGCGCACCCATGATCTGAACGTCCGAATCGGTCGCCTTCATCGCCTCGGCGAATGGCACGGCGTTGACCAGGTTGTTCTTGAAGGCCAGCGCGCTGAAGGCCAGCGCCGCCACAATGATAATCAGGCCAATAATGGCGCCTTTGTTTTTCATTCTTATCTACTCATCTTCGCTTTCCGGCTCATCCATCCGCCGCATCTCGTCTTTGAGACGCCGCACCTTGCCGTCGAGGTTCCACAGGTAGCCCCAGAAGCCGACAAAGATCAACAGGGGGACCAGCATCAGCGGGACCAGGCTTTGCATCTTAGCGCCGCGCCTCCACGACAACCGGGGCAGCGGGAGTCCGTTTCTGCAAAACAACGCGCGCACGCCGGTCCAGCCGCCGCTGCATCAGCTCCAGCGCGACGTGCAGGCGATAGGCCCAGATGTAGATCAAAGTCAGGCCGACCGAGAACGCGCTGAGTATGACCCAATACTCCGCACTGAACACAGTGTTCTTCGGGTGCAGCGTGTTGGGCGTTGAGTTGGGCAGAATCAGCGTCAAAAAAGGAACGGCGACCAGAGCGAACAGAGTATAGGCGGCGCTGACAGCGGCCCGTTTGCGCGCATCATCCACCGCCGCCCGCAGGGCGAAATAAGCGACGTAAATCAGAAGCAGCATGACGATGCTGATCTGCTTGATGTCCCAGCTCCAATAAGCGCCCCACTCGGCTTGGGCGAAGATGGCCCCGGTGACGGTGGTGAGACACCAGAGCAGAAGGGCGAGCGAGAGCGAGACGGAAGATTTGATGTCGTCCCGCAAGTCTCGAAGCCGGAGATAGCGGAGTGCGAACCAGACACCGACGGCGGTTGCCACCGAGCCGACGATGGAGCAAGGGATGTGAAAAACGGCGATCCGGGCGAGTTCCGGGCTGACAAACGTCGGGACAGGCGGCAGCCACAGGAAACCGCCGGCGGTGGCGGCACAGACTAAAAGAAGAAGTCCGAATTTACCAATTTGATTGACGCTAGTCATGCCAGATGTACTCAAACAGCAGAAAAGACGCCGTCGTCATCACCAGACCATAAATCGCCAGCATTCCCAGGTCGGCCCGCGAATGAGCCTGGTGGGTGGGCAGGGTGTCGAACGCGCCGACCGTCCCTTGCACGGCGATCAGGAGCAGGGGCAGCAGGACCGGGAAGGCCACGATGAAAAACAGCGCGCTTTTGCCCGACGACGCCTGCGCGATCAGAGCCGCGATGAACGTGGAAGCGCCCGCCAGGCCGACGCCGCCTAAAGAGAGAACACCGAACAGCAGGCCGAAGTTCACGTTGTTGATGGGCAGGACGACCAGGAACAGCGGCACGCTTACTGTCTCTACGGCAAACACGAGCGCGATGTTAAACAGCCACTTGCCGGCGTAGACCGCCGTCGCCGGGGCGGACAGGTGCAGGAGCGGCGCGGTGCCCGCTTCCTCCTCGCGCACGAAGACCCGGGCCAGGCCGGACAGGGCGGCAAAGAGTAAGATGATCCAAAGCAAGGCCGCCTTGACCTCGGCATGAACGGTCGTCGCACTGAGGGCGGCGGAGACGGCGATCAGCGTCGTCATGGCGAACAGCAGGACGGCCCCCAGCGCGTAGCGCGTCCGCAATTCGACCTGGAGGTCTTTGCGGAAGACGGCCCAGGCGCAGGTTATCCAGTGGTTAGCAATACGAAAATCAAGCCCCAATCGTCAGCCGCAGGTCGCCCCAGCGCTCGGCCTCGGCGGGATCGTTGGTGGCGACCACGGCCAGGCCGCCGCGCGCGCGGTGCTCCGTCAGGAGAGCGTCCGCGCGCGCCTTTCCCGCCTCGTCCAGCGTCGCCGTCGGCTCGTCCCAAATCAGGAGCGGCGGGTCGCCGAGCCGCGAGACGGCCAGCTTGAGCCGCTGGCGCATTCCCGACGAATAGGCCGAGACCAAATCGCGCCCCCGCGCGCGGGGCAAGCCGACCGATGCCAGCAGCGACGCACTGGTCACATCGGAAACGCCGCGAAGACGGGCAAAGAAGGCCAGGTTTTCCAGCCCGGTCAGCTCGCCGTAAAGCTGCACGTCGGGAGCGGCATAGCCCCGCGCGCCCTCAAAGGCCACGGCCCCGGATTCGGGCCGGAGCAGGCCCGCGACGATCTTCAGCAGGGTGCTCTTGCCCGCGCCGTTCGCCCCCGTCACGACCAGGCACCGGCCCGCCGGCACGTCGGCCTCCACTTCGGAGAACAGCGTGCGCCGCCCATACGCCATCGTCACCCCGCGCAGATGCAGCACAGACATGATGGGATTATTATACCGCAAGTGCCGGGGCGAATCAAGGCGCGGCGGCGTTATCTGTGAAAAAAGTCACAAACAGAACCGCTATGCTATAATGCCCATAAATGGATGGAGGCGCGCGGGAAAGCCCTGCAAAACACCGGAAAAATGCCGATACTAGACTCAAGAACCCAACTGCCCTGCGGGCGCAAGGGGAACATCTTATGAAGCCCACGGCTTTGTGGCGCGGCAGCGTCGCCCTGCTCTTGATTGCGCTGACACTGATCGGGACGCTGCTCGGGACCGCCTGGCGGCGCAGCCACCCGCGCCGCGATACGCCCCGCCTGACCGTGACGTTTCTGGACGTGGGGGACGGCGACTGCACCCTGGTCCGCTCGCCCGAAGGCCGGACGATTTTGCTGGACGCGGGGAGCACGCAGGCCGGGCCGTCCGTCGTGGACGCGCTGCGGCAGCGGAACGTGCGCACGATTGACCTGCTGATCCTGACCGCGCCCGATGAGGGGAGCATCGGCGGCGTCCCCGCCCTGCTGGAAGGCGGGATCACCGTTTCACAGGTCTGGGACAACCCGGTGGCCGATGCCGGGGAAGCGCGCCGGGATGCGCTGGAAGCGATCCGGCGGCGGCACATCCCGTCCAGCACGGCGAACGCGGGCGACGCCATCCAAGTCGGGCAGATGCTGTTCGTGTCCGACGTCTGGCCGCCCGACACGGGCAAGGCGGCGCGGCGCGATCCGCTCGTCTGCCGGATCAACTACGGCGGCACGACCTTTCTGTTCGAGGCGGCGGCGACGGCCGAGGCCGAGCGGGACCTGATCAGTCAGGCCGGCCGGCAGATCGAATGCACCGGGGCCTGTACCGACATGGTCTTACAAGTCGCCGCCCGCGCCGAAGGCACGCCCTCGGCGGAGATGCTGCGGCGGGCCACTCCCGCCGTGGCCGTGATTTCCTGCGGGCCGGGCACTGCGCCCACCCAGGCGACCCTGCACCGCTTGCAGGCAGCCGGGGCGGACGTCTGGCAAACGGACACACAGGGAACAGTCACCGTCACCGCCACCGGCCGGGTTTCGCCGGTCGTCACGGCGGCGCGTCTCACACCTTAGAAAGCAAAGCGAAAGCACAGCAGCGACACACCCATGCAGACACTGAACGCGCCGGCTCTGATCACACCCCGTTTGGGCGACATCCTCGTCGCGCACGGCATCATCACGGCCGAGCAGATCCGGCACGCCCTGGAGTTGCAGTCGTCCACGGGCCAGCGGCTTGGCTCCATCCTGGTCGGCAACGGCTGGGCTACGGAAGAGCAGGTGACCGAGGCGCGCGCCGTCCAGATGGAGGTCGGCTATGTAGACCTGACGCGCGACGCGCCGGACCCCTTTGCCGTCGCGCTGGTTCCCGTCGAGATCGCCCAGCGCTACCTGCTGCTGCCCCTGTCCGTCGAAGAAGCGCTGGAGAACGGCCACGCCCGGATCAAGCTGGCGATGGTGGACCCGTGGGATGTCGAGGCGATTGACCATGTGCAGCGCGAGACGCGCCGCCGGGTCGAGCCGCTGCTGGCGAGCGAGAGCGGCCTGCAAGCGGCATTGGAGCGCGCCTACCATGCCTCGCAGAACGACGCCCATTCCTCAGCCATGTCCGAGACGATCGAGCTGGCGAGCCTGGACTCGCTCGACCTGGCCGTGCCGGACGAGTCGGAACTGGACCTGGCCGACACGGTGAAGCAGGGCGAGCAGGCCCCCGTCATCCGGTTCGTCAACACGCTTTTCTCCGAGGCCGTCCGGCGGCGCACCTCGGACATCCACATCGAGCCGCGCAAGAAAGACTTCCTGATCCGCTACCGCATTGACGGGCAGCTCCAGACCATCAAAACCGTCCCGCGCAACCTGCACGCGGCGACCGTCTCACGCATCAAGATTCTGGGCGAGATGGACATCGCCGAGCGCCGCCTGCCGCTCGACGGGCGCATCGCCCTGCGGGTCGAGGGCAAGAATATTGATCTGCGCGTCTCGACCCTGCCGACGCAGTACGGCGAGCGGGTGGTCATGCGAATTCTAGACCGCAGCACGGCCAGCATGGGCCTGGACGAGCTGGGCTTCTCGCCGCACAACCTCCTGGCCTTCAACTCGCTGATCCGCAAGCCGCACGGCATCATCCTGGTCACGGGGCCGACGGGGTCAGGCAAGACGACGACGCTGTACGCCGCCCTGAACGCCCTGCGGTCGCCGGCCACGAACATCATGACCTGCGAGGACCCGGTCGAGTACGAGCTGGAGGGCATCAGCCAGTCCAACGTCAACGAGCGCGCGGGCCTGACCTTCGCCCGCCAGCTTCGCGCCATTCTGCGCCAGGACCCGGACGTCGTCTTGGTCGGCGAGATTCGGGACTCTGAGACGGCCGAGATCGCCTTCCGGGCCGCCCTGACCGGACATTTGGTGTTGTCCACCTTGCACTGCAACGAGGCGGCGGGCGCGGTCAGCCGCCTGCTGGACATGGGCGTCGCCCCGTTCCTGATCGCCTCGACCGTGGCCGGCATCGTCGCCCAGCGCCTGGTCCGGCGGCTCTGCCCGCACTGCAAGCGCGAGTTCTTCCCGGATGGGGACCAGCTTGCCATGTACCGAGCGCTGGGCGGCGCGGACGCGCCCGGCCTGGCGCTGTGGGAAGGCCCCGGCTGCCCCAAGTGCGACGGGCACGGCACGCGCGGGCGGATCGCCGTCCACGAGGTCCTGGTCGCCAACACCCACATCCACCGCCTGACGATGGAGTCGGCGGAAACGCAGGTGATCCGCGAGGCGGCCATCCAGAACGGCATGATCCCGATGATCGGCGACGGGCTGGAAAAGGCCCGGCAGGGGCTGACCCTCGTGGAAGACATCCAGCGCAAGATCGGAGTATCAGTCGGGGAGTAGAGGGAGCCGGAGGAGAACCGCCCGCCGGAGCATTACGCTCTGGCGGGCGGTTCTTGCTTTATCAAGTGACAGCGCCGGGCTGACACCTTCTCCAGTTCAAATTCATCATGCAGGCAAGTATAGCTGCCCTTGGCTACTCTAACCAGTAGGCCAGACGAGTCAGTAGCCATTTCCCCTGTTGGACGTTCGCTTTCCTCTACATCTAGGGCCTCGATACATTCCCCGGTTTCAGGCGACCAGAGGATTGCCAAGACCCCGGAGGTGATTTCCAATGAGCCGAGACTTACAGCTTCGTTCAACGGTAATCCGGCGAGTGTAGTGACAGTCCTGAGTTCATCGTCAGTGTCGGCTCCATCAGGTTCATCAAGCCAGGCACGAACAATTGTAAGGTGTCCTTGCCCATCAATGAATACATCCCCTGTTCCGGCTCCCTCCGGCTCCCAAACCAGAGCCTGCCCAGGTCCGACAGGAATTAGCGCCCCTGGCGGTTCGGGGAAGGTAAGAAACACTTGGCAGGCACGTCTATAGTCAGTGCCACCTTCTTCTGTGCCACGCCAGTGATGGGCAATCTCTGCGTCAGCTATCAGAAACGGCCCCCCCTCAGAATTAACAGCGTCTAAATATTTCACTTCTCACTTCTCCCCACAGTCAGAACTAGGGCATTCGGAAGGGTGGTAGCCCATGCATCTTTCGCATACGTTCTGTATAGCCTTTGACGGTTCCCCCTTGACCATGTCTTTGACCGGGTACAGCAGGTTTGCCGACATCAAGCCTTCTCGCATATTGAAGACGTTCTTCCTGTGTCATTTGATACCCAGGCTTTCCTCCCTTACCATCTCCCTCGTAATAATGTTGCCCCAGTGGAGGGTCATGGTCAAACAGCATCCCTCGTGGGACTGATCGTTTCTGAGGCCTGGTAGGAGTTCTACCATAGTGATAATCTCGGTTGAATGCAATAGACGGACCGCGCGGCGGAGCGGGGGCGGTTGCATTTTCTTCCTGTGCGGCTCTGGCGTCGGGGCTTCCGGCAATGATAGGCGGCTCAGGGATGGCAGGCGTAAGGCCGCCGTATTCTGACTTCGCCTTGGCTCCTTCCTCCAGGAACTCCATTGCCAACTGACCGGCTCTGTGTGCGCTTTGCTCGAACGCAGACAATTCCCTCCCCAGAAACCTGCTCAGAGGATTATAGCCGCTGGGGTCGCTCTCGTTGACGGGGTTGCCGTCGGCATAGCCGTACAGGTTCATCCCCCCGCCGTAGCCGATGGGGTCGCGCGTCAGGAAGCGGCCCGCATTGGCGTCGTAGTAGCGGTGCGTCAGCAGGTACAGGCCCGCGTAGTCCCAATAGTACCCCTGCTGGCCCCCGAAGCCCTCCGGGTCGTAGGTGTCGGAGGCGTCGGCGGTGGCGCGCAGGGTGCCGAAGGCGGACGAGGAGCGCACCTTCAGGAAGGGGGCTGTCCGGTTACTCGGCCCCCAAGAGGTAGTTGTAAAAGTCTAGATATTCATTGCCACCAGCCAATTCGGCACATTCTGCGGCTTGGCTTGCTTTGGCTTCTTCATCTTGGTACAGTTCCAAATCATAGGAGCATCTACCGAGAAAACAGGCGGCGGGCAACAGTGCAGATAGAAAACTGTCGCCATTTTCAGCACACCGCATTGTAACCGAGTTGGCGGTATCAAGCTCATTAACCAGAACCTCCCTACTCGCCTTATCAATTACAACGTAGGCTACTTCATCTCTGCCGACTAGCCAAAATTGGTCTTGTTCCACAATGGGCTGGACAAGGGTAATTGGCCCGATTTCGACTGTTGAAACATCGTACAGGTTGACCAAATCTATGAGCGAATCACCAGCCGAATTGGTCACGTTTGAAGAAGTGCTTCTGTTGCATTGAAACGCCAGCAAGAACTGGTGTGCCTCTGATGCAGAAAGCCCTACCTCTTCAAGTTTTTTTGTGTCCGGCGCGCAACGCCTGAGCTTTTCAGCAAACTCAGCAGCCTCCATTTCGTCGCTCCTCTCTAATCAGGATGCAGAACACCATGATAGGCACGATGAACCCTCTGAGGTAACGGAGTGGCTATCGGCCCCTGATTAATATGATGATGGATCAATTTGTCTCCATCAAAACCAACGTGGGTTGGGTTATGCCGAGACCACTGGGCGTTCACTACTGGAGACCTTCGCGCGCGGACTCTAGCTGCATTCGTGGCGTCAAACAATTCTGGATGCTGAGACAACAGTTGCAGCCAGAACCAAGGTCCATTGCGAGGATGACCAGCAGCATTAACACCTGAATTGCGGGGTGCCCGGCTCATATTGACAGTGTGGTTCCGGTTGATATATGATTCCGGAAGCGGCGAAGTTCTATAAACTTTGGTAGAATGACCTGCCCGCCCGGACAATACTGCCGCAGTAGACGGGTGTTCCTGAGAGTTTGCAGCGCTGCCATCATAAACCGGCCCGGCAGGATTCTGATCGTAGAGCGGCGGCATTAACAGGTTGGGGCCGTTTTCTGCCTGTGTCCCGTCGGGGTCGCTCTCATTGACCGGGTTGTTGCCCACGAACCCGTAGAGGTTGATGCCCCCCGTGTACCCAATCGGGTCGCGCGTGACGAACCTCCCCGCCCCCGTGTCGTAGTAGCGGTGCGTCAACAGGTACAGCCCCGTCGTGTAGTCCCGGTAGTACCCCCACTGACCCCCGAAGCCCACGGGGTCCTGCAGGGGGGGTGAGAGGGTTCAGGCGGCGGGCTTTCCGGGGCCTAACGGCATGATCCTGATAATCGGCGACGGCTGGAAAAGGCCCGGCAGGGCCTGACCCTCGTGGAAGACATCCAGTGCAAGATCGGGGTGTCGATGGGGGAGTAGGAATGGGGAATAAGAGCCGCCCGCTATAAGGTGGGGCTCCATGTCCACTTCGTTAGGTGATTACGTCTTATCAGGTATCAACAGGAGTTTGAGAATAGCTTGGATACGCCTCGACCAGCCATATAATCGCCCTGTGCCGCTCACGAGTTATCCATTCACACTCTTGCAAGCGATCTTCTTCAACTTCGCTGATTGTCTTACCGTCGATGGCAAGGTCATTGTGAACAATCAGTTGGCTTGCATCAAGCCTGAGCCTATCCAGCCATGTTTTCTCGACCCAACGAGTGAAATCCATTGGCTTCCTATTGCGGGCGAAGTCTCTCAGACGAGCGTGAATCGCATACAGAAGTTCGCGGCTTGCCTCAAGTTCCGCTGGGCTACGTAATTCAGCGGTGGTGATTACATCATCCACATACTCACTCAAGAACCCAAGTGCGTCAGTTACCGCATAAGGGTCTACCTTTTTGTCATGTTTGGGATACTCAAAGTAGTTCAACGTCCAAGCAAGGATAGCCAGCCCCTCCACATACCATGTGGCGCGAACCACATCTTCTGCTTCTAAAGTTCCAAGAGGAGTACGAAGCATCTTCTCCTCGCTTGGTGTTATCTCATTCCAGAGATTCCATTTAGTCAGCCACTCTAGGACGCGGTGATGCAAGGATTCCACCTCGGGCTGGTCCGAGCCACTATCAATATCCCCACGGCACACGACCGCTGCCAGTACGAGTGAACGGCGAGCTACCTGGGTAGCGTTCACTGTCGGCAATTCAAGGGCGTTCTGTTCCCATGCCTCTTCGTCTTCCATAATAATTCCGTTCCATTCAGCGATTTTTGCGTGGCCTTCCACCCAGTTTGCCCCAACGCGAGAAATCACGGCCCTTGTGCGGATTTGCAGGCCCGTCAAAGCCAGGTTCAATGAACAAAGGATCGCCCCCATCTTTAAGGGGTCTCGGATGCTCGTCATGAGTTGTGTTCGCAGGCCAAGGTTGCCCGGTACGCTCTGACCACCGTTTTCTTGCCAACTCCCTGTTACGCTCGAAGTAGTTCCTCGCCTGCACGTTCTCCGCAGGACTACGCCCCTCCCCTTCAGGGAGCGCTTTGGTGACTCTGTCAGACAGCCTACTTGGACGCCCACCCGGCGTCATTACCATCCCGCGCTGCATTCTCGGTGAACGGCCTCTTCCAAGCCGAAAAATCCCAGAGAACCAGTTCTCGACGGCTTCTAATGGACTCGGCCCGCCGCCCCCGACTCTTGCCATGCCGTGATAGTTGTCACCGTACTCCGGAACCTGACCCTGAGTGAACTGCTGGTAACCATCGGAGTATTCGGAGTTGGCGTTGGGCAACAGGTGTCCGACGCCGCCATTGGTGTCGTTGGGATCAAGCCCTTCGGGGTCGCTCTCGTTGACGGGGTTGCCGTCGGCATACCCGTACAGGTTCATCCCGCCCCCGTAGCCGAGGGGGTCGCGCGTCAGGAAGCGGCCCGTGCCGGGGTCGTAGGAGCGGTGGCCCATCAGGACAAGGCCCGTCTCGCGGTCCGTGTAGTACCCGTACTGGCCCCCGAAGCCTACAGGGTCTTGCGGGGACGGGATGGTCTAGGTGGTGGGCCTTGCGGGTCTTCCAGGAAGACATCCAGCGCAAGATCGGCGTATTGGTGGGAGAGTAGAGGGCGTTTGAGGAGAGCCGCCCATAGAAGCACCATGCCCCGGCGGATGGCTTCTTTAAATTGGACAGGTGTTATAGGGCCGATTTCAACACCGAGCCATCTGCTAGAATGATCTGCTTGCTATCAATGAGCCATTTGCCGTCTCTAAGAACCAGCACATAGCGAGCCTGCTGTTCAAGCCCCGAAGATTGATGGGTGTGTATAACAGCCTTATGCCCCTTGCTTTCTGTTTTGACTATTTCTTCTATTTTCGGATCATACTCAGGTGGATGCTGAAATGTTCCTGCACGGCCCAACGGCCTCGGCTTAGGAGTGCAAAACGACCTGAATATGGCGTTCATTTCGTCTATATTCTCCGTCAAACGGGCTTGATAATCCCCATCCCCTCGCAGTCTTGACCAGCAATCTCTTTCCCATTCGTTCATTGCTTGAAAAAAAGATACTAGCGTCTGTTCCGGCGACGACAGATTTAATGGTTCCATAAGAGTGATAAACCCGTTCTCTAAATCATGGGTTCGGGAAAACCCGGCTAATAGTCTTGCCATTGATCCTTGCCTGGTAGAGAATCTCATAAGGCCGAGTAGAGGTCGGCGTTGAATACCGCGGCCTCACCCTCACGAAGACAGACTTTCCAGACTTGACCTGATTGGCAATCATGCCTTCAAAGCGTGCATAGTCTCCTCTGTTTACACCAACATTTTGGGGGAATATGTTCCCAGACCTTACGCTACCTGAACCTCCAAGTTCACTGCCAACAGCATGTCCTGCATCATCGGTGGCATACCCCAACTTCCTCGCGAACGCTCTAGAGGCTCGATTAGTAACGGTGCCTGTTCCGAGATGCTTTACTCCTATTTTCGCGAAAGCAGACTCCAGGCGGGTTGTCCGTCTAACTTTTACTGCAAGCCGTGCAATTTTAGCGGCAACTGCTCCTTCGCCGAGGATAGGAATCTCGCCCGCGACCGAGAGAGCCGCACCGACGTAATCCCCCTCAGCAACTGAATCCACAGCCCCCACGAGATTGGCGACCATCCCGACAGGACCAGGAACTAAACCTACGACATTGGCGGCATAACCGATCGGGCTGAACCCGTCGGGGTCGCTCTCGTTGACGGGGTTGCCGTCGGCATACCCATACAGGTTCATCCCGCCCCCGTAGCCGAGGGGGTCGCGCGTCAGGAAGCGGCCCGTGCCGGGGTCGTAGGAGCGGTGGCCCATCAGCACAAGGCCCGTCTCACGGTCGGTGTAGTACCCGTACTGACCGCCGAAGCCTACGGGGTCAATTTGAGCGGGAGGAAGATAATCATTTCCCGGCGCCTGTTCCGGCACGCTAGCCACTCCGTAAGCTTCATAGACGGCGTTGCTGTACGCAACGGGACTAGTAGGCCCAGCGTACCCAGTGTAGTAGTTGTTAAGAGGTTCACTATGACTGGTCGCATTTTCCTTCTGTGTCATTGAGCCTTGCGGATTAAAGAGGAAGGTGTAAAAAGTTCCACCAGGGTAGTAGCGCGCCCGCCAGCCATCTACTCCAAACGTGTTCACTGCTGATATGCTGGCAACCGCTCCATTAAATGTCTCCTCAATTACTGGCTCGGTGCCGTCATATAGAAAATAGGTGGTGTTGCCATTCACCGTTTTGGTGGCGCGCAGACCATCGCCGTCATAGGAGGCGGCAAAGGCTGGTGAGGAGATAGCCGCTAGTCGGTCTTCGGGATCAAAGGAAAATGTTGCACCTTGATACGTCGTTGGGTTACCGTCACCGTCGAAGGCAAATCCTAGATTAGTAAGTTGATTGTCTGTATTAGCTCCATACGTCCTCGAGATCTCCTTTGCGGAGAAGGTTGTTAGATTGTAGGCCGGGTCATAACTGAACGTATTAGGAGGCATATACACGTATTTGCCTGTCGTGGAATCATATACCGACTTAGTACCAGGAAGCCCTTGTTCTTGTAGTAACACATCCCGATTTTGGGATGCTTGAGCATGGGCGGTATCGTAGACATAGGTCAAGTCCGGGGAATATCCGATTATGTAAGGAGTGTTGTGACCAGCATTTTCAGTGAGACGGTTGCCCATTACATCATAGGTCATCACAAATTGAGGGCCAACAGCCTCGCCATACCAACCTATAGTGATACCGTGATCTATCTTGGTTAAAAACCCTCGTGCATTGTAGCTATAATAAGCCCTAGAACTTGATTGCATCCCATTCGGATCATTTGCACTAACTGCCACATCTAAGTTATAGGTGGCACTCAACCAACCGTTAGCTTGATATCTGTAGTGCAGCCAGTTCCCAAGATGCGGCACAGTGAGCTGCGCCAGACGCCCGACCCCATCGTACTGGTAGCCGAACTGACCCGAGTTCATCGTGAGTGCGTTGGAGACATTGGCTGGAGTAGTCAGTGCGCTGCGGCTGCCATCTTGGTAATGGTTGAACGTCATTACTTGATCTTGGGGGCCGCCTGCAAAATCCTTTCGCATCCAAAGCAGGTTATCCAGATCGTCATAGCCGGGGTGCGTTCCATCCCCGTAGGAAGTCGCTCCCGTTCCGTCCGTCATCATCAGCCGCCGTCCATAGCTGTCATAGGTAAAGCCGACAGGGGCAATGGCAGTCACGTTGGCAGGCAAGTTGCTGTAGGCGATCTGCGTCACGAGGCTTTCAGGATCGGTGCGGGTGAGCGTCGTGGTCACGCCCCGTCCACCGGTCCGTGTCAGCAGGTTTTGGTCATCGTCATAGGTATAGGTCAAGCTGTCGGAGAGGATCGGGGGCGCGTAGAGCGGGAACAGTTCCTTAGTTAGATTACCGACGGCGTCGTAGACATAGCTGGTGATACTGCCGTTGCCGTCCATGACAGAGGCAACACGCCCCCGCCCATCGTAGACATAATGCGCGGGCTGAGTGCTGCCGGTGACGGAGGTGGTTTCACCCTCAGGGGTATAGGTATAATCCACCTCTCGCACCGGGTTGGCGCTCGGCTGGGGGAAAGGCGTACCGAGGGCTGGGAGACCTGAAATAGCGCCTTCATTGTAGACGGTGACACTAGCGAGAGGACCGCCGGGATACTGATAGGTGTAGTATTCAACTGCCCGCGCTGATGGCGTTTGCGGGTTGGTTGCCGGGTAAACGACGGCTTGAAGCTGATCGGCAAGGTTATAATAATGATCCGTTTCATACCCGGAACCATCGGTAACCGAGACGGCGTTACCCCGACTGTCATATCTATAAGCTGTTGTCTGTGTGTTAAGCACGAATGATGGTGGGTATATATAAAAGGCAGCAGAATAATACTCAAATGCAATATTATTGCTGGGACTGCCGTTGACCGTCACAGTTAGCGGCTCCCCCAGAGCAGGCATGGTTACGGTGCCATTCGTGTAGCTGTAGGTGACGGTCGTGTAGGTGCTGGGGATACTGGGGGTGCTGTGCGCGCCCAATGTCGTGACGGTCTGGACGTTGCCGAGCGGCAGGCCGTTGACGGGCGTTGGATCATAGACGTAGGTAGTCGGCACAGTCGGAACCGTGCCCTGAACCGTATCCGGCAGAGGCGTGTCTACTTCGCTGACCAGCCCGTTGAAGGGGCCTGCCGTGCTGTCGTTGTAGTGGAGGAAGGTCGGCGTCAGGCTGCTGTCGGTCCCGCCCGAAGCGTTCACATGGCTGCGCTGGGCGCTGGCGGGCTGGCCGAGCGGGAAGTCAGAGGGATATTGGTAGGTGGTCGTCATCACGACCCCGCGCGGGCTTTGGGCGGTCAGGACGTTGGCGTAGGAGTTGGCCGGGTCGTAAGTGACTTGCGAGGTCTGGTGGTTGCGATTGGTGGCGGCGCTGGGCAGGTAAGGGCTGGGCGTGGCGGCGTAGGCGATGCTGGTGGATTTGCCCGCCGCGTCAATGATGCCGGTGTCCACGTTTTTGGCCGCGCCGATGCCCAGCTTCTGCGTCCACGTCTGCGCGAGGCTGCCGTCGGCGTTGTACGCCTGCACCTGCGTTTGGGGGCCGGTGTAGCTGTAGGAGCGGATGCGACCCGTAGCATCCTGCCGGAGCGCGACCACGCCGTTGTCATAATAATCCGTATAGGCCGTCGCCAGGCTGCCGGGGTGGGACGGGTCGGGCGACTGCACCGAAGTCAAAAAGGGAGCGCCCAGGACGGGCGAGTAGCCGTACTGCCAGCGCGGGGCCGTTCCGGTCGCCCCGGCGGCAGCGATCTGCGAGACGGCGGTGAGAGTGCCGCCGGTGAAACCATAGGTGATCTGGCGGCCGTAGGCGTCGGTGACGGTCTGGAGATTGCCGTTGCCGTCGTAGGCGAAACTCAGCAGCGCCGTGGGCGTGGCGGCGTCGTTGGTGATGCTGAGAAGGCGGTAGCCGTTGGCCGCCGTGTCGCGGTTGAGCGTGATTGCGTGGCCGACGAGGTTGCTGATCTTGGCGAGCAGATAGGAATGGGCAAGGTAGTTGCCGCCCGACGTCGAAACCTGCGTGAACGTGTATTGGGAGCGGTCCTTGAACGTCATCGTCAGCGTTTGCAGGTCGCCGGAGGCGTTGGCCAGGTAAGGCGCCCCGGCGGGCGTCGTCAGGCTGCCCGACAGCCCCGTCCAGGCTTCGGTCGCGCCGTTGTCATAGGTCAACCTGTACCCGTCCGACGTCGGCATGACGGACAGGTCACAATTGTCCGTCCAGCCCGCCGAAAGGCCGGGCGAGGCATAACCCTGCGCGGCCCGTGCGCTGCGATACAGGCGCTCATAACTGGCGGTGGGGCCGACCGGGTTGTACGCCCACAGGTCGGGACCGGGGTTGTTTTCCGCCACGCCCGACGCCAGGTTGGTCGAGTCGCTTGCGGCGGGGCCAATCCCGTCCGCGTCCGAGGCATCGTCGGTGGGGATCGTGTCCCCCGCCCAATCCGGCTCCGGGAGGTCGGGCGCGGCGTCGCTCTGGCCGAAGAGGGAGGGGATAACCCCGCCTCCAGCGGGCAGCGGGGCCAGCAGGAGGCCCGCAACGGCAGCATTGCCCGTATTGCCGGTGAAGGTAAGCGTGATCTGCCCGCCCGTGGCTTTGACGATGAAAGCGCGACTGAAGGCAGTGTTAGCTCCGGCAGCAAAGATGTCAAAGTGGTCCAGCAGCGTCCGTGTGCCGGTTGTCACCGTGAAGATACGCTGGCTTGTCGTGTTGCCCTCGATCTCGGCGAAGAGCAAGCCCAGGACATAGACGCCGTTCGCCGCCGGCAGCGTATAGGAGAAGGTGCTGCCGGTGCGCTGGGTCTGATAGAGCGCCGAATCGGGCGTGCCCGTGACCGCCGAGGTGGTCGTGGTGGTCGTGCCACCGGTGTAGGCATTGTCGGCGGCCCAGGTCTTGCCCTGGGAGTCGGCATACGCCGTGCTGCTCCCGGCGTCCACGCGCAGCGCAGGCGTTCCGGCAGCGCCCCCCACGACGCGGACATTGTCGAGGAAGACGGTGTTGTCGCCGCCGCTTGGGTTGAGGCCCAGGAACTGGAGCGTGTGAGCGCCCGAAGCCGTCGGCCTATAGGCGAACGAGTAATCTTGATACCCGGTGCCTCCAGGCTGAAGCAGCCCGATCTGCGCCCCATCCATGTTGATCTGCACGGTCTGGCTGCTTGCTTGAAAGTTACGCTGGGCCGCCGACACGGTTAACGTGTAGGGGACGCCGGCCTGGAACCCGGACACGCTCTGGCTGATGGAACCGCCGCCCTGGATCACGCCCACCTGCACGCCTTCCGGGGCACTTGGGTTGCCGTTGGTGAAGCCGCTGGCGTTACCGCTGATGCCTGCGCCGCTCGGCGAGGAGCCTTGCGGGGCGGTAGCAGGCAAGAAGGTCCAGGAGGCGCCCGCCGGGGCGTACTGGTAAGCGCCAGAGCCGGCAGGCCCCAGGCTCGGAGCCTCAAAGCCGCCGTTCGGGATCGTGATTCGCCCGGCCTGCACGATGCGTATGTTGTCGAGGAAGACGGTGTTGTCACCGCCGTTCGGGTTGAGGCCCAGGAACTGGAGCGTGTGGCTGCCACTGGCCGGCGCGGTGTAGGTGAACGAGAAGTCGCTGTAGGTCGTGTCACTGGGTCTCAAAGCCCCCAGGGAGGCGCCGTCCATGTTGACCTCCACGGTCTGGCTGCCTGCTTGAAAGTTACGCTGGGCCGCCGACACGGTTAACGTGTAGGGGACGCCGGCCTGGAACCCGGACACGCTCTGGCTGATGGAACCGCCGCCCTGGATCACGCCCACCTGCACGCCTTCCGGGGCACTTGGGTTGCCGTTGGTGAAGCCGCTGGCGTTACCGCTGATGCCTGCGCCGCTCGGCGAGGAGCCTTGCGGGGCGGTGGCAGGCAAGAAGGTCCAGGAGGCGCCCGCCGGGGCGTACTGGTAAGCGCCAGAGCCGGCAGGCCCCAAGCTCGGAGCCTCGAACCCTGCGTTGGCAATGGACTGGGCGCAAGCGGGAGTGGAGAAACCAGTGGACAGGCAGACGGTGAGAAGGAAGCAGAAGGCGAGCATCTGCCGGGACAGCCGGAATGAGCGCTTGAGGCTTTGGCGGAGGGGCGCGTACATAGAGTATCTCCGGTCTTCAGTGAACCAGTCAGCGATGAAGCGAGAACCGAGCGTACTTGCCTTCGGGGCGAGCCTGGAACAGCGGGCGAGCCGGGAGGTACTTCATCATAACACCTTTCAGCCTGCCTGTCAAGCGACATTTGTATTAATTTTCATCCGGCCTGTGCGAAACAAAAACCGCCCGCCGCTGTCTATGACAGCGGCGGGCGGTTTTGGCTTAGAATGGCAACGGCTTAGTGGGCCGTGTGCTTCTTGATCTCGTGGCGGGTGAACACGCCCGCCCCGATGCCGGCCATGGTCGGGTGCTTCTCGGCGAAGTTCAACTTCTGGCCGTGCATCTTGCGGTTGCGGGCGGCGACCTTCAGAGCATGATGGGTTGCCATGCCGGCGGCGATGCCGGTGGCGGTCGGGTGCCGCTGGATGACGTTCGGATGGGCGGCGGTCTGTGCGAACGTCGCGGGCGCGAGCAGGGCCAGGGTGGCCGGGAGCAGGGCAAGCGTTGCCTTGCGGGTACGAATGGTCATGGGTTTGTTTCCTCCGAACATGACAGCGAAACGCGCGTCCGAAAAGTTCCAAACGCGCCGACACTTTTTTGTCTTTCCAACAAAGAGTGTTTGCCCGGTTTGGGCGGAGGCTCAAACCCGACGCACAGAAGGAAGGATTTATTCGAGTGACCGACGAAACCGCTTTCAGCAATGATGCCGCTTCATCCGCAGGTTCTGCCATGCCTCACTCCGCGCACTGCCGCCCCCTTTCCTCTCCCTCCCTCGCCGGCCGCCTTTCGGTCAGGGTTCGGCCAGCACGGGGCAAAGGCCGATAAAATCTCCCCGGCGGAAAACGGAAGCATGGCGCGGGCGGTGGGCCAGGCGCTCGGCCCAACTGGGGAAGAAACCCCACCCCCTGCCCTGGGGCAGCGTCGGCCTGGCCCTGCTGGTCCTGGTCGCCCTGCCCACGGCCTTGTATGTCGCCCTGGCCCGCACCTATCCGGACGTGGTGGGCTGGCTCCAATACCTCGTCACGGGCGTTTACGCGCTCACCAGCCTGGTCCTGGTCTGGGAAGCGGCGGCGGCCTGGCGACTGAAGGACGGGAAGCGACGGGGGGAGCCGGCGGACGCGCCGCCCCCACTGCCCGCCTGCACCGCGATCATCGCCGCGTACCTGCCCAACGAGCAGGGCATCATCCTGGAAACGATCCGGCACATGCTGACGGCCGTGGACGTGCCGCCGGACAAGTTCCAGGTCATCCTCGCGTACAACACGCCCGAATCGCTGGCGATTGAAGCCGACTTGCAGGAAATCGCCGCCCAGGACCCGCGCCTGCTGCCCCTGCGCGTTTCGGGCAGCAAAAGCAAGGCCGAGAATGTCAACGCGGCCCTGGGCGCGGCGACGGGGGAGATCGTGGCGGTGTACGACGCCGACCATCTGCCCGCCCCGGACTGCTTCTGCCGCGCCTGGCGTCGGATTTCTGCCGGGGCGGACATGGTGCAGGGCCGGTGCGCCATCCGCAACCACGGGCAGAACTGGCTGACGCGGACGGTCGCGGTCGAGTTCGACACGATCTACGCCGTCTCGCACCCCGGACGCGCGTCCCTGAGCGGGACGGCGATCTTCGGCGGCTCCAACGGCTACTGGCGGCGCGAGACGCTGGCGCGACTGGAGATGAACCCGGCGATGCTGACCGAGGACATTGACGTCAGCGTCCGGGCGCTCCTGGCGGGCTGCCGGCTGGAGCATGACCGGGCAATCGCCTCCGCCGAGCTGGCCCCGCTCCAGGGGGTCCACTGGGTGGGCCAGCGCAAGCGCTGGGCGCAGGGCTGGCTGGAAGTCGCCCTGAAGCACACGGGGGCGCTGATGCGCTCGCCGCACCTCACGGCCCGCCAGAAGGCGTTCTGGTTCTACCTGCTGGCCTGGCGCGAGGTGTATCCCGCTCTGGCGATCCAGTTCTTCCCCCTCGTCCTGACTTCCGTCCTCACGGGCATCAAAATTCACTGGCTGGGCAGCCCGCTGCTGATCGCGGCGGCGGCGTTGAACTGGGGCTGCGGCCCGTTGGTTCTGCTGGCGACCTATGCCTGCGCCCCGCCCCGCGCCCGCCGGGGCCTGGGCGCCTGGTACTGGATGTACGGCCTGTTCAGCCTGGTTTACACGACCGCGAAGGTCCTCGTGACCCTGGTGGCGCAGGTCGGCCATTTGCAGCGGGACCGGGAATGGGTGACGACCCCGCGCGCGGGGTCGCCGCAGGTCGCGGGGGAAGAAACGGCGGCAGTCTTGAAGGGGGCGGAGACAGAGCCGGAAGCGTCCCCCAAAGACTGCTAGGCTCGCTCGGAACCCACCCCGGCGGGATTGGCCGCCGGGGGCGGTTCGGCAGGGGCGGGCGCGTCCGGCGGGTTGGTCGGTTCGGGGGAGCCGGCCTTACGCAGCAGGGCGGCGACATCGGCGTGGTGATGGCGCAAGGCCCACCAGAGGGCGTTGTTATCTTTCTTGTCCTTAATGCCGACATCTGCGCCGCGCTCCAGCAGGAGGCGGGCGCTCGCCAGACTGCCCGAGGCGGACGCCTGCATCAACGCGGTGTAGCCGAGGTTATTCCGGGCGTCTAGGTCGGCCCCTTTGTCCAGCAGCATCCCGACGATGGCCGCGTTGCCGGTGTAAGCGGCCTGCATCAGCGCGGTGAAGTCCGAGTCGGTCTTGATCGCGATGTCCACCCCCCGGTCGAGCAGCAGCTTGGCGAGGGGCGCGTTGCCGGCGAAGGCCGCGCCCATCAGGGCGGTGTGGCCGGCGTTGTCCCTGGCGTTGACATCGGCTCCCTGCTCCAGCAGCAACTTGACGGCCAGCCCGCGCCCGCCATACGCGGCGACAATGGCCGCCGTCGCCCCGCCCGCCGTCCGGGCGTCCTTGTCCGCCCCGTGGGCGAGCAAAACCTCCATGACGGGGACGCTGCCCGCCGAGGCGGCCTGCATCAGCGGCGTGAAGCCGGTGACAGTGCGGGCATTGACATCCGCGCCCCTGGCGAGCAGCGCCTGGGTAGCGGCCAGTCGTCCCGCCCCGGCGGCCAGGGCCAGCGGCGTAAAGCCGTCCCGGTCGTGCCCGTTGAGGTCCGCGCCTTTACTCAGCAGCAGCGTCAGGCTCGGCACGTTGCCGGAATACGCGGCATTCATCAGCGGCGTCCGCGCGTTCAGATCCTGGGCAGCGGGGTTCGCGCCGTGGTCGAGAAGCGCCTGCATCGTGCGGGCGTTGGCGGCATAGGCGGCGATCATCAGGGCCGTGTAGCCGTCTTTGGTGTCCGCCGCGTTGACGTCCGTGCCGTGCGCCAGCAGCAGCGTGACGGCGGCGGGATTGGCGGAGTGCGCGGCCTCCATAAGCGATGTCACGCCTAATTTGTCGGCGGCTTTGACGTCCGCGCCTCTGTCCAGCAGCAGTTGCAGGCTGGGGACGCTGCCTTTGTGGGCGGCTTCCAGCAGGGCGCAGTCGCCGTCATCCGCGCGGGCGTTGACGTCCGCGCCCCGCGCCAGCAGCAGCTTGACGAGGGCGGCATCGCCCGTCCCCGCCGCCGTCATTAGAACCGTCGTGCCGTCGTCGAGCTTTGTATTTGGGCTGTCCCCGGCCGCCAGCATCCGCCGGACGCCGGGCAGGTCTTTGGCCCGGATCGCGTCCATCAAGGCGGCGACTTTGGGGTCCGGCGGCTTGACGGGCTTGGCCGGCGCGGCACTGCTGGAGGGAGGGGGCGGCACTATCGCTGGGGAACGCTGGGCGAAGGCGGCGACGTGTAATGCCAACATTGACAGCGACAGCAGCGACAGGTATTGGGTGCGGTTCATAGGGTCTACTTCGGCTCCGCCGGCTGGCCGATCTTCACCAGGGCGCCCCCCTGGCTGGGAATGTCGGTGGCGAACTTGCCGGTGAAGCGGCCAAGGTCCCGGTGCAGCCAGAGGTCGCGGACGGGCTGCGCGCCGACCAGGCCGATCTTCGCCAGGCTGACCCACATCCGGCCGGGGCTGTCGCTGAGGTTGAACAGGCCGACCGCGACCGTGCCGTCGGCGAGCGGCTTGGACCAGACCTGCATCGCCCGGTTGCCGGCGATCTGCGCGGCGGGATGGCCCGCCGGGTCCTGGTCCACATCCAGCACTTCGTCATCCGTCAGCATGGCCGTCACGGATGGGTGGAAGGCGTTGGGGTCAAGCGAGGTCAGGTCGCAGCTGAGCCACAGGGGCGCGGATAGCAGGGCGCACTGCGAAATCTGCGCCATCTGCTCGCTCGGCGTGAGCCGGGTGGCGCGGACATTGCCCACCCCGAACTTGCCCACCATCAGCAGGCCGGGGTTGGGCCAATGGCCCGGCCCGGCGCGATCCGCTGCCCAGGGCTGATCGAACAAGGCTCGCGTCATGATGGCCCAATCGTCGAACACCTGGCGGCTCGTGACCCAGGTGTTCGCCCCCGCCCCCGGCGCCCAATCTCCCGGATCGCGCTCGCCGAAGGTGTCGGCGGCGAACACGATGTCCCGACCACTCCCATTCAGCGCCGCGCGCATCTCCTTGAAGGCGGCCGGCTGGTCCGTGGGCGGCGGCGTTTCGTCCAGCGTGGCGACGGGGCACCAGTCGTATTGCAGGTAATCCACGCCCCACGCGGCATAGGTCGCGGCGTCCTGTTTCGCGTGTCCGAGGCTGCCGGGGAAGCCGGCGCAGGTATGCTCGGTCGCCGACGATTCCAGGCCGAAGCGCAGGCCCAAGCCGTGGATGTAGTCGCCCAGCGCCTTCATGTCCGGGAAGCGGCGGCGGTTCGGCAGGATTTCGCCGGTCTTCTTGTCCCGGATGCCCTGCCAGGTGTCGTTGATGTGGATGATGGAGTACCCATGCGCGGCCAGGCCGGACTTGACTAGGGCGTCTGCCGCCGCCCGCGTCTTGGCATCGTCTACGGTGTTGGCGTACAGGTTGACGGCGTCCCAGCCCATCGGTGGGGTGAGGGCGAGGGCATGGTCGCCGCAAACCAGTGTCAGCGTCCGCGCGGCCTTGCCCTGCGCGTTGGACGCCGAGAGGTGCAGCGTGTAACGGCCCGCCGTGACGACCTTGCCGGAGAGAATGCCCGTTTTGGCATCCAGCGCCAGGCCGGGTGGCAGATCGGGGCAGGCATAAGTCAGCGGCTCCTGCCCGGTGGCGGGGATGCGGAACAGGAACGGGCGACCGGGTGCCGTGCCGACGATCCGGGGGCCGTGGATGGCCGGCTTGGGGTCCGGCGGCAGGATGACGGGCTGGAGCCGGGCGGAGGCGGGGACGCCGGCGACCTGCTCCGGCAGGGCGGAGGCGGCGCCGCCCGCCTCGGCCTCCAGCCCGCCCGCCGTCTGCGCCGGGGCGGCGAGGCTCGTAGAAAGAAGCAGCCCGAGCGCGGCGAGCGGGCGTACCCAGGCAAAAGGGGATCGTACAGGCATGGTGCTTGCGTCATCCGCCCCGACTAGAGCGGGGCCTTGTCTTTCTTCAAGTCCTCTTCATCGCTGGGGAGCGGGTAGAAGAAGGCGTCCTCGGGGATGTACTGCTTCGGCTGGCTCGCGCTGGACCAGTAAAGCCGGACCAGGGCCGCGCCGCCCGCGCTTTCCAGATACTCTATCTTGATGGGGTACTGTTCCCCGGCTTTGAACGTGAACCGGTTGGAGAACTCGGTCGCCGCGTGCAGGGTCCAGTCGTCAATGATCAGCTTGTGGTTGATCCAGACCCGGACGCCGTCGTCCGCCGTGGCATAGAGCGTGTACGTTTCCGAATACTTGGCGGCGATCTTGCCGGTCCAGCGGATCGTGTAGTCGCTGCCGGAGGGGATTTTGGGGCTGGGCGACCGGTCGGGCAGGTCGGTGAAGACGAAGTTGACGTTCGGATCGGCTTTGGTGAACTGGAACTGGTCGAAGCGCCGGCCTTGATAATAGTCGCCCTTCAGGCCGGATCCGTCGCCGATCTCCATGTCGCTGTCCGGCAGCGGGGTCGGCGGCAGGGGCTGCTCGGTGCCCTGCTTGATGCCCTGGCTGTTCTTGACCTGCCGGACGACCGGCGGGGTCTTTTTGACGCTTTCCGTCGGCGGCGCGCTTTCGGCGGGCGGCGGGGTTTGGGCGGCGGCCAGCGCGCGGACCGGCTCTTGCTTGCGCGCCAGAGTCCGCGAACGCGGCAGACCCTTGGCGGGCGGCAGCGGCGGGTCAATCGTGTCCGCGACGGTGCCCAGGGCCAGATGCGGGCGGGGCAGGACGACGACGGCGACGGTGCCGCGCGCGCTGGTGGAGCCGACCGTCAGCGCGGGCGCGATGGGTTTGGCGTCGGCGGCCTTGAGCATCCCGACGGGGGCAGGCGTGGCCTTGCGCGGCGCGAGCGCGCGGCTGGTCGGCGCGGGCTGGGCGGCGGGGCTGACACGCATAGCCGTCTTGCCCGTCGCGCGGGTGAGCAGGTTGGTCTTGACGGGGTGCGGCGTCGGGTCCTTGCCGGTTTCGGTGCCCATCGGCGGGGAGGGCGGCAGGATGAGCGCGCCTGGAATGCCCTTCTTGTCCCCGCCTACGGGAGCGGACGGCAGATCGGGATAAGCGCGGGTTTCGGGCATGTCGAAGCCGGTCGCTTCGGTGTTGCTGGCCGCGATCTGCGTGTCGTCGGGCGTGTCCGACATGCCATCGTTCTGCTCGCCGCTCAGGACGCCGCCCGTCCCGCCTTGTGTTTGTGCCCCCGGCGCGGAATCCAGGCTGGCCTCCGCCGTCTGCGTCCCCGCATCGCTCGGCTGCCCCGGCTGGCCCCCCGCTTGTCCTCCTGGTTGTCCAGGCTGCCCCCCTGGCTGTCCTTGCGCCGCCCCTTGTCCCGGCTGCCCTGCTTGGCCAGGCTGCCCTGCCATTGCCCCCGGAGGAGCGGCATTAGCGCCCGGCTGACCCGCCATCGTTCCGGGTTGGCCTCCGGG
>JAABUU010002683.1_pt1 | contig 24582 bp, 24 predicted proteins | sample 5559301 | NCBI WGS metagenome assembly JAABUU01 (sample SAMN10711884, study PRJNA513360) | rock metagenome | isolation source: Antarctica rocks | place: Antarctica: Victoria Land, Richard Nunatak white | reverse complement strand
CTCCGACCGGGTCTCCACCCACATCAGCGGGCGACCCAATACCCGTGCGGCGCCGATCACCGCAGTGTGCTCGGCGAGCATCCCGGCCTTGCCGCCGAACGCGCCCCCCACATCCGGCGCGATCACCCGGACCCGCTCGTCACCCAGCCCGAGCACGGCGATCAACTGGGCTTTGAAGCCGTGCGGCATCTGGGTAGACACCCACACCAGGAGATCGTGCTCGGCGTCCCCGGCCGGGTCCACCGCAATCGCGTTGCCCTCCATCGGCAGCACCGCGATCCGCTGGTTGACCATCCGGGCCCGCACCACCACCTCGGCGTCACCCAGCGCATCCGGATCCTCCGGCGAACGCGCCCCGGTTGCCAGGTTGGAACCCAGCTCCGGGAACTGCAGCTCGGCAGAGGGGGCCAGTGCGTCCTCCATGTCGACCGCGGCAGGCAGCTCCTCGTAGTCGACGTCCACCAACTCGATGGCATCCACCGCCGCCGCCTCGCTCTCCGCCACCACCATGGCCACCGCCTCACCCACGAAACGGACACGGTCGGTGGCCAGCGGCGGACGTGGCGTACCGGCGTTGACCATCAACAGCCCGTGATGCGCCGGCAGATCCAGGTCACCCGCGGCGTAGACGGCCACCACCCCGGGCGACGCGCACGCCTGGCCCACGTCGATCCCCAGAATGCGCGCATGCGCGAACGGGGACCGAACGAACGCAACGCGCAAGGCACCCGGAATTGCAAGGTTTCCCACGTAGGTACTCTCACCGCGCACCAGCTTCGGGTCCTCGACCCTGCGCACAGTAGTACCGAGAATCGATCCAGGCATCAACCGAGTCTATCTCCGAAAACCGCAACCAACCCACCGGGTATCGGCGCCCTACCTGGCGCTCCTCCTTGGGGACTGAACCTCCCCCAAACCGTGGAGGCATGGACTATGAGGAGTAGTCATGCCAGAGACGCGACGGAAGTTCGACCAGGAGTTTCGCGAGGGGGTTGTGCGGATTGTCCACGAAGACGGGCAAACCGGTCGCGCAGGCGCTCGTGATCTCGGTGTCAACGAACGCGCGCTGGGCAACTGGTGTGCAAAGGACCGTGCGGGGCTTGAAGGCACTGACACCCTGCCGTCTGATGACGCGGCCGAGCGCAAGCGGTCGCGAAGCGAGAACGCTGAGCTGCGGATGGAGTGCGATGTGCTCATTGGATGAGTATGGGCGGGCAGGTCAGGTTGGCCTGTTCGTCGGGAACGGCGGGGGACGGCCTCGATGTCTCGCCACCAGATGGCCTGTTTGAGCTCGTCGCCCTCGTCGTTGCCGGGGGGCGTGATCGGCGCGAGAGAGCAGCCCCGGTGAGGGCCGAACAATGAGGATCCGACGGTCGTCCCGGTTCCACGGCGAGAGTTCGGCCGGCAGGTCAACGCATGTTCTGTGGATGGGACTGGGGCTCGACTGTGCCGCGAACCGAGGTCCCGCGGGTTACGCCGGCAGGTCCGCCAGGAATTCCAGCACCCGGTGGGTGAACACGTCGTTGTCGTCCCCCGCCACCATGTGCCCGGTGCCCGACACCTCGACGTCTTGGGCGTCCGGGATGAGCGCCCTCAGCTCTGCGACGCCGGCGGCGGAGACGATGTCGGACTCCCCGCCCCGTACGAGCAGCGTTGGTATCCGCACGGTGGCTGCCGCCGCGCGGGCCCGTTCCACGTTGATGTCGCGCGTCGGCTCGTCGTCGATCTGCAGGAAAGCCGGATCCCAGTGCCAATACCACCGCCCGTCCTCGCGCAACCTGACGTTTTTGCGCAGCCCTTCAGGGTTCGGCGGCCGCGTCCGGTGCGGGTTGTAGGCGCGCACCGCGTCGGCCACCTCCTCCAGCGAGGCAAACCCGGCGGGGTGGCCGCCCATGAAGTCCATGATCCGCCGGACGCCCTCAGGTTCGACGCGGGGCACGATGTCCACGAGCACCAGCGCCCTGGCCACGTCGCGCTCGCCGTGCCCGACGAGCGAGGTCATGCCGCCCATCGAGGCGCCGACGAGCACCGGACGCTCTCCGAACTGGTCGATCACCCGCGAGAGGTCGTCGATCAACGCCGAGTGGCCGTAGTCGGCGTCGGAGGACCAGTCGCTGTCACCGTGCCCGCGGGCGTCGAGCGCGAACGACTCCCAGCCTGCGTCGGCGAGCACGGCCGCCGTGCGGAACCACGAGTGCCGTGTCTGCCCGCCACCGTGCAGCAGCAGCACAATACCGTGTCGCTCGCCCATCGCGGGCCACCGGTCACCGACGATTTTTCCTGCCGCCCCGTCGAAGACGACCGGCTCGCCCGCGGTCGGCGGCGTCACGCCTGCGGCCCCTCGAACGAGGGTGCGCACTTCTCCCGGTGGGCGGTGAGGTCCGTGGTTATGTCGGACAGGCCGAAGCCGCAGAACTCCAGCGCCAGCGATGTGTCCAACGCCGGTCCGGTGGGGCGGTACGAGTTGTTAAGGGCCTGCTTGAGGCGCAGCTCGGAGAAGCGCCCGCAAGACTCCGACATGCACCACACCCTAGCTTTAGCCTGCCATCCTCGTCCGGGTCGGCGCCCGGTACCACCGCGGTGATGTTGGTGACCGCGGTACGCATCTCGGCGCGGGAGACCACATTCTCGATCGCGCCCCAGATCAACTCCAAGGTCATCTCCGGGCCCCACTCGGTGGCCTCCAGCAGCACCCCCACCGCGGCGGCCAGCTTCCCGGGGTCCTTGCTCACCCGCGGATAGCGGCGCGCCTCTCCTCATTTGAGGCCGCTGCGATTTGAGGCCACTGCGCCCGGGCCAGCAAGTCGTTGGTCATCAGCACGTCGAACAGCTCCAACGCGTCATCGGTGACGTTGGCCTACAGATACACCGCGGCGGCCAGCAGCGTCGCCAGCCGCCGGGCGTAGAGGTGCCAGCGCAGCGCAGCGCAGCGCCGGGGCCTGGCCCGTCATTCCGTAACGTGCCAGTTCACCACTCGACGACGCGGAATCGCCCCCAAGGGCCCACCCCGAGTCCCGCGATTTCACTGACCCGATCCAGCGCGGCAACCATCGCCTTGCCCGACACCCGAGTCGGTCCGCGTCGTAGTCGTTCAAGGTCGGAGGTCCGCGCGCCCTCGGGTAGCTCGGCACAGCGGGAACCGTCAAGACCCACGTAGGTCAGGTCGACGTCTGCAGCAGGCGACTGTGTCCGCCCACTGGCACCGAACCGGCCACTCAGCAACTCCCACCATCCGCACGACGTGGCCCATCTTGGTGAGAAAGACCGTCGGATGGCCCAGACATGCTGAGAATGGCCCGCCTACACTGAGAGGAACCGACAGCTGCAGCCCCTCCCCCATTGGGACCGCGACCGTCTCTCCCGGCTAAGCCGCCGAGATTACCCATTATCGGCGATAGCGGAAACGTTATGGCAGTGGATGCACGATTGATGCCGCGTCCGGCGTGAGCGGGCTTCAATCCCCATCGAGGAAGAAACCTAACGTCAGCCTGTGATCAACGCGCCGTTCCTGGCGCGCTGAGCTCAACGTATTCGCCGTTGTGGCGGGCGTTGCCACGCAGCCCGCGTCCGGGTGTACGCATGGTGATGCGGGTTCGATCTGCGCGGAAGAGGTCACACGAAAACTCAAACGGCGCGCTTGCAGCATCGAATGTCGTCCGGGTGATGGACAGGAGTGCGGACCCAGGCTCGATCGAGAGCAGTTGCGCTTCCTCGTCAGTCGCGTTGACCACTTCGACGAGTTCTTCTGCATCGCAGGGCACCGTGGCAAACTCCTGTTCAAGGAGTTCATAAATGGAGCCGCCGAGGGGCATCTCCAAAAGCCCTGGAAACCGGTCCGCCGGGAATTGGGCGTGATCGAGCGAGATTGGTGTCCCGTCGGCGAGTCGGATTCTGCGAATCACCACGACCAACCCGTCATCGTCTAGGTGGAGGGCGGCCTTTGTGGTCTCGTCGGCCACCGCGATCCGGGTTGACACGATCCGGCTCCCCGCGACATATCCTTGCCGCGCCAGGTACGCGGGGACGCCGGTGACGTGGCTCAGATCGCGTTCGACCTTGGCGTGGCTGATGAATGTACCGCCGGACCGGCCGGGCGCCCGACGCACGAGTCCGGCTTCTTCGAGTGCGGCCAAGACCTGCCGAAGCGTGGCACGGTTGACGCCATAGTGTTCGGCGAGTTCCCGTTCGCTGCCCAGCCGCGCCCCCGGCACCAGTTCGCCGGTACCGATATCCGACAGTATCCTCCGCCGCAGCTTTTCGGCGACTGTCTGTTCGACCGCCATGACCACCTCCCGGACGCCGAGCACATCGACCGAAACGGCCAGTCCTCTTCTGGTTGACGCGGTCTCACACACTATCGAAGACCACAGCCGGGCCTATCGGCGGTGCTCATATTTCCTGAAGCGCCATAAGGGATTCGGGGAGGACCTGCCCGCCGTCGATCACCAGTGACTGTCCGGTGATGTACCCGGCCTCGTCGGTCGCGAAGAAGAGCGCAGCGTTGCCCAGGTCGGCGACCTCACCCAATCTGCCCTGCGGGACGGTGGCTGCCATCTGATCGAGGTAGTCCTGACCGAGGTCATCGAGCCCTTCGGTGCGGATGTTACCCGGAAGGATCGCGTTGATCGTGATCTTGCTCCGGGCCAACTCCATGGCCGCCGTGCGGATGAAGCCCAGTTGCGCTGCTTTGCTCGCCCCGTAGTGGGACCAGCCCGGGAAGCCGGTGAGGGGACCTGTAATCGAAGAGGTCACGACTATTCGTCCGTGCCCGGACTTCTCCAGGGGCGCCAGACAGGCTTGCACGGCGTACACGGTGCCCTTGAAGTTGGTTGCCATGACTGTTTCGAGATCGTGGGGAGTCATGTCCGTGAGCTTGACGGTGGGAAAGATGCCGGCGTTGGCGCAGAGCACGTCGATACCGCCGTGACGTTCCACGGCAACCTGAGCCATACGGTGGCATGCGGCGGGATCGCTGACCTCCACCTGCAGCGTCGACACCTGCCCGCCCGTCCTTGCCAGCGCCTGGGCCGCAGCGTCGAGGGCGGTCTGGTCGCGACCGGCGATGAGCACCTGAGCGCCGGCGTTGAGGAAGACTTCCGCGATTCCGCGGCCGATCCCCTTGCTGCCGCCGGTGACGATCACGGACCGCCCGGTGATGGGAGTGAACATCGAATACACCTCTTCGAAGCAAATAGGGGGTAGGACTAGAACAGTGACGTGCCGCCGCTGGCGACGTAGCGGCGCGCCAACGCGAGCGATGCTTGTGTGTAACTGGGGCCCTTGGTCTGGCACTCTCGGGAGTGGGCATGGGAGCCCATCCACGCCACCAGAAGAAGCCGCCGTAGCATGACGAAGGTCGCGAGCATGTCCTCGTCCTCCGCAGACAGCGCAGCGACCGACCGGTAGCCACGCAGCCAGGCGTCCTGCCATTGGGGGAGTCGTGGGTCGGCTTCGATGAAGGAGACGGCGGCGCCGAAGTCGTACATGTACCAGGAGTAGCCGCAGTCGTCGAAGTCGATGACGTTGACGCCGTCGCCGTCAACGTCAACGTCAACGAGGAGGTTCGCCAGTCGCAGGTCGGCATGGACGAGCCCGAAACGGTCCGCTCCGTCGCCGTATCTGGCCAGTCTGGTTTGGATGAGCTCCGCCGCGGCACCCAGCGTCAACATTTCCTCGGGACCAATCCCGATGCCGTCGCGCCATCGGCCCCATCGCGGTTCCTCGCCCAGCGAGTGGGGCCAGTCCCACGCGAACCGGGTGAATCCCTGCGGCCGTCGCCAGGTGCGGGCGTGCTGATGCAGCTGCGCGGTGATCTGGCCCAGCCGCGCGAAGCTCTGGGGGTCGAGTGCGTGTTCATCGGGTTCGACGCCGGGAACAACTTCGAAGAGCACCGCGTACCGTTCGACGCCTCTGACGTGTGTGGCCACGACCCTGCGGCCGTCGGTAGTGGGGACCAGGACCGGAGTGGAGACACCGGATTCCTCGCGGAGGGCGGTGAGCCAGTCCAGTTCAGCCTCGATCGACGCCAGCGGATGGTATCCCTCGCGGTGGACCCGCAGGATGCCGTTTCGCCCGCTCCCCGGATCATCGATGAGATAGGTGGCGTTCTCCGAGAGGTTGATGATCTTCGCGGTAGCCGCATCCGAGAAGCCGTATTGGGGCAGCGCGAGAGCGGTGACCTGGTCGTCGCCCCTGGCCGTTTCTTCGTCCTGCAGCGGACGCATCGGTTGTGTTGGTTCAGTGCTCACGGCCCTGCACCTCGCCGAGGACCTTGGTGATGCGATCGCGTGCGGTCACCACGTCGTTGAGCCGGCCACCGATGTAGACGCGGCCGGCGGCGCCGATCATCTGGACGTCGATGAGCGTGATGCCGGGGGCGGCGCGCTCCGCTTCGTTCGCGGCGACGGCCGCGAACAAAGCTGGGGTCATCTCGTAGACGAGCAGCGTCTCGCCGGGCAGGATCATGGATCCTTGCCGGTTGCGGTTGAGGATCACCGCGTGTTGGTCGGTGAGGTTTTCGATGATGTCGTGGTAGAGCACCCGCGGTCGTAGCTGGTCGGCGGCAGCCGCTCCAATACCTGCGAGCACGGCTTCCCCGGCGTGTTGCACGTCACCGAGGTCACGGGCGTGGATCTCAAGAACGCCGAACTGCCGTTCGACGAACAGGATCCCGGGTTCCACGGTCGGCACGGACTTCAGAGCCAGGTCGATGACTCGTTCGATCGCGAGTGCCGGTGCGACCTCGATGATCAGGGCGTGATCCTTCTCGAACGGTGGGTAGCCGCGCGCCCGGGTTGGGGTTCCCATGTATGCCGCGAATTGTTGTTGCAGGTCCTGCACGAGTAGGTAGACCCGCAGGTCCGTTCGCGGGATGGTCTCGCTGGCCAACGGGGCCACCTCCAGTTGGTTGGTTGTGGTCGGCGGATCGGGCTAGTTGGATGCCAGTTCGAAGTGGGTGCCCAGCTCGGGGTGCGGGCGCGGGATGACGTGCACGCTGATGAGCTCGCCGACCTGGGAGGCAGTTTCCGCTCCGGCCTCGGTGGCGGCCTTCACCGCGCCGACCTCTCCGGAGATGATGACGGCAACGAGACCATCACCGACCTGTTGGCGGTCGGTGATGGTCACGTTGGCGGCCTTCACCATGGCGTCGGCTGCCGCGAGGGCGGCAACGAAGCCCTTGGTTTCGATCATGCCGATGGCGCTGCTGGACATTGCTGCTCCTTGTGGGTTCTGCCCGCGCATGCTGCGCGAGAGGTCAGGGTCGGGTCTTACCCGATGGGGTGGTGCTGGTGGTCCCGGTGGCATTCGGCTCAGCCACGGAGTCGATGGATCCGATGATGAGTGCGTCCACGGGCGGGGGTGGACCCGGGAACCAGGCGGCAGCCACGGACCCTTGGGCGACCAGGACTCGTTCACCGATACCGCTACCGAGGACGTCGAAGGCGATCAACCTCGCCGTGGAGTCCTCGGCTTCGACTTCGAGGAACGCCCCGTTGGGTAGTCCGTCGAGTCGTTTGGTCGACCAGACGTTGCCGGTCACGACACCTCGTAGCATTACTGCTCCTTCTCAAGGTGGACGCCGAGGGCTCGCGCCTTTTCGCGGGCGAGGGGGGTGAGTACGGCTGGCCGGGCCAGCAGCAGGCTTTCCCCCGCTTCGGCTGCGGCGATGATCTGCCGTTCGGTGACGGCGCCGCGTTCGACGCGCCGAGCCCGGGTTGCCCGCGTTCCGGAACCCTGACCGGGCGCGAATCGGAACCGGTGGCGTCCGGTGCGCAGGTCTTGGCGGTTCTTCGGGTTCTCGAAGAGCTCGAGCAGATGCCGGGCGAAGGCATCGAGGTCCCCGTCGCAGCTCATCCGCACGTCCTCAACCCGGCTCCGACCCGGCGGGGCAGGACGGGCAGCAGGCGCCGATACGGGTGCGGCGGCCGTTCCCGCTCGTCCCGGTGCGGAGACCGGCCTCGTGGTGGGTGCCCCGGCCGTCGCGTCGGTGACCCCGGTGAGGGCGTCACGGACCGAGGCGGTGACCATGTCGGCGACCGCTTCACGTACCGCGACCGCGACGAGTGCGCGCAGCCCGTCTCCGCCCGGTGTGCTCATGTGCGTCCCTGCAGGGCGTGTTCGGCGGCCTGGGCGGCTTGGCGGATGTCGGCTTCGGTGCCGCACAGGTAGACCCGTCCGGTGGCACCCATCATGCGGTAGTCGACGACTTTGACGTCGGCGGCCTTCTCGGCCTCGTTGGCCGCCAGGATGGCGTACGAGGCGGGCTGCACCTCCAGGACAAACAGCGTTTCCCCCGGCAGTGCCATGGACCCGACCTTGTTGCGGTTGATCAGAAAGGCATGTTGATGATCGATGCTCGAGATGATCTTGCTGGCGAGGATGGTCGGCGTGATGGCCTCGCCTGCGGTGGCCCGGAGCTCGTCGAGCACGGCATCGGCGGCGGATTGGACCGCGCCGGTCTCACCGTGAAATTCCAGATAGCCGAACTGTCGCTCGACGACCAGGATGCCGGCCTGCACCTCGGCATGTTTGAGTGCCACGTCGGTGAGCGACTCGATATCCAGTCCCGGTGCAACTTCGATGATCTGGGCCGCCATGCTGGCCCTCGGCAGAGATCCCTTGATCCAGGTGCCCAGGTAGACCATGGTCTGCGGCTGCAGCCGGTCGATGAAGATGAAGGATCGTAGCTCTGCCACTGGGGTCAGCCTTTGTTGATGAGTTGGGAGAGTTCTTCGACGACGAGCCGGCGGATCTCCGCCCGGAACTGCTGGTCGTCCCTGCTCAGTGCCCCCCGCGTGCCCTGGCCCACGCGGGCGGTGATCCGATCGATGGTGTCGCCTCCGTTGGTGTGAGACCGGCGAGAAGGTGAGGTTGTCGGGGCATCATTGGACGCAAACGGGTACGCCGGTACAGGACCGGTGTGGGCTCGCCAGGGAGACAGACCGTCGAATTCGGCCATCGGGAAGCCCGCGCTGGAGTTGTAGGCGATCCGAGTCCAGTTCATCAGGTGCCGAGGCTCGAGGTTCTCCCCGAGAGAGCTGCGGCCGGCGAAGCCGGTGCCGACGGTCATGGTCGTCGCGAGGTTGGTACCGATGCCCGAGGCGCCGGTGCTGTTCCCGACGTTGACCGCGACGCGCAGCACCGGCACCTGAGCGGCGTACTCCATGATCGTCGCCGCGTCGGTCGAGTGGATCGCGGCGGAGTGTCCCGCCCCGGCGATGCGGATGATTGCCCTGGCGGTCTCGACCCCGCTGCGCAGATCAGGGACCCCGATCAGACCGAGTACCGGCGAGAGCTTCTCATGGGTCATGGGCTCTTCGGGGACCGCAACCTCGAACGGCGCGACGAGCACCCTGGTGCGGGGTCCCGAGCGGAGCCCGGCCTGCTGGGCGATCCAGGAAGCGTCCTTGCCCACCACCGCGGTATTCAGCCGGCCCTCGGGGAACATGTAGGCGCTGAGTCGTCCGGCATCGTTCGGGTCGAGAATCTGAGCGCCGCACCGTTCCAGTTCCTTCACGAGCGAGGCCCGCACCGATTCCTCCACAATCAATACCGACTCGTTGGTACACAGCACCGAGTTGTCGAATGCCTTGCTGTCGACGATCAACTTCGCCGCGGTCTTCAGGTCAGCGGTGGCGTCGACGAAAACGGGGATGTTTCCCGGACCGACGCCGATCGCCGGGTTGCCGGAACTGTAGGCCGCCCGCACCACTGCCGTTCCGCCGGTAGCGAGGATGACGTTCGTGCGCGCGTCGCCCATCAGGGCCTCGATCAACGGGATCGACGGATCCGCCACACATTGGATGATCCCGTTCGGGGCGCCGGCGGCGACAGCGGCTTCGGCGAGCACCCGGGCGGCGTCGGCGCAGCACTCCTTCGCCATCGGATGCGGGCTGAGCACCACCGCGTTGCGGGTCATCAGGCTGAGCAGGACCTTGAAGTAGAGCGTGGCGATGGGGTTCGTCGAGGGGGTCAGCGCCAGCACGACCCCGGCAGGGCGGGGCACCTCCACGATCTTGCGTGTCGCGTCGATCTTCGGGCTGACGAAATCATGGGCGCGGTATTCCGCCACGATGCCGGTCGAACACGCCTCGTTTTTGATGATCTTGTGCTCGACCACCCCGAAGCCGGTCTCTCGCACCGCCCACTCGGCGTATTCCCGGGACTTGGCGTGCGCGACCTCGGCGACCGCGGTCACGATGCGCTCGACGTCGTCGCGGTTGTAGGCCGCGAACGCCCGGGCTGCCCACGTGGCCCGTTCCAGCATGTGCCCGGCGCGAGCGGCCGAGTCCTCGGTGGTGTGCTCGCTCATCAGCTGGCCCTCCGCTCGGACAGGCGAACCACTGTCTCGGCGCGGGCGATCCCCACCGCGACCCGGTCCAGGAGTTCCTCGCACAGATCGGAAGGCATCAAGATCCCGGGCTTGAACTGCAGCACTCGCGGGTCGAGCGTGGAAAAGATCGCCCACACGCCGAGGTTGTACAGCTCACGCATCACGTACTTCGCGCCCTCGGGATGGTTGAACTCCAGACCCATCACCACACCGTTTTGCCGGATTCCGATGAACCAGTCAGGGTGGTTGGCCTGGATGGTGCGCAGGCCCGACCCGACCAGGTCGGCGATGTAGTGCACCATGGATCGCACCTCGGGGCGCAGCGTGATCTCCAGCGTCTTCAACGCTGCGACACAGCCGAGTTCGGCGCCTCCGAAGGTCGAGATGTGCCCGAAGCCGTCTTCATCGAGCCAGGCACCGGAGCGTTCACTCAGCAGCACCGCGGCGATCGGATAGATGCCCCCGGAGATGCCCTTGCCGGTGACCAGGATGTCCGGCTCGATGCCGTGCTTGGTGATGGCCCACAGTTCCCCGGTACGCATCAACCCGGTCTGCACCTCGTCGGCGATGTAGAGCGCGTCATATTTTACGCACAGACCCTTCACGTGCTCCAGGTAGCCCGGGTGGGGCAAGGGAAAGCCGTATGTCGCCGGGATGGTCTCCATGATCACCGCGGCTACGTCCCGTCCGCGCAGTGCGCTTTCCATCGCCTGGAGGTCATTGAAGGGAACGTGCGGGAACTCCTCGGGGCGATCGGACAGGAACATCTTCGAGAACCGGTCGTCGCCAGTGGCGACGGCCAGCCCCGTATGGCCGTGGTAGGCCTTGGCGATCGAGACGATCTTGCGCTTCTGCATCGCATGACGGGCGCTCTTGAGGGCGATATCAATGGCCTCACCACCACCCGAGGCGTACGCCACCTTGGTCAGTGACGCTGGAGCGCTGCACACGAGCGCCTCGGCCAGTGCCGTGCGAGCGACCGAGGGAAAGTGGTGGTTGCCGATGTCGAACCGGTTCATCGCCGCACTGACGGCGCCCATGACCTCCGGATTGCGGTGACCCAGGTTGTAGGTACCACCGTTGAGGTGTACATCGATCAGCCGCCGACCGTCCATGTCCCACAGGAAGTAGCCTTCGCGGCGATCGATCACGAGGTCGACCCCGGAGTCAGACCAGAACTGGGTCTTGTCCGGGTTCCAGTACTTCTTCGACTTCGCCAGGACCTCGTCCTTGGACTCGAAGCCAAACAAGCCGTAGTCGTGCATCAGTTACCCATCGCTGTAGGGCCCGGGCCGAGAGGATGCCCGCAACGTCGACTGCGAGCATCATTGGTCGGACCGAAAATGTCAACGGTACGTCCACAACCGAACCATGTTCGACCAAACTCTTGTGGCGAGCGACTCGATGTGCCACCATCGCCAGCATCGATGTGGCCCAGGCCACATCCAACCCGGCCTCGAACCGTGCAAGCGATTGAAGACAACCCCGGCATGACCACAGAGCAAACCGCAGGAACCCCCGCCGGTGCGACGAGCACCGGACCCGAGGTGCAACACGCATGTGTCGTCCACCACCCACGCGGCCGGCAGCCTTCGGAACCCAGATCAAGACACTGAAACTGCACGTGTATGGCCGACCAGAAACGCCGAAACCAGCCGAGCCCGTGCATACCGGATCGAAAGGACGTAGTTCAGTGACCAGCCCACCCACCCCGCAGGAGGAGGCCGGCACGTCGTCCCCTTCGTCGACCTCCAACGGCCTAGCCCGGGCCATCAGGTCAATCTCCCCGCACACAAAGAACCGTGCCTTCGGCTCAGCGTACATAATAATCACACTGATGGTGATTCTCCCGCCAGCCTATTTAGCTGCGAGCGGTGGTACTCCGAAGGTCCTGGGACTCCCGTTTTCCGTCTTCTACATGTTGCTGAATGGTGCTCTGGCGGTATTTTTGATCGTCACCTTGTGGTTCGTCGAGGATATCCGCGGAGAACATGAGATGTTCCATGTCGATCCTGCCGCAGAGGAGCGCAACCATGAACAGTGACATCATCATCACGGTTGGCATGAACGTTTTGTTCTTCGCCGCCGTGATCGGCATCCTCTACGCCTTCTACCGCAAGGAGCGTTCCTTTACCGATTACGCGGTCGGTGGGCGGGCGTTCGGGCCGTGGTATATCGCCATGTCCTATATCAATTCATGGTTCCCAGGAACTATCTTCATTTCCTTCCTGGGGCTCGGCGTGGCGTCCGGCGTCGTGGGACTGTATCTCCTTAGCTACAGCCTGCTCGGCGTCGCGGCAATGTACTTCATGGCGACACGCGCCTGGAACTGGGGCCAGCGCTTCAACCTGCGCACACAACCGGACATGATGCGACTACGATACGGCAGCCGTGCGGTCAGGGTCGTCGCGAGTATCATTGGTGTAGTTTCGCTTTTCCCGTGGATCGTGCTGTCGATGCAGTCCCTGGGTCTGCTGTTCGAATACATGACGCTCGGTCAGCTCAGCGCTACGGTGGCTCTGCTGGTCGGCGTCCTCGTCATCATCATACGCCAATACTGGACGGTGCGTATGGGAATGCGCGGGCTTGTGGTCACTGACCTCTTCCAAGGCATCTTTGCGTACATCATCTGCTCGATTGTGTTCGTGTTCATGTTGTCGATCTACTTCAACGGCTTTCAGGCGATCGACAAGTTAAGCGAACAGATGTGGAAGTTTCCAGGAGATGGTGGCACCTATGGCATCTGGTACTTCAGCGCCATCACTTTCACTGGCATTGTCGGCAGCCTGTCTTGGCCAACAAGCTACCAACGCATCTACACTGCCCGCAGTGTCCGCACGGTAAAACTGGGAACCTTGATCGCAATGCCCATCATCGGGATTTTTGCCTCCCTGCTTCTCCTCGTCAGCTTCTCGGCCGCGGCATTACCCGACGCTGCGCAGAAACCGCAGGAGGCCTGGTTCATCGCGGCGCAGGACGCTGGCGGCAAATGGTTGCTCGGCCTCGCATGTGTCATCGTCTTCGCGGCAGCAATGGGTTGGATCGATGGCTGCATCCAAGTCTGCGGTACGCAACTATCGAACGACATCATCTCGACCTTCAAGCCGCTCACTGACAAGCAGCTCGTCAAGATCGCCAAACTGAGCATGATCGGGTTCCTGTTGCTCGGTACGCTCGTTGCATACTTCACCTTTAACAATACCAAACTCGTCAATTTGGCCATCATGTCCTACCAGGGCGTCGTGCAACTGTCGGTACCCATGTTCGGCGGGCTGTTCTGGAAGCGCGGAACCCGGGAAGGTGCACTCTTTGGCATGATCGCCGGCTTCGGCGTCGCCTTAGGCTTGACCGCCATGTATTCCGACAACATCCCCTGGCTCGGCGGCGTCACAGCAGGCATCCCCGCATTGGCCCTCAACCTCGTCCTCTACGTGGCATTCGCCCTGCTACGGCCACACTCCGATGCAGAACGGTCACGCGTGAATGAGCTATTCCATGCCGGCTCCCGCTCACTCCGCCTGACCGATGTCGAGCAAGCACTCGGCGTGGCGGAAACCGAACCGGTGGCCTGACCCAGTACGCCGCTAACCACAGCGAACGGAGAAACCAGATGAACACGCAGTCCACACCCCCGCCGCGCACAGTCGCCGAGGAATTCCGTACCCGGCCTCTTGGTCACCACAGCCCCGCCCTGCAGCGTGTCTTGGCCAAGTTCCGGGGTGAACCGATGGAGGGCAAGTACGTCCTCGTCTGCACCCGTTCACACGAAGAATGGAACCTCGGGCAACTGAGTGGCGTACGGGGCGAGGCAGTCACCGTATTCGACGACGTCATTTTCACCACCCGCGCCGACGCCGAGTGGGAAGTGTTCAAGCGCCGCTGGAAGCGCTACTTCAACGAGGACCTGACGGACATGGACTGACTCACGTCGCCAGCACCTACTGGAATCGGTGCTCAACTACGATAGATTGGTAAAGACAAATGACAAAGCGCATCGTAGGTTACGCCAATGAAATATCTGCCGTCCCAGGGCAGGCACTCGATTTCATGATCAGCTGCTTTGACGTAGACAACTACACTGTCGATATCGTACGACTCATTCACGGCGACTTGAATCCGGCCGGGCCCGGATTCAAGTCGGAAGCCGTCTCCGCGATTCCGGCGGCGAGTTACCGTGGACGGGAACAAGCGGTACATAGCGGATCCTACGGCACAGTGCGGGTCCGCACCGACATTGATGTTCCCCGCAGCATCACGCTGCAGGCCACGGTGTGGCCGACGACCCCCGGCCGCGGCGTCCAGACGATCATGAGCTGGGCCGCCGAGGATTGCAGGTGTGAGCTGATCCTCGACGAGGAGGGCGCCCTGGCCGGGGTCTTCAAGGCATCCGGCAGACAGCAGCGGGTGTCCAGCGGGGTCCGCCTCATCGCGCGGCGATGGTACTGCGTCGGAGCTACCTTCGACGCCGACACCGGCGAGGTGAACATCTACCAGAATCCCATCGACGATCTAGGTCACACCGCCCGTGCGCACGCTACCGCGAGGCTCGAGTTTCCCTTCGCCCTGCCCAGCGGCGGCGCCATCATTTTAGCAGCCTCGTTTGTCGGCGAGGCGACCGGACGCACCGGCACGGCAGATCATTACAATGGCAAGATTGAGTATCCTCAGATCGCCGCTAGCGCACGCACGGCAGATGAGATTGCGGCGTCGACCCCAGGTGATCCCGGCAGCGATCTCTTCGCGGGCTGGGACTTCAGCATTGGCATCAACGGTATCCACATCACCGACGTGTCACACAATGGCTTGCACGGAGTTCTGATCAACCTTCCGGTACGGGCGATGAAGGGATCAAACTGGACGGGCGAGGAACTCTGCTGGTCCAAGTTCCCCACACAGTACGGTGCGATCCACTTTCACGATGACGATGTGTACGATGCGGCCTGGGACGTTGACTTCTCTGTCACACTCCCCTCTGATCTCCGCAGCGGCGTCTATGCCGCACATCTGCAGGCCCACGACGCCGAAGACTACATACCGTTCTTTGTGCGTCCGGCAGATGGTGCCAAGCGCGCAGATATAGTCTTTGTGGCGCCGACCGCTAGCTACCTTGCGTACGCTAACGAACACATGCCGACGGATGCTCCGTTGGCGCAACTGTTGACCGATCAGGTCATCCCGCTCCAGGAGGAGGACCTTTTCCTCCTGGAGCACCGTGAATATGGAGGATCTACCTACGATACGCATACGGACGGAAGTGGAATTTGTTACTCATCGCGTCTTCGGCCTATTCTGAATATGCGACCAAAGTATGCCGACTGGCTCGGTGGCAGCGGCTCCGCGTTATGGCAGTTTAACGCTGATCTGCACATCACTGACTGGCTCGAGCATGAAGGGTTCGCGTTTGATGTCATTACCGACGAAGACCTCCATCGCGACGGCATCGATCTCTTGTCCCAATACCGCGCAGTCATCACGGGCACTCACCCAGAATATACGTCTGCATCGATGCGCCGTGCGTACGCGTCCTTCACCCGCGGAGGAGGCCGGCTGCTCTACATGGGTGGGAACGGATTCTATTGGCGCACGTCATACAGCACTGATCTACCTGGTGTGATCGAGGTAAGAAAGGGTGAGGGTGGAATCCGTGCATGGGCCGCCGAACCAGGCGAGTACTATAACGCATTTACCGGCGAATACAGCGGGCTTTGGCGGCGGTCGGGTTTCGCACCGCAAGAGCTTGTCGGAGTTGGATTCACATCTCAGGGATTTGACGTGTCTTCCTACTATGTGCGGCAAGTCGGGAGTCGAGATCCAAGAGCAGACTTCGTCTTCCGAGATATAGGTGAAGAAGAACGACTCGGTGACTTTGGCCTTATCGGAGGCGGTGCATCGGGTCTTGAGATTGATCGTGCCGACCCACTGCTCGGCACACCCCCGCACGCGCTGGTGCTCGCTTCATCCGAGGGACACACGGATACATACTTGGTCGTACTTGAAGAAATTCTCATCAACCAACCGGGCCTGACCGGCACAATGAGCCCATTGGTTCGTGCTGACATGGTCTTCTTCGAGACGCCGGGCGGCGGTGCTGTATTCTCGACCGGCTCGATCGCGTACTGCGGAAGTCTGTCGAACAATGACTACAAGAACAATATTTCTCGAGTAACCTCGAACGTGCTCAGTAGGTTCGCGGATGAAGAGCCGTTTACGATGCCCGACATCAGCGCCTGGCCTGCGTAACTGCGCTACCGTCTGGTGGCAATGCCGGTTAGTTAGCCGTGGGTGGTCGTTCACTCTCGCACCCCTGGTGCGTGTCGCCTGATGCTCGGACCCCGATGCTGGCCAGCGACTGTCACCGTGCGGGGTTGACGATAATCGGGGCGGATTTGGTCAACATGCTGGGTCGAGATCCGTGAGCGCTTCGGGAATCGTTCGGTCGATCGAGTTGATTGGCTCGTTTCAGCGTGCCCCGCGACGTGGTATTCCTCGACGAGCTGCCCCGCAACGCCACCGGCAAGGTCGTGGCCCGCGACCTCAGGGCCCCGGCAAAGTCGGACTCCGGTGCTGCTGAGCGGGGGTTTTGGGGTTGGTGACACGCGGTAGGGCGGTGAATTCGGGGGGCTCTGGCACACATTTCGTGGTGGTGATGGCGGTTCCGGTGATGATTCAGGTGTCTAAGCAATCCTCGCCACCGGAGACCTGCCATGCCCGTGCCCTCATCCTCCCTCACCACGATCGTCGATGACAGTGACCCCGTGCTCGGCGAGTTGGCGGAGGTACCCGCGGCACCGGCCGGGTTGCTTGAGTGTTTTGCGAAGGTGACCGATCCGCGCAAGCGCCGGGGTGTGCGCCACTCGATCGTCGCCCTCGCGTTGGCCGCGACCCTGGCAGGCGCACAGTCCTTTGTCGCCATCGGTGAGTGGGTGGCTGACGCCGGGACGCCGACCTTGCGGCGTTGGGCATCGGGCACGTCCTGCCGTTGGACGGCAAGTCCCTGCGCGGTGCCCGCGACGCGGCCGGACACCTCACGCATCTGCTCGCGGCCCTGTCCCAGCACACCGGAACGGTGCTGGGACAGATGACGGTCGGCGCGAAGACCAACGAAAGCCCGGTACTGACAAAGCTTCTCGACACCATGGACATCGCCGACGCGGTGATCACCGCGGATGGTCTGCACTGCCAGCGCGGCACAGCGCAGTATATCGTCTCCCGGCAAGCGCACTACGTCCTCACCGTGAAAGGTAACCAGCGCAACCTGCGAAAGCAGCTCAGGGCCCTGCCCTGGAAGCTAATCCCGGTGGTGTCCACCGACCGCGAGCACAGTCACGGACGTACCGCCACGCGAAGGTTGAAGGCCACCGAAATCACCGCGGGAATCGGGTTCCCGGGCGCGGTGCAGGTCCTGCAGCTGACCCGCAAGACTCGTCGCCACCGCGGCGACCGGCTGCACACCGAGGTGGTCTACGCCGTCACCTCGCTCTCATCCCGCGACGCCCACGCGGACCAGATCGCGGACTGGCTGCGCGGGCACTGGGCCATAGAAAACAAGTTGCACTACGTCCGCGACGTGACCTTCGACGAGGACAGATCACAAAACCGCACAGCCGGCGGACCCCAGGTGATGGCCACGCTGCGAAACCTCGCGATCAGCCTGCTGCGCCTGAACGACGAACCCAACATCGCCAGCGCCCGCCGACATCACGCACGCGGCCCTCAACGCCCGATCAAATTACTCTTGACCAGCTAAAACACGACAATGCCGGGGCCCTGCCCGCGACCTGCCCTCGTCCACCGAGTAAGCGGAGCTATCGCGGTCAGGGCTCCTAACGGAGGAAGCCGCGCAGCAGCGATTCCGGTGCGCCAACTACGCGTGCTTCCCCTCGGCATAAGCCACGGAACCCCTCTACTCTGCCACGGCTACGCTAGCCGAGACAGAGGAGCAATTGCGATGGCGGTTTACACGCAGTGCGTAGGCGGAATCAGCTTCCGTTTCAACGGCTTGGTGGACCTGTTAGCGAAGGCCACTCCCAGGCGCTCAGGCGATGAACTCGCAGAATGCGCGGCCTCCAGCGATACCGAGCGCGCCGCCGCCCAATGGTCGCTCGCTGACGTGCCCCTCGACACTTTCCTTGCTGATCTCGTGGTGCCGTACGAGGACGACGAGGTCACCCGGTCGATCATCGACAACCATGACCGGGCCGCGTACTCGACGATCTCGCACCTCACCGTGGGTGGCTTGCGGGACTGGCTGCTCGAGGTGGCGGTGGCCCCCGACGCGGCGGCGGTCCTGCGGGGCGTGTCGCCCGGGTTGACGCCGGAGATGGTGGCGGCGGTGAGCAAGTTGATGCGCAATCAGGATCTTATTGCGGTGGCCAAGGCAGTGCAGGTCACCAGCGCTTTTCGGACGACCCTGGGGTTGCCCGGCCGGTTGGCCACGCGACTGCAGCCCAATCACCCGACCGACGACCCCACGGGTATCGCCGCGGCCGTGCTGGACGGTCTGCTACTGGGTTGCGGGGATGCGGTGATCGGTATCAACCCGGCAACCGATTCGGCGGCGGCCACGGTGGACCTGTTGCAGCTGCTCGACGACATCCGGCTTCGCTACGAGATTCCGGTGCAGTCCTGCGTCCTTTCGCACGTCACCACCACGATCGACCTGATCGAGCGGCGTGCGCCGGTGGACCTGGTGTTCCAGTCCGTGGCCGGTACCGAGCGCGCGAACGCGAGCTTCGGGGTGGACCTCGATTTGCTGCGGCAGGCCAACGAGGCGGGCCGTGCACTGAAGCGGGGCACCGTCGGTACGAACGTGATGTACCTGGAAACTGGGCAGGGCTCTGCGCTGAGTGCGGATGCCCATCGCGGGACCGGGAACCGCCCGGTGGACCAGCAGACGCTCGAGGCCAGGGCATACGCCGTGGCACGCGAGCTGGACCCCTTGCTGATCAATTCGGTGGTGGGCTTCATCGGGCCGGAGTACCTCTACGACGGCAAACAGATCCTGCGTGCGGGATTGGAAGACCATTTCTGCGGAAAGCTGCTGGGCCTGCCGATGGGCGTGGACGTCTGCTACACCAACCATGCCGAGGCCGACCAGGACGACATGGACAACCTGCTGACCCTGCTCGGGGTGGCGGGCTGCACCTACGTGATGGCGATACCGGGCGCCGACGATGTGATGCTCGGCTACCAGAGCACGTCCTTTCACGATGCGCTCTACGTCCGCCAGGTGCTCGGGCTGCGGCCGGCGCCGGAGTTCGAAGCGTGGATGCGCAGCCTCGGGATGATGGATGAGGCTGGACGAGTGCTTCGCGTCGCCGCCGAGAACTCCCCGCTGCGAGCACTGACGGCGACCGCGTGATGTCGGGGCCGAAACCCGTGCACGAGCCGGGCGTGGACGGTGCGCCGGATTTATGGGCGAGCCTGCGTCGCAGCACCCAGGCGCGGATCGGACTCGGGCGGGTCGGCGATGGTCAGCCCACCGGCAGTGTGCTGGAGTTCAAGGCTGCGCATGCGCTGGCCCGGGACGCGGTGCACCAGCCGCTGGACGTGAGTGTCCTCAGTGACCAGGTGGCGGCCATCGGGCTCGGCAAACCGGCCGTGGTGACCAGTCGGGCGCAGTCGCGGAGTGAGTATCTCCGCCGCCCCGACCTCGGCCGCTTCCCCGACGACCTCGCTGCAGTACCGCGCAGCGCCGCCGAACTGGGCTTCGTGCTGTGTGATGGGCTATCGCCGACGGCGCTGATGCAGCACGGTGCCCCGTTGCTCGAGGCGCTGGTCGGCGCGCTGTCCGAGCGGTACACGATCGCTGCTCCGGTGATCGCGACCGAGGCCCGCGTGGCGTTGGGCGATCACATCGGTGCGGCGATGGGAGTGCAGACGGTGCTCGTGCTGGTCGGCGAGCGGCCGGGGCTGTCGGTGCCGGCCAGTGTCGGGTTGTACCTCACGCACCTGCCCCGTCCCGGGCGCACCGATGCCGACCGAAACTGCGTATCCAACGTCCATCCACCCGAGGGGCTGGGCTACGCCGCAGCCGCCCGGGTGATCGCCGATTTGGTGGCCGGCGCTCGCAGGCTCGGCGCCTCCGGTGTCAACCTCAAGGACCAGTCACGTCCAAATCAGCGGGCCGCCATCCTCGTCGAGGAAGAGAACTAACGTCAGCCTGTGATCAACGCGGCGTTCCTGGCGCGCTGGGCTCAACGTATTCGCCGTTGTGGCGGGCGTTGCCGCGCAGCCCGCGTCCGGGACAACGCATGGTGATGCGGGTCCGATCTGCGGGGAAGAGGTCACACGAAACTCGAATGGTGCGCCTGCAGCATCGAATGTTGTCCGGGTGATGGACAGGAGTGCGGATCCAGGCTCTGTCGAGAGCAGCTGCGCCTCCTCGTCAGTCGCGTTGACCACTTCGACGAGTTCTTCTGCATCGCAGGGCACCGTGGCAAACTGGCTCTTCAATCTTGACCGGGCAACCCGAAATCTGAGGGCATTCAGCGCGTCTACCAGCTGAATGCCCTTGGCCTCCTGAAGTCTGGATGTTGCGAAGCATTCCGACGTCGGAAGGACCAAGGGCGTGATCGAGAGTACGACAGTGCTGTTCGGGCTACCAGGAGTGCAGGTGACCCGCGTGTCCGGGATGGACGACGGAACGCGGATCGTGGAGATCGCCACCGATGAGGCCACTGCCGCGGCATGTCCCTCGTGCGGGGTGTTTTCCACCTCCGTCAAGGCGCGCGTGCGCACCACACCGAAGGACATCCCGTACGGGGACGGTCGAATCCTGTTGCGGTGGAACAAGACCAGATGGCGATGCCGGGAAGACTACTGCGAACGCGGATCGTTCACCGAGGCCATCGAACAGGTCCCGCGCCGTGCCCGCACTACCGGCCGGCTGCGCACCCAGATCGGCGCAGCGATCGGCGCAGAGGGCGGGGGGACCACCGCGGCGGTGGTGACCTGGTTGACCGGACGCACCCCGGAGTTCCGGGAGGCGATCGAGTACCTCGCCATCGATCCGGTGGTCGATCATTTTCACTTAGTTGCGCTCGCGAACCTGGCTGTGACCAAGACTCGGCGACTGCGAGCATCATTGGTCGGACCGAAAATGTCAGCGGTCCGGCCAAAGCTGAAAACAGTTCGACCGAAAGCCTTGTCACGGGGCCGACTCGGTGCCACCATGGCTGCATCGATGTGGTCTACGCCACATCCGCCGAGGCCTCGACCTCTCCAGGCGACGGAAGGTGCATACCCATGACCACCGAGAAGGCCCAGAAGCAGTCTGCCGGTGCGACGAGCGCCGGCCCCGAGGTACAACGCCTCAAGAAGAACGCCGTGGGACTTGTCGGCGTCCTGTTCATGGCGGTCGCGACCGCCGCACCGATCACCGCCATGGTGGGCAACGTGCCGATCGCCATCGGATTCGGCAACGGCGCTAACGCGCCGGCCGGCTACCTGGTGGCGACCATAGTGCTCGGCCTGTTTGCATTGGGCTACTCGCGGATGGCCAAGCACATCACCGCCACGGGCGCCTTCTACGGCTACGTCTCCCACGGACTCGGCCGGATAATTGGCATGGGTGCCGGTGCTTTGACGACCTTGGCCTACGTCGTCTTCGAGGCCTCGCTCGTGGGAATCTTCTCCTTCTTCGCCACCAACTTCTTCTCCGCGCACCTCGGACTCCAAATCTCCTGGATCTGGTTTGCTCTGCTGATGCTGGCGGTGAACGCCACCCTCACGTACTTCGACATCAACCTCACCGTCAAGGTGCTCGGGGTCTTCCTGGTCACCGAGATCGTGATGCTCTCCTTGATGGCGTTCACCATCTTGTTCACCGGCGGCGGTCCCCAAGGCTGGTCCCCCGCTTCCCTCAACCCGATCAACGCCTTCAAGAACCTGAACCAAACGGTCGCCGACCCCAACCATCCCGGACAGATGCTCCGCGCGACCGGAGCCGCCGGCATCGGCCTGTTCTTCGCGTTCTGGTCCTGGGTTGGTTTCGAATCGTCCGCCATGTACGGCGAGGAATCCAAGAACCCCAAGAGCATCATCCCCAAGGCCATCATGGTTTCCGTCATCGGCATCGGCCTGTTCTACGTCTTCATATCCTGGTCCGCGATCGTGGGCACCGGCCCCGATGCCTCCGTTGCCCTTGCCCAGGACCCCACCACCGCTGGCAACATCTTCTTCGGCCCGGTGCAGCAACACCTCGGACAGTGGGCCGTCACCCTTTTCGAGTTCCTGCTGATGACAGGGTCCTACGCGTGCGGGATGGCCTTCCACAACTGCTCTGCACGCTATATCTACGCCATCGGCCGCGAAGACCTCATCCCCGGGTTCGGGAAGACACTGGGGGCCACCCACAAGCGCCACGGCTCCCCCTACGTCGCGGGCTTCGTGCAAAGCGCCATCGCCACCATCATCGTGGTGTGGTTCTTCGCGACCGGACGCGACCCCTACAGCCAGCTCTACACCCTGATGGCAATTCTGGGAACATTCGCCATCCTGATCGTCCAGGCCCTCACCGCCTTCGCGGCAATCTCCTACTTCCACGTCCACAAGAAACATCCGGAAAGTGCGAACTGGTTCGCCACATTCCTCGCGCCCTTACTCGGCGGCATCGGAATGCTCTACGTCACCTATCTGCTGATCGCGAACCGTGGCTTCACTGCCGGGTCAGCCGCAAGCGACATCGTGTTCACCTTGACACCCTGGGTCGTCGCGGCCGCCGCGGTAGGAGGCATCGGCTTCGCCCTGGCCGCGAAGTACTTCGCACCGACACGCTATGAGATCATCGGCCGCGTCGTGCTGGACGACACCCAGGAACGAGAAGACCTCGAGGACACCCAAAAAGCAGAGACGGTCCGCGAGCATCCGCCGGTGTCGTTGTAATGGCATTCAGGTGATCAGCGTTATGAAGCCATCACAGCACAACCCATTCCATTCTGACCACGACGACGCCCTGAGCGAGAGGTGAGGGCAGGTGCCAGAAAGGCAAGTTCACGAGATCGACCATGATGCACCGACGGCCTCACTGGTCTACACCTTCGGTGGCACCCCACCGGTCACGTCGATTTCGCCGGGAACAATCCTGACCACCTCGACGATGGACTGCTTCGCCGGGCTGATCCGCACGCCCGACGACGTGCCCTCCCAGGTTTGCGACCCGAGGTACCTCAACCCCCAGACCGGGCCCTTCTTCGTCGAAGGCGCCGAGCCGGGCGACACCGTCGCCGTGCACTTCATCACTATCGAGCCGCGGGAGCCCTGGGGTGTCAGTTCAACGGTTCCCTTCTTCGGCGCCCTCACCGCGAGCAGGGACACAGCCCTGCTGCACTCCCCCCTTCCGGAGATGACCTGGATCTACGAGCTGGACACCGCGGAGAAGATCGTGCACTACCAGGCGCGGGAGAGCGGCCTACACCTCCCCCTGCCGATGGACCCGATGCACGGGACCATCGGAGTCGCGCCGCCCCTCGGCGAAGTACGGTCCTCGCTCACACCCGGCTCATGGGGCGGCAACATGGACACACCGGAGATGAGGGTGGGCGCCACCTGCTACCTCGGTGTCAACGTCGAGGGCGCTCTGCTGAGCCTCGGAGACGGACATGCACGCCAAGGCGAGGGCGAAACGTGCGGCGTCGCTGTCGAGTGCGCCATGGACACTGTCCTGGTTGTGGACCTCATCAAGAACTCACCCACCCCATGGCCACGTCTCGAAAGCGACGACTACCTCATGACGACCGGCTCGGCGAAGCCCCTCGAAGACGCATTCCGTATCGCCCATACCGAAATGGTGCATTGGGTGGGCGATCTCCTCGGGCTTGCCACGATGGACGCCTACCAACTCGTCTCCCAGATCGCCCTGAGCCCCGTCGCTAACGTCTGCGACACCGTTTACACCATGGTCTGCAAAATACCCAAGCGCCTGCTGGGGGACGTTGCCGCATACACCGATGTCCATGCGGCCATGCGCGCTGTACACAACTCATATCTGCCACGATGAAAGCATGGAGGAAAAATGGTCGCTGACATGCAACACACCCAACGAACCGCGCCGGAAGCACACGCACTCGACCCGCTCTCGGCCGCCGAGATCACCGCCGCCACGGAGATCCTGCGGGCCGAAGGCAAACTCGCCCCGTCCGTCCGGTTCGTATCGGTGTCGCTGGTCGAACCGCCCAAGGAGCACCTGAGCGAGACCGTCGCCCCGTTGGAGCGGCAGGCTTTGGTAGTGCTCTATGACCGAGCCCGCA
>JAABUU010002681.1_pt1 | contig 24586 bp, 23 predicted proteins | sample 5559301 | NCBI WGS metagenome assembly JAABUU01 (sample SAMN10711884, study PRJNA513360) | rock metagenome | isolation source: Antarctica rocks | place: Antarctica: Victoria Land, Richard Nunatak white | reverse complement strand
CCGCCCCCTCCGGTCAGCCCAGCGGGGCGGTGATCGTCGTCCAGGAGGCCTTTGGCGTCAACGACCACATCGAGGACGTGGCCCGCCGCTTTGCCGATGCGGGGCTGTGCGCGGTGGCACCCCACCTGTTCCACCGCTCGGGCGATCCCCGGCTGTCCTATGACTCATTTCAGGAGACTCGGCCCCACGTGGGGGCGCTCAGCGCCGACGGCATCGGAGAGGACCTCGACGCCACCCTGGACCACCTGCATCGCCGCGGCTTTGACGATGAGGCCATCGCCATCGTGGGCTTCTGCATGGGAGGCACCGTCGCTCTGCACGCCGGGGTCCAGCGGACCCTGGGTGCGGCGGTGAGCTTCTACGGCGGTGGAGTCGCCGAGGGGCGGTTTGGCTCTGTGGCGCTGATCGAGGCCGCGCCCAGCCTGCGCAGCCCCTGGCTCGGGCTCTACGGCGACCAGGATCAGAGCATTCCCGTGGCCCAGGTCGAGGCCCTGCGCGAAGCGGCCTCCAGGGCATCCGTGCCCACCGAGATCGTGCGCTATCCCCAGGCCGGTCACGGCTTTCACTGCGACGCCCGGGAGGCCTATGAACCAGACTCGGCCGCCGATGGTTGGGCTCGCTGCCTGGCCTGGCTGGGTGAGCACCTGAGGCGATTGCGCCCCTAGCCGGCGGCAGGTTGGCGGTGGCCGGCCTCGATGGCCAGGGTTGAGCCCAGGGCTCCGGCGGCCAGGGCGGCGACCGTCCATCCCGTCCCCGTGTCATCAAGTCCCAGGGCGCCATCCACCGACAGCGAGCCAGGACCGCCGTCGACCAGGGTGAGCAGAAAGGCGATCAGGGCCGCGTTGAACTCATAGCCCCCGTTGGCAGACCACGGACCCTTCTCCAGGTGCACGGTGCGCACGGCGGTGATCATGGTGGCGATGAGGACCGCGGCGGCCGCCGGCGTCAGCGCGCCGAGCACGAGCATGGTCCCCCCGACGGTCTCCGATGCGGCGGCGGCCACCGCGTTGCGACGCCCCGGGCGCAGACCGAGTGACTCCATCATCCCGGTGGCGCCGTCCAGGCCGGGCCCTCCGAACCAGCCGAACCACTTCTGGGTGCCATGGCCGACGAACAGCGCACCGATGATGGTCCGGGCAATCAAACGTCCAAGCTTCATGTGCTTCTCCAAGTCATAGGCGCGAGGGGCGGAAGGTGAGACGAGTTGCTCGCCTCGGCCCCTAGCCTATCTGCCGTGCGCGATCACTCAGCGCACCGCCCCGACCGAGGCCAGGGTGTTCTCGACGCACGTGGCCAGCGCTCGCTCGGGATCGATGGTGAACAGCTCCGGAATCCCCGGGGCGGCCTCGCGTACGCCCACGCGGATGCGCGCGAGGTGCATGATCCCGAGCGTCTGGGTCCACAGCACGTTGGCCGTGTAGTCGGCGTCGGAGACGGTGAACATGCCGCGGGCGTCGCCGTCTCGCAGCAGGGCGGCGATGCGGTGCAGGCAGCCGGCGATGCCCTGGCCCAGGCGTAGCCACACCGACTCAGAGACGATGTCGTGGAGCTCCTGGGCCGGCCGGTGCATGAGCGACAGGGCGCAGTCCAGAAAGGCCGGATAGCGTAGGCAGAATCCCGCATAGGCGCCGGCCCAGTGCTCGAGCTGGGTGATCGGATCGTGCTCGGGGTCCAGGGCCGCGGCCAGCACGTCGTCGAGCTCTGAGAGGTAGTCGGTGACGGTCAGGACGTAGAGCTCCTCCTTGGAGGAGAAGTGGCGATAGATCAGGCCGCGAGCAATGCCCACCGCCCGGGCGATCTCCTCGATCGGCGCGTCCAGGACCCCGCGTTCGTCAAAGAGGGCACGGGTGGCGGCGACGAGGTCATGCTCGCGGGTGCGTCGCAGGGCAACCGGGGGTTCAGAGGGCGCCATGGCCCAACTGTACAGCTTTGTAAATAAAGAGTTGACAGACGTTCTCAGAGACGGCTAACCTCCCCGCCATGAGCTGCGGGTCAGGATGTTCAGACGCGTCGATCGGGGGGCGGGCGCTTGCCGGCCACCGCGGGAGCGTCACCGATGGCTGAGCGCGGCGCCGAGCCCCAGGTGCCCGCCCTCCAGCGCCGCGCGCTGCGGGCGCTGCGGGCGCTGTTCACGCCGCTGCTGCCCGACGACTACCTCGAGCTCATCAATCCGCTGTGGTCGACGCGGGAGCTGCGGGGGCGCATCCTGAGCGTCAAGCGCGAGACCGCCGACGCGGCGACGATCCTCATAAAGCCGGGCTGGGAGTGGCCGGGTCACAAGCCCGGACAGTACCTGCGCATCGGCGTGGTGGTCGACGGCATCCATCATTGGCGGGCCTACTCACTGACCTCTGATCCCGGGCGTCCGGACGGGGCCATCAGCATCACCCCCAAGCTCGTCGACGCCGGCAAGGTGTCGCCCTACTTCGTTCGTCATGCGCGTCCGGGGGCGATCGTGCGCCTGGGTGGGGTGGAGGGCACTTTCGTGCTCCCCGACCCGGCTCCGAAACGACTGCTATTCATCAGTGCGGGGAGCGGAATCACCCCGATCATGAGCATGCTGCGCAGCCTCCAGGCCAGCGATGGGCTCGGCGACGTCGTGCACCTGCACTCGGCGCACACCGAGGACGAGGCCATCTTCGGCGATCAGCTGCGCGCCCTGGCGCAGCGCAACCCCGGATACCGACTTCACCTCCAGTTGACCGGCGAGCACGGCCACCTGGTGCCCGAGCACTTCGAGCGCCTGTGCCCGGACTGGGCTGACCGCGAGGCTTTCGTGTGCGGTCCCGCCGAGCTGCTCGACGTCATGACCGAGCACTGGGAGCGCGCCGGCGACCCCGAGCGCCTGCACATGGAGCGGTTTCAGCCCATCATCGGCGAAGGCGACGGTGAGCAGGGCGAAGGAGGCTCGATCCGCTTCACCAACTCAGACGTCGAGGCCTCCAGCGACGGCTCGGTCCCCATCCTGGTGGCTGGTGAGGAGGCGGGAGCGACCCTGCCCTTCGGCTGTCGCATGGGCATCTGTCACACCTGTGTCGGGCGTCTGTGCTCGGGACAGGTTCGCGACCTGCGCTCCGGGACGATCTCCGGACAGGCCGGCGAGATGATTCGCACCTGCATCAACGCGCCCGAGGGCGCGGTCGAGATCGCACTCTGACCCCCACCCACGAGGACACGTATGCCAACCATGATCGAAAGCCCGCTCGCGCGCCTGGACGAGACCCAAATCGAAGAGCTCGGACGCGCGTTCGACGAGATCCACGACGATGTCTTCGGGGAGCTCGGTGCCCGCGACCGCCGCTACATCACGAGCATGATCGACATGCACCGGCGCCTGGTGGTGGGGGGTCGGGTGTTGCTGTTCGCCTCCCGCTACCGGCCGGCGTGGATCGCCGGAACCTCGCTGCTGTCGCTGGCCAAGATCCTCGAGAACATGGAGATCGGCCACAACGTCATGCACGGTCAGTGGGACTGGATGAACGACCCGCAGATCAACTCCTCGACCTGGGACTGGGACTCGGCCTCGACCGCCGAGGCGTGGAAGCACTCCCACAACTACGTCCACCACACCTATACGAACATTCGCGGTAAGGACCGTGATCTCGGCTACGAGATCATGCGCATCGATCCCCACCAGAAGTGGAATCCCGTCTATCTGCTGCAGCCCTTCTACAACCTCGTGCTCGCCGCCTTTTTCGAGTGGGGGGTGGCGGCCCACGACCTGGACTTCGAGGCCATCAAGAAGGGGGAGAAGTCCAAGGCGTCTGTCCGACGCGAGCTCAAGGGCATGGCGGTCAAGGGACGCGCGCAGATCGTCAAGGACTACGTCGCCTTCCCCCTGATCAGCGCGGGGATCTCCGCCGGCGTCACCTATGCCGCGGCCCGAGCCTCAGACCAGCTGGCCAAGAGGTCGCGGTCGCGGCTGGGTCGCGGGCTTGGCGCGCTGACTCCCCGGCGCCGGTCGGCGCGGGCGGCGGCGGCGACGGCCGGGCGCCAAGCGGGTCGGCGTACCTTCGCCACCACCGTGCGGGCCGACTTCACCGCCAACATCGTGCGCAACGTGTGGGCCTACGCGATCATCTTCTGTGGCCACTTCCCCGACCAGACCTACACCTTCAGCGAGAGTGAGGTGGCCGACGAGAGTCGCGGCGGCTTCTACGTTCGTCAGCTGCTGGGGGCGGCCAACATCGAGGGCAGCCCGTTGTTCCACGTGGTCAGCGGCAACCTGGGCTACCAGGTCGAGCATCACCTCTACCCCGACATGCCCAGCACGCGATATGCGGAGATCGCCCCGCGCGTGAAGGAGATCTGCCAGCGGTATGAGCTGCCCTACAACACCGGGCCGTTCCTCAAGCAGCTGGCGACCGTGCAACGCACGATCCTGCGCCTGGCCTACCCGGGCGGTCACCCTCGTCCCAAGCCCGGTCCCTACCGCGGAGATGACGTCGCCGCGACTCCGAGCACCAACGGGGCTCGGTCTCGCCCCACCGGACAGAACGGGTCAGGGCCCGAGCAGCCCACCGACGGCGTTCGCGTCTCCATGCCCGAGTAAGGGGCGGGCGCGCTACCCGGCGGCCGCCGCGCTCCCGGAGCCTCGGGGCGCGGCGGCGCCGGCTGGGTTGGCGGGCACGGTCACCGCGGCCTCGGTGCGCCCGAGCCCGAATACGCCAGCGATCATGGCCAGCAGCCCGAGCGCCTCTCCCACGGGGGCCAGCCCGGCGAAGTTGATGTGCTCTCCGAACAGGAGCTGGCCGATGAGGATGGCCACCGGGGGCTCGACCACGGTGAGCGCGGGCAGCGACCACTTCAGGTCCCCGGCCTGAAACGCTGATTGGCTGAGGGTGAGTCCCGCCACCGCGCAGACGGCCAGCGCGTAGGGCTGCCAGTGCCCGAGGGCGCGCAGGACCCCGTGGTCGAGCAGATGCGCGGAGCTTTCGGTGAGCGCCGCCACCACTCCGAAGAGGACCCCGGTGCCCGCCGACAGAAACAGGGCGCGCCGACGGGGCAGCGCTCGTCCGGCGAGGATCAGTCCCCCCACCACCGCCAGGGTCAGAGCTCCCAGGACAAGCCACCCCGAGGTCGAAGCTCGGGGAGAGCCGGGCCCAGGACGTGACACGGCCAGAAACAGCGCCAGGCCACCCATGGTCACCGCCGTCCACAGCCATTCGGCGCGGCTCAGACGCCGATGGTCAAGGGCCGCCCCCCCGGCCAGGGCGAACACCAGTCCGGTCACCAGCAGCGGCTGCACGAGCGCCAGCGATCCCGTGCGCAGCGCCAGGAACTGCAGGCCAAAGCCGGCGACGTCCGCGAGGTTTCCGAGCAGCCACCGGGGCCGGCGCAGCAGATGGGCGAGGAGACCCAGGCGCAGCGCCATCTCCGGTGGAGCGTCGCGAGCCTCGCGCTGCTGGAGCACCGAGGACGCCGCGTAACAGGCGGCGGCGGCCAGGCACAGGAGCACGAGGCCCAGAGGCACGTAGGGCCGGTTGTGGGCCAGGACGAGCACCTGGTGAAAGATGCGGCTGCTCAGGTGGGCACCTCCGAACAGGGCGCGGTGGATGAGCCCGTGATGGACCGGTCGTCGGTGGGCGACGTGGCGGCTGAGGTGATGTAGCGCTGAGACTCGGGGCACCGCCTCATCTTGGCCTACCCGGCGCCGGACGGGGTGCCATCCGTGCCTTTCAGCGTCTGGCGCGATCAATACGGTCCACCCCATGGCCGCCGAGGGACCCTCGACGAAGCTCGTCCTGCGCCTGCTCGCCACCGTGGGCGCCGTGTGTGCGCTTCTGTACGTGCTCTACCTGGTGCGCAGCGTCCTCGGGTTGATCGCCATCGCCATCTTTCTCGCCATCGTGCTCGGGCCGCCGGTGGACCTGATCAGCCGCCGCCTGATCCCGCGGGCGCTGGCCATCATTCTCGTCTACGTGGTCATCGTCGCCGGCATCGTCGGCATCGGGACCCTGTTCGTTCCTCCCTTGGTGTCAGGCGTGAACTCCCTGTCACAGGACGCCCCCACCTACATCGCCAAGCTGCGCCGCAACCCGACGTTTCGGCAGTACGACAACCGCTACCACATCACCACCAGCGTCCAGCGCCAGGCGTCGGGCCTGCCCCAGCGCCTGAGCCAGGCGGCCGGGGCCCTGAGCAACGTCACCGTCGGGGTGTTCAACGCCATCTTTCAGCTCATCACCGTCCTGACCATCAGCTTCTTTCTCCTGCTCGACGGTCAGCGGCTGCTGCGCCGGGCCCTCGAGGTGGTCAATCCGTCCCACGCGGCCGGGCTGGAGGCCACCGCCCGGGCGATATACCGGGCCGTGGCCGGTTACGTGGCGGGCAACCTGGCGATCAGCCTGGTCGCCGGAGCGGTGTCGCTGGTGACCATGCTCATCCTGGGCATCCCGTTTGCCGTGCCCCTCTCCGTGCTCATGGCCTTCTTCGACCTCGTCCCTCTGGTGGGCTCGACGATCGGGGCGGTCGTGGTCGGGGTGGTCACCCTGTTCACCGGCTTTCCCACCACGACGATCGTCTGGGCCATAGTCCAGCTCATCTATCAGCAGCTGGAGAGCAGCGTCATCGTCCCCATCGTCTACCGACGTACCGTCAACGTCAACGGGCTGCTGACCATCGTCGCCCTGCTCATCGGGGCCCAGTTGCTCGGCATACTCGGCGCGCTGGTGGCGATCCCGGTGGCGGGTGCCATCCAGATCGTCGCCCAGCAGGTCTGGCGGGCTCGACGGCCAGCGCCGGGCCCGGGCGCCGAGGAGGCCTCCGTCTCGCTGTAGGGCCCCGTCGGGGTGCCCTTGGCTCTGGCAGGCCGGGCGGGCCCGGTGCTCCTCAGCCCCTCAGCCCGAGAACGCGGCCACCTGGGCGAGTTGGACGGCCAGCCCGACCCCCAGGAGGTAGAGAACCAGTCCCCAGGCCAGGTAGGCGCGCCGCGAGCGCGGATACAGCCGGCTGTCGGGTGGCCGTCCGCTGGAGACCGCCACCGGGACCAAGAAGGCCAGGCCCCCGCCCAGCAGCAGCCAAGGCGACCACTCGGTGAGTAGGTAGGCCGGGCTCCACCGGAAGCTGTCGACGGCTTGAGCGAGCAGGTCCTCCCAGATCAGGGTGGGGGCGATCCCCAGGAGGATGACGCAGGCACAGGCGACGGCGGTATCGCGGTGGTTGACGTGGCGGGTGGCCACCGGCGCCGGTGGGCGGCGCACCTTCGGGCGCGCGGCCCCCGTCCGGGGGCGGGGAGCGGGCCCGAGCCGGGCCACCCCGGAACCCTCGGTGAGCCCAGGCAGGTCGTCGGGCAACCGAAATCCTCAGCGAGGACCCGTGAGCACCGGGCGCGCTGGCGACTGGGCCGGCTCAGACTGGCGCTCCTCGCCCCTCTGGGGCGCCATCGCCCCCGAGCCTGCGCCATCCACGCTCTCCTCGAGCAGGGCGAGCAGCACATCGAGCTCACGCCGGGTCGCGGGACGCGCACGCCGGGTGGCGCCCACGCCATCCCAGGCTCGCGCGAAGTCCTTGAAGTCCGAGCGTGTACCGGAGCGGTGGGCGGCGAGCATGGGACAGACTCCCCCATCCAGGCTCGTATAGTCGCCGACGATGATCTCCTGAGAGCGGATCCCGACGAGCATTGCCTCACGGGTGGGCGCCGACAGCGAGAAGACGGCCCGGCGCAGACGCGCCACTCTGCGGGCCTGGCGCTGCTCGCGCTGGAAACTGATCCTCATCCCGGCCTCTCTGACTGACGGTGTGACCACGCCGATCTGAGGTCAAGGTAGCAGCCGTCGTCGAGCCGTGCCTCCCCTAGTCTTTGCCGCCATGGAGGCCCTCTCCCCGGCCGCTGATCGGGCGGCGCCCGCGGCACATGCGGTCAGCGCTGACCCCGGAGTGCGCCGACGCGCGCTGGTACTGGCCTCGCGGGAGCTGCTGTGGATGAGCCGCACCTGGTGGCTGCTCGGCAGCCTGGTCCTCGTCGCCGAGCTGGCCTCGGGGTCAGTGTCCAGCCTGTCCCCGCTGCACGCGGTGAGCAGCGTGGTCATCTTCGGCCTCGCGGCCGGCGGCGCCGTGGCGAGCCGGACGATCGGGCTGCGCACGCCTCCGGAGATCCGCTACTCACAGATCTTCGATCGATCGGCGCCACCGCCCGATGGCGCCGAGCTCGAGCTCGAGCGGCGTACCGCCTCTCGAGCGGGATGGGCGGCCATCGCCACCGGCGTGGGTCTGGCCGTGGCGGCGTCGCTGTCCCTGGCGATCGTCTTCCTGCTCGCCGCCGAGCCGCCGGAGACGGTGCTTGCCGGGCTCCCACCGGTGGGCGGACTCGTCGCCTCGGGGTGGATGCTGGTCTGTGCGGCGTGTGCTCGCACGCTGAGCCGCTGGTTCTCGCGGTGGGAGGGACGCCGGCAGCGATGGTTGCTCTGTGCTCCCCTATCGTCGGGTCGCATGGCCTATGTCTATTTCACGAGACCGCGCAGCGGCTGACAGGCACAGGTTGGCGTCGCGATCGATCAGTCGCGTCCTGCCCTCAGGAGGGGTGGACAAGCGCTATGATCTGGTCATCGTCGGTGGCGGTAGCGCCGGCTTGGTCAGTGCGCTTGTCGCGGCGGGAGCCGGCGCCCGGGTGGCGCTGATCGAGCGCGACCGCACCGGAGGTGACTGCCTGTGGACGGGCTGCGTTCCCAGCAAGTCGCTGATCGGCGCCGCCACCCTGGCTCAGCGCATGCGCAGCGCCGACCGCGTCGGCCTGGTCCCGGTGGTCCCCGACATCGACTTCGAGCGCGTCATGGATCACGTCGACGCCGCGCGCGCGGATAGCCCAGGCTGACTCCTCTCAGCGCCTGCGCCAGGCCGGGTGGCGGTGATCGAAGGCGACGCCCACTTCGACGGTCCCGGGCGCATTCGGGTCGGCTCGCGACGGCTGTCCTACATCAGCGCGCTGATCGCCACCGGCTCGCAACCGGTCCTGCCTCCGATCCCCGGGCTGGCCGAGTCCCGTCCCCTGACCAGCGAGACCGTGTGGGGCCTGCGTGCGCTGCCCGGGCGCCTGGTGGTGCTCGGTGGGGGGGCCGTGGGCTGTGAGCTCGGCCAGGCCTTCGGTCGGTTGGGCAGCCGGGTGACGATCGTGGAGGCGGGTTCGCGCCTGCTCGCTTCGCGCCTGCGCGACGAGCAGGTGGTCGTGCGCAGTCAGACCGCGGCGGTCGAGGTCCGCCGAGAGGCTGGAGGGGCACGGGTACTGCTCGCCGGCGACCCCGCCGAGTGCGAGCTTGGCTGTGATGAGGTTCTGGTGGCGGTTGGGCGTCGGCCGCGCAGCGCCGGCCTGGGGCTCGAATCGGTGGGCATGGCCACCACTCCGGACGGTGCCGTGACCGTCGATGATCGCCTCCGCACCAGCGCTCGGGGCGTGTTCGCCGCCGGAGACGTGACCGGAGCGCCGAAATTCACCCACCTTGGCGCCCACCACGCGCGCGTGGCCACCGTCAACGCCCTCTTTCACGCCCGCGGCCGGGCTCAGCAGGCCGTCGTCCCCCGGGTGACCTTCACCGATCCCGAGGTGGCTGGCGTCGGCCTCACCGAGGCACAGGCGCGGGAGCGTTTCGGTGGGCGCGTCGTGGTCTGCGAGTTTGACTACCGCGATCTGGACCGGGCGATCACCGTCGGTGAGGACCTCGGGTTCGCCAGGCTGATCGGCGATCGGCGCGGTCGGCTGGTGGGAGCCACCCTGGTGGGCGCCCACGCCGGGGAGTCGATCGCTGAGATGACGGCGTGGATGAGCACCGGCGCCAAGATCGCCGACGTCTCCCGCACCGTCCATGCCTACCCGACGATGAGCGAAGGGCCGGCCCGGGCGGCCGATGAGCATTTGCGCCGGCGCTACGGCCACGGCGCCTTCGCCGTGGCCTCACGCCTGGCGCTGGTCGCCCTCCGGTGCGCGAGGCCGGTCCGGCCCCGACGCTAGCCCCTGCCCGGGGCCCCAGCCAGCGCGAGATCGGCCAGGGCGAGGATGCCATCGCGGGTGGCGGCCGCCGCCATGAAGCGGGCGTTGTGACAGAACAGCGCATCGGCCACCCCGGTGATGCGCGCCAACTCTGCGCCCTCCTGGCCCGCCCATTCCTGGGGCAGGTCGCGGCGGTTGGCAAAGGAGTCAAGCTTGCGGGGGACCGCCTGCAGTCCCCAACCGCTGTCTTTGGGGTAGACGACGTACAGCGCCTCGGGGGCTTGAGTCACCACATGCGCACGCCATGGCAGTCCAGCGTCGAGCAGGATGAGCCGCGGATCGGATGCCTGGCTCACGGCCTGGGCCACGAGGTGGGCCGCGCGCTCCTGGGCGGCGGTCATCTCGATCTCCCGGCGCAGGATCTGGGTGGCCAACTGGACCGCCTCGGTGAACAGGCGCAGGTAGTCCTCGGGTCCCTGGGGGGCATCCCACACCGGGTTGAAGGCAGCGATCACCGAGCCCAGGCTGAGGGGCGCGAGTCCCTCCACGAGCGACTCGACCACGGTCTGGCCGTTGTCGTTGGCGTCGATCACCTGTACGAGCTTGGCGTCGATCTGCGCTGCCACCTGGCCATCCCCGCACACCCCTTCCCCGAAGTGTCGCCACACCAGGCCAAAGGAGGCCAGGCGGATCCCGTTGGCTCTGGCCCCGGCTCCCGCGGGCTGATGATGGTCAAAGTCGCCGGTGCTCGGATCATGGCGGGAGCCGACGTCGACGCGGATGTCACACGCGGCCCAGGCCGTCGGCTCACGGGTGCGCACGAGCTCCAGTGGGCCCACCGCGAGGCCCAGAGCAGCCACCGCGAAGACGTCGTCGGCGTGAAAGGAACCGCTATGGGTGGCCACCTTCACGGCAACGTCACCGCACGGCGCTCAGCGCGGTTTGGGGGGTTAGCGCGGTCATCGTCACCCGGAGGTGGCGGAGGCGGCGACGGCCTACCGTGGAACTCTGTGAGCGCCGGCACGGCGAGCAGCCAATCACATGGCGAGCGTCGAGACCGGTCAGGGCGCTTGGGCCGCCTGGTGTCGAGCCGCCAGACGGACGAAGACGTCGACGATCTCCGCCTCGGTGACGGTGGGCAGCACCGCCTCGTCGATTCCCCTGGCCAGGACCTCGTTGCGGTCGGCGGTGGTGATGACCGAGCCTCCGACCACGATCGGGATGGGCGGCTTGGACTCACCGAGCAGCCCGGCGAGATCCTCGGCGAAGTGCAGGAACTCCCAGGAGTGACACGAGACGCCCACCACGTCGACATCCTCCTGCATCGCCGTGACGGCGATGGTCTCGGGAATCTGGAAGCGTCCGCCGTAGATGACCTCGATGCCGGCGTCACGCAGCAGCCGCGCGACGGCCAGCGCTCCCGCCTCGTGCTGATCCAGCCCCAACGTGGTGATCAGCGCCCGGATGCGGCGCGGCCCGGCGCTCATGCGGGGCGTTCAGTCGCTCCGAGCGGGTCATACGGCCGTCCGTAGGCCTGGCGCAGCACACCCGTGCACTCCCCCACCGTCGCATCGGCCTCCAACGCGTCCACGAGCGCCGGCATGAGGTTGGCCTCACGGTCACAGGCCGTCGCCTCCAGCTGGGCCAGTCCCTCGCCCAGGGCGCGCCGGTCGCGCGCCTGCTTCCACCCCCGAACCTCGTCGATGACCTCGTAGGACGGCTCGATCCGCGACTCGGCGAGGTCGCGCAGCAGCGTGTCGCGCTCGAGGGCCACCTCGTTGACGTTGACTCCCACCACCGGTCGGCTACCGTCGCTCACCTCCCGTGCCCGGTCCACCATCGCCTCGGCGAAGATGGCGCGAAAGAAGCCCTGCTCGGCGAGCTCGAGCGGGTCCCCGAGGGACTCGATGTCCGCCACCCGGCCCAGCACGCGCGCCTCGATCTCATCGGTGAGCGCCTCGACGTAGTACGACCCGCCGAGGGGGTCGGCGACATCGCCCACGCCGGACTCCAGCGCCACCACCTGCTGGGTGCGCAGAGCGACGACGTGGGCCTCCGGCGAAGGGGTGCGGATCGCCTCGTCGAAGGCGGAGATCTCCATCGCGTGGACCCCGGCCATGTACAGGGCGACGGTCTGCACCGCGCCCCGCACCACGTTGCCCATGAGCTGGCGCGAGGTCATGGTTGCGCCCGAGGTGTGAGCGGTGACGTTGATGGCCAGGGAGCGCGGATCGCGCGCACCGAACTCGTCGCGCATCATGCGCGCGTAGATCCGTCGCGACGCGCGGATCTTGGCGACCTCCTCGAAGACGTCCATTCGGCAGTTGACCAGCAGCGCGATGCGAGGCGCGAACGTGTCGACCTCCATCCCGCGGGCCACGCAGCGGCGCACGATGTCGCGCAGCTGCACGAAGCCCAGCGCCATCTCCTCCACCGCCTCGATCGACCCGTCGGAGATGAAGTAGGTGTCCTCGACGTAGGGATGAAACCGGGGCATCCGCTCCGTGGCGAAGGCGATCGAGTCCACCGACAGCCGCATGGTCAGCTCGTGGGGAATGTTGCACGAGTAGGCGGTGTCCTCGGCGTAGAGCGGCCCAAGGATCGTCGAGCCGCGCAGCACGGCGGCGTCGTAGCCGTGGTCGCGGGCGGCGAGGTACAGGCCGGCGAGCGCGACGCCGGGAGGCAGCGACATGGAGACGCTGACCTCATCGAGTGGGATCGCCTCATAGAGCTGGCGGTAGTCCTGCGCCCGGCACAGGACGACTCCGGTGTTGCCCACCGCATGGCGGGCGTAGGGGTGATCGGGGTCCATCATCGCCTGGGTCGGCCCGTCGCCGATCACGTCCAACCCCCCGGCTCCGTGCTCGAGGAGGTGGCGAAACTGCTGGTTGGAGTGCCGCGCCGAGCCCTCGCCCGACAGCTCACGGATCATGGTGGCGCCGGTTGCCCCGGGCGCACGCTCTCGTGGCGCGCGTGTCCCGCGCGTGTAGGGAAAGTGGCCGGGGTCTGCGAGCCGGTCCTCATAGCGTCCCGGGTCGACGTCACCCGGTCCGTAGAACAGGGCGCGCGCGCCGCGAACGCTCGGCTGCGTCGTGCTCATGGCGCGGATGTTCTCACTGCCACCTTGATGTCACCAATGTGGCAGGCGACAAGAGGGCGCCCCCGGAGTTGGTGGTCAGCGCTATGGCGCACCCAACACGCCGGCTGCGACGATCCCGATTTCCGCCACCGGAGGAAAGAGCATCCATGACCTACTTTCTCGGCGTCGACATCGGCGGCACGTTCACCGACTGCGTCGCCGTTGATGACGAGGGGCGCCTGTTTGACGCCAAGACGCCGTCGACACACGCCACCAGCCCGGTCGACGGGGTGGTGGCCGGGCTGGAGCTGCTCGCCGAGGAGGCGGGGGTAACGCTCGACGCGCTGCTCGCCGAGTCCGACCGCCTCAGCCACGGCACGACGATCGGGACCAACCTGGTCGTCGAGCGCAAGGGGGCACGGGTGGGGCTCATCGCCACCGCCGGCCACGGCGACGCGCTGTCCATGATGCGCGGCGCCGGCCGCACGGCCGGCGTGTCCATTGACCAGGTGTTCTCCGTGCACCGGACCGACAAGCCGGCACCGCTGGTTCCCCGGGCCCGCGTCATCGAGGTCCCCGAGCGCGTCACCGCCGACGGTGCCGTGCTCGCGCCACTGGACGAGGAGGCCGCCCGGGAGCGCATCCGGGCGCTGCTCGCCGGCGGCGAGGTGGATGCGGTCGCCATCGCGTTGCTGTGGTCGTTTCGCAACCCCGCCCACGAGCAGCGCCTGCGTGAGATCGTCGAGGAGGAGGCGCCCGGGCTCTACGTCTCCATCTCCAGCGAGGTCTCTCCGCGCCAGGGAGAGTACGAGCGCACCGTCGCCACCGTCATCAACTCCTACGTCGGTCCCGCCTCGAGCGCCTACCTGTCCGAGCTGGCCGAGGCCATGGCCGAGCGGGGCATGCGTCGTTCGCCGTTCATCATGCAGGCCAACGGTGGCGTGATGCCGGTTGGCGTCGCCCGCCGGCTGCCGCTGACGACGATCGGCTCAGGTCCCGCGGGCGGCCTGGCGGGCACGGCGGCCATCGCCTCGGCGAGCGGGCATCCCAACGTGATCGCCACCGACATGGGCGGCACCTCCTTCGAGGTTGGGCTGGTGGTCGACGGCGTGCCATTGCTGGCCAGCCAGGAGATCCTCGAGCAGTACACGTTTCAGATGGCCCACCTCGACCTGCGCTCGATCGCCTGCGGTGGCGGCTCGATCGCGCGCGTGGACCCGCACTCGGGCGGCCTGCGCGTCGGCCCCGAGTCGGCCGGCTCTGACCCGGGGCCCGCCTGCTACGGGCGCGGAACCGAGCCCACGGTGACCGACGCCGATGTGGTGCTCGGGCTCATCGATCCCGAGCGTTTTCTCGGTGGGCGCATGGCACTCGATCGCCAGGCGGCGGTGCGCGCCGTCGAGCGCATCGCGGACCCGCTCGGGCTCTCGGTGGAGGAGGCGGCGGCGGGCATCGTCTCGGTCAACTCCTTCAGCGCGGCCACGCTCATACGCCAGCGCACGATCGAGCAGGGCCTGGACCCGCGCGACTTCGTGCTCTACGCGTTCGGCGGCGCCGGGCCCGTGCATGCGTTCGCCCTGGACGAGGAGCTGGGGGTGGCCGAGGTGGTGATCCCGCTGGGCAATGGCGCCTCGACGCTGTCGGCCTACGGCATTGCCGCCAGCGACGTGATGCGCACCTTCGAGCAGGAGTGCCGGGTGCACGCGCCGTTTGATCCCGCCGAGCTGGCGGCGGTCGTCGAGGCCGTCGAGGCCGAGGCGCTCGAGGCCCTCGAGGAAGCCGGCTTCGAGGGCGATCGGGTGACCCTCGAGCGCACCGCCCTGATGCGCTACGCCGAGCAGTTTCTGCAGGAGCTGCCGCTGAAGCTCCCGGACGGACCGATTGACTCAGACGTCTGCGAGGGACTGCGCAGGCAATTCGACGCCGAGTACGCCCGGCTCTACGGGGAGGGCGCCCGCGCGGTCTTTCAGGCCATCGAGGTCTTCGTCGTGCGCGTCGCGGCCCGCGTCCCGCTGGGCTTCGCGGCGGTGGGGTCCCGCGACGGGCGCCCCCACCGGGCCACGGTCGTCGCCGAGCACACCCGCCCCGTCTTCTGGCCCCAGGAGCACGCCTGGGTGCCCACCGCCGTACACGACGGAGCCGCGATCGGGGAGGGAGCCTCGGTCGTCGGCCCCGCCATCGTCGACCTGCCGCACACCGCGGTCTCCGTGGCCGGCGGCCAGCAGCTGTACCGCGACGGCCTCGGCAACCTCGTCCTGACCAGCGTCTGAGAGGGGAAGCGATCATGTCTGCCACCGAGGTTCCCGCCGCCCACGAGCCGGGCTTCTGGGACGGGACGGCCCGCTCCTACATCCCGTCCGAGCCGCTGGGCGTTCCCGACTCACTGCCCTTGCACGACGCCACCGCAGCCGACGTCGACCCCGTCACCTACGAGGTCGTTCGCTACGCGTTGATGAACGCCAACTTCGAGCACTCCGCGCTGCTGCAGCGCCTGTGCGTGTCGCCCATCACCATGCTCACCCGCGACTTTCAGACCTCGCTGCTCACCGAGCTGGGCGACCTCGTCTTCCTCGGCCCCAACCTGCAGTATTTCTCCAACAGCCATTCCCTGTCGATCAAGTACATCCTGGAGAAGCGCACCCAGACGATCGGTGTCGCACCGGGCGACATGTTCCTGAGCAACGACGTCTACGTGGGGGCGCCGCACCAGCCCGACACCGCTCTGCTGACTCCGGTCTTCGTCGCCGACGAGCTGTTCTGCTGGGTGGCCAACACGCTGCACTACTCAGACGTCGGCGGTTCGACGCCGGGCTCGTTCTGCATCGACGCCCAGGACACCTTTCAGGAGCCGCTGAACTGGCCGCCCGTCAAGCTCGTCGACGGCGGGCGCCTACGCGAGGACGTGGCCGAGCTCTTCGTGCGCCAGAGTCGGCTGCCCGCCGCCGTGCGGATGGACATGCGCGCCGCGATCGGGGGCAACGAGACGACTCGCGCGAGGATTCTGGGCCTGGTCGAGCGTTACGGCGCCGACGTGGTCAAGGCGGTCATGCGCGGCACGATGGACGGCGCCGAGGCCCTCTTCGTCGAGCGCCTGCAGTCCATCCCCGACGGGACCTGGAGCCACCGGGCGTTCACCGAGGCGGCGGTGCCGGGCGACCGTGGGGTCTACGCCTATCAGATCAACATCCACAAGGAAGGCGACCGGCTCGTCGTCGACAACCGCGGTACCGATCCGCAGGCGGGCTCGATCAACGTGACCTACGCGGCGTTCTCCGGCGCCGTGCTCGCCGCCATCACTCAGAGCATGACCTCTGATCTCGCCGGTGCCTACGGGGGCGTCTACCGCCGGGTGGAGTTTCGTCCCGAGCCCGGCCTGTTGAGCTGTTGTGAGTACCCGGGCGCGGTGAGCCCCTCCGGGGCGCTGACCACTGAGCTGCAGCTCGACATCGCGATAATTGCGGTGGCCAAGATGCTCTCCTGCGGCGACGCCGAGGCCCGCTCGCTGATCCTCGGTCCCAACGTACCCCACTTCTACGGCACCATCCAGGGCGGCCTCAGCGCCGAGGGCCTCCCGTGGATCTTCCCCAACACCAACGGGATGATGGGCGCGCTCGGCGGTATGCCCGATCGCGACGGAGTGGACGTGGGCGGTCACTTCTGGATTCCCGAGAGCCTGGCCAACAACGTCGAGGACATAGAGGCGCAGTTCCCCATGATCCTGCTCTACCGCCGACTGCTGGAGGGCGGGGCCGACGGCGCCGGGCGCCACCGCGGCGGGCTGGGCTTCGTCGAGGCCACGATGCCGTGGAACCCCGGCTACTTTCAGATGGCGATCGCGACCAACGACTCTTTCTCCAAGGGAGCGGGGGTCTTTGGAGCCAATCCGGGAAGCCTGTCACCGCTCATCGTCAGGCGAGGCACCGACGTGCTCGAGCGCCTCGCGGAGGGTCGGGTGCCGTCTTCGATGGAGGACCTGACGGGCGAGCGCCAGCCCGTTGAGCCAAAGATCACGCCGTTTGACCTGGCGATGGGCGACGTGTGGGAGTGGGTTTCCCCGACCGTGGGCGGCTACGGCGATCCGCTGCGCCGCGAGGCGGCGGCGGTGGCGGGCGACGTCGAGGCTCACCTGCTCGACCCGGGCAACGCCGAGCGCGTCTACGGCGTGGTGGTGCGCGACGGGGAGGTCGACGAGGCGGCGACGGCGAAAACCCGTCGCGCGATGCAGTCAGAGCGTCTGGGCGGCACTGAGCCCGGCGAGGAGGTCTCCGCGCCGGAGGGGGCCCAGCGCGTCGGCGAGCTGCTCTACGTGGTCGCCGGGCGCTGGTGGTGTAATGGCGCCGACCTGGGCGCCGTGGAGGAGAACTACAAGCTCGGCGCCCGCATGCGCGAGCTCGCCGTCGACGAGGTGGCGCCCGAGTTCGCCGCGCCCGAGTACGCCGCCGACATGGCCGCGAAGGTCGTCTTCCGCGAGTTCCTCTGCCCGGTGACCGGGCTGCGCATCGACACCGAGCTTGCGCGCGCCGGCGAGCCGCCGCTGCACGACGTCATGCTGCGTTGAGCCCCGATGGCTCAGGCGTCCCGGTCGGCGCCGCCCAGGGACACTGTGCCCAGAGCGCCTCCGCCGTCGATGCCGATCGCCTGGCCGGTCACGTAGCCGGCCTCCTCGCCGACCAGGTAGGCGACCAGGGCCGCGACCTCGCCCGGCTCGCCCATCCTTCCGCTGGGCAGCAGATGGGGCGCGACCCGATCCACCACATCGGCGGGCATGGCCCGCACCTTGGGGGTGGCGATAAGGCCGGGGAGCACGGCGTTGGCGGTGATTCCGCGGGCGACGTTCTCGGCCGCCACCGTCCGCGTCATACCGATCAATCCCGCCTTGGACGCGCTGTAGGCCACCTGGCCGGGTGAGCCGGTGACCGCGGCCATGCTCGACATGACGACGACGCGGCCGTAGCGGCGCTGGCGCATCCCGCCCAGACAGGCCTGCACCACGCGAAAGGAGCCGGTGAGATTGACGTCGAGGTCACGCTGCCACTTCTCCCGGCTCATCCGGTGAGCGGGGGAGAGGATGTCGACGATGCCGGCGTTGGAGACGCAGACGTCGATCTCGTCCAGTACGGGCAGCTCACCGTCGGCGAGGTCAATCACGAGGTCGGCTGGCGGACGCACATCGAGGGTGACGACGTCGAATCCGTCGCCGCGAAGGCGTGCGGTGATCGCGCTGCCCAGGCCGCCGTTGGCGCCGGTGACGAGCGCGCGACCGTGGGGGAGCGAGCGGGGCATGACCCGGATGCTCGCTGCCCGCAACGCTCAGGACAACGGCGCCAGGCCCAAGCTCGATGGCTCTCAGTTGTGGCAGCAGACAAGGCGCCGTAAGCTCGGCGCGGGATGCCGGGGCTCGATCACGCTAACTCGGCGGTGGCGCTCGACTGGCCCGACCTCGTCGGTGCCCTGCACGACGACGTCGACGTGCTCGTCGAGCGCACCGTGCAGCGCATGATGCGCGAGCTGGGCTCCTTTGCCGAGCTCGACGCGGATGACATCCGTCCGATCGTGCGCGGGAGCCACGAGCGGCTTCTCGATCGGCTCCGCGACCGCCGATCGCCCGCCGCGGGCGAGGACGGCGCGCCGTACCTGGCCGTGGGCGAGCTTCGCGCCTCCCAGGGGGTGACGGTCGACGACATGCTCGCGGCGTGGCGCTTCGGCCTGGAGGAGCTGCGCCGCCGAGCCCACGAGCGGGTACCTGACCTCGAGGGCGGTGGAGCGCCCCTCCTGCTGGAGCTCATCGAGCTCGCGATGGCCTGGGCGGACTTCGGCATGCTGCGGACCGCCGCCGGACACCGTCAGGCGGAGCTCGAGATCCACCGCCAGGCCCAGCACCACGTGGCCAACCTCGTGCGCCGGGTGCTGTTTGCCAGCGCGTCGCCCACGGACCTGCGGGCCGCGGCGGCCGCCTACGGGCTGGACCCGGCCGCGCGCTACCACGCCGTCCGGGCCCGCCCGGACGCGGCGGCGGGACTGAGCGATCTCGAGCGCCACCTGCAGGCCGAGCCGAACAGTGGCCGGCGCAACGGGCTCGTCGCGCTCATCGAGGGCGACGTGACCGGCTTCGTCGCGCGCGTCCCGCCGGGGCCGTCGCCGACGGCGATCGGAATCTCAGCCGCGGTACGGCTGCATGAGCTCGACTCGGCCTTCCGGCTGGCGACGCGGGCCCTGGAGACGGCCCTGGCCCTGGGTGCCCGAGGGGTCTTCGACGTCCCCAGCCTGGGCTTGCAGCCCGCCGTGCTCGCCGACCACGATGTGGGCCAGGCGATGGTCGACCGCTACGTGGCACCCCTGGAGGGCAAGGGCCCCTCCGGCCGCGTCGTTTTGCAGACCGTCGAGCGCTACATCGTCAACGACAGTCGCCTCGAGGTCACCGCCCAGGAGCTGGGGGTCCACGTCAACACGGTGCGCTACCGGCTCACCCGCTTCGAGGGCCTCACGGGCTGCTCGCTGCGCGACAGCGAGGCACTCGTCGAGGTCTGGTGGGCACTGCAGCGGCGGCGTCTGGCCTGAGTCCGCCAGTGGCTTGTCCACTTGGCAGACGGGCCCCTAGGCCAACATGTCGCGGCGCGGCGGTGAGACCACGGCCTCGCCGCTGGCAACCGTCTCGGCGGCCTGGTTGGACCAGCTCAGCGCCATGGTCGCGCGATTGCGCTCGAGGTCGAGCGCGGCAACCTCGGCGCGGGCGGTGATCGTGTCGCCGATGCGCACCGGAGCCCGGAAGTCGGCACCCATGCTGAGCGCGACGGTTCCGACACCGGGGAGCATCGTCCCCAGGACGCCGGCGGCGAGAGCGAGGGTCAGAGGACCGTGCGCGACGCGCTCTCCGAACGGCCCGCGAGCCGCGAACTCGGCGTCGACGTGAAGCGGGTTGAAGTCCCCGCTGATGGCGGCGTACAGGGCGACGTCGGTCTCCGTGATCGTCTTGGTGAAGCTCGCCTTGTCACCGACACGTAGATCGACGAGGGGACGGGATTGCATAGCCGGCGAGCCTACCTGCCGGATGGGGCAGCGGTGGCGCTCGCTGGAACACCACGAAAGGACTCGCCGGACAGATCATCAGGGCGCCCGGTTGGGAGCACCGACGTCTAGGGGCGCTATCGAGGCCCACAACCACGCGGCGTGAAATTCGTCGTCGCGGCCATGTTCGCGGGGGGGAGGGGGCGCGATGATCATTGCGACGATGCTGACCCCCGACGGTCTCTCGCACTGGACCCCGGCGCCGGAGGAGGCGCCCCCGCTGCGTGGCCTCACCTGCGGCGAGCTGCTCGACGAGGCTCAGCAGCGGTGGCCTGACCGCGACGCCCTCATCTACTGCGCCTATGAGCCCGGCGGCCCGACCCTGCGCTGGTCGTTTACGGAGCTGCGCGAGCGCGCACGCAACGTCGGCCGGGCGCTGCTCGCGGCGGGGCTGCATCACGGTGACCGCGCCGGGTTGTGGGCCACGAACGTTCCGGAGTGGCTGCTGCTGCAGTTCGGGGCGGCCTACGCCGGCGTGGTCCTGGTCCCCCTCAATCCGCTCTACCGGGCCTCCGAGGTTGCCTTCGTTCTCGTCCGGGCCAGGGCACGCGCGCTCTTCGTCGCGCCGGCAAACCGAGGCGCCAACCTCTGGGGCATGGCTGCGCAGGCGGCGCGCGAGGTGCCCACGCTCGAGCGGCTCGTGGCCCTCGGCGAGGCGCCCGATGGCGCCGGCGAGTCGTGGGTCCGCTTCCTCGGTCGCGCGGCCGCGCGACCGCCAGAGGCGCTGGACGGCGTCGTCTCCGGCGACCTCGCCCAAATCCAGTTCACCTCGGGGACGACCGGATTTCCCAAGGGCGCCATGTTGCGCCACGGAGGGCTGACCGACAACGCGCGGCTGTTCGCCCATCGTGGCGAGCTCGGTCTCCACGCGCGCGTGTGCTCGGGGATGCCGCAGTTTCACTGCGGGGGCTCGGTTCTGGCCACGCTGGGGGCGATCGCCACGGGCAGCGCCCTACTGCCGCTCGTCACCTTCGACGCGCGCAAGGCGATCGACACGGTCGACCGCGAGGCGGCCACGGTGCTCGCCGCCGTGCCGGCGATGCTGCTGGCGATCGAGGCCGAGCTCGAGCGCGGCGGCGGATCGCTGGGCAGTCTCGAGCGCATCTGCACGGGTGGATCGTTGGTGCCGCCTGAGATCGCCCGACGCTGGAGGCAGCGGTGGGGAGTCACCTTCACGATCACCTACGGTCTGACCGAGGCGTCGCCCGTGATCACGCAGAGCTCGCCGTCGGACCCGCTCGAACTGCAGGTGGCCACGGTCGGGCGACCGTTGGCGCACGTGGAGTGCGACGTCGCCGACCCGGTCACCGGCCGCGCCGTCCCCTGCGGGGAGGAGGGCGAGGTCCGCGCGCGCGGGTGGCTGGTGATGGCGGGGTACATCGACGACGAGGCGGCGACCGCCGAGACCATCACTGCCGACGGCTGGCTGAGGACGGGGGACCTGGGCCGCCTGGACTCAGACGGCTACCTGCGGATCACCGGCCGCGCGAAAGAGATGATCATTCGTGGTGGGGAGAACCTGTACCCGGCTGAGATCGAGGCGGCGCTGCGGGCCTTAGACAGCGTGGTCGAGGCGTTCGTGATCGGCGTCTCCGATGAGCGCTATGGCGAGGTGCCCGCTGCGTTCCTACGCGTTGGGCCCGGAGTGACGCTCACCCTCGAGGAGGTGCGCGAGCGCCTGGGGGACCGCCTGGCCCGCTTCAAGCTTCCCGCCCACCTCCGGGTCGTCGACGCCTTCCCGTTGACCTCCTCGGGCAAGGTGCAGAAGTTTCGGCTGCGCGAGAGCTTTGAGGCTGAGGTCTCCTCCGGAACAGGCGGCCGCTGACCACCACCGTGGAGGGGGCTCAGGCGGCGGCCGGCGCAGACGGCTGGAAGCGGACTCCGGTGAGCTCTTCGGAGATCTCCCACAGGCGCCGCGCAACCTCCACGTCACATGCGGCTCGGTTGGGCGCGACCGCGGTGGGGTGCCCGCGCTGCTCGCCGATCCCGTCAGGCCCGATGAACATGCCTCCCTGCAGGCCAGGCACCGTCGCGGCATAGAGGGTGGGCAGGGCGCCCATCTCGGCGCTCTGGGCCATGAGCCGGTTGGTGACCGACATGATGAGCTGGTCCACGGTGGGAGCGGAGGACTGGAGGTTGGTGGCGGCGTAGCCAGGGTGCGCGGCGAGGCTGGCCACCGGTGATCCGGCGACGCGCAGTCGCCGGTCGAGCTCGAGGGCGAACATCAGATTGGCGAGCTTGGACTGGCCGTAGGCCGTCCAGCGGTTGTAGCTGCGCTCGCGTTGGAGATCGGAGAAGTCGATCTTGCCGATCCGGTGGGCGCCGCTGCTCAGGGTGACCACGCGCGGGTCCGCGCGATCGACCATCGCCGCCAGCAGCAGGCCGGTCAGGGCGAAATGACCGAGATGGTTGGTGCCGAGCTGAAGCTCGAAGCCGTCTGCGGTGCTCCGACGCGGCGGCGCCATGACGCCCGCGTTGTTGATAAGCAGGTCCAGCCCCCCGTGCTCGGAGGAGAAGGTGTCGGCAAAGGCGCGCACCGAATCCAGGCGTCCGAGGTCCAGCTGGCCGACCTCCACGTCGGCATCGGTGACCGAGTCGCGAATGGCGGTGGCGGCGGACTCGCCCTTGGCGGTATCACGGCAGGCGATCACCACCTGGGCTCCCGAGCGCGCCAGCTCTCGGGCGGTGACCAGGCCGAGGCCGCTGTTGGCCCCGGTGACCACCGCCACGCGGCCCTGTTGGCTGGGAATGTTCCTGGCGCTCCACTTCTCGGCCATGCTGCCCCCGTCTGTTGGCTGGTTGGCGGCCGGGTCCGGAGATCGCCATCGGCGTGGACCTCGATCGCGGGACATCCAGGTTAGGGATAGCGGCCAGGTTCGACGTTGCGGCAGGGGGCGGGTAGAATCAGGGTTCCCGGCCCAAAGCGAGGACGCATGGCATCACGCAAGCCCGCCAGCGAAAAGGCTCAGCCCCCCACTCCCAGGGCCAACGCCGAGCAGAGACGCAAGGAGCGCCTGGACAGCCTGGCCGGCCAGCAGGCTCAGTTGCGCCGCGAGGCCCAGGAACGTCGCGACAAGAAAGCCGCCGGCTAGCCCGGCCGGCCGCCCACCAAGCTGGGCATGCTCATTCAGCGGAGCGCTCCTCCTCGGGACGCGAGGGAGTCGCCTCCATGCGGTCGGTGTCTCCCGAGGTCACACCGTCCTCTTCGCCGGCCTGCTCCTCGGCGGCGATTCGTCCCGGGTGATCCTTGGGGAGATCGTGCGGGCTGATCTCGTCGTGTGCTTCGGGGGTGTCGCCCACCGCGGTGTCGTCATCGCGGGGGGACGGGTTCGGGCTGTCTTCGTTCATGACGTCACCCTACCGGGGCCGGTCAGGCGAAGCGAGGCAGCAGCTCTGCCTCATAGATCACAAAGAACTCGTCGTCGTCCGGACCTATCTGCCGCCGGCGCAACACCCGCCTCTTAGCGCGTGGCCTGCTCGAGGGCGTAGAAAAAGGAGGCGTAGGGCTCGCCGGTGGCCTGCTGCAGGCCGATCTCACACGTGCGGTTGCTGCACAGCGCGGCGTCGAAACGTTCACCGGCCAGCTCGGCGGCGGCGTCGGCGAGGGCCGCACTCGGCAGCTCGGGGTGCAGCAGCCCCCGGTCGCCGGCAAAGCCACAGCAGGTGGCGGTGATGGGCACGTGCACCTCGCCAGCGATCGCCCGGGCGATCGCCGCGAGTGAGACGTCCGTTCCCAGGTGACGGCTCGAGCAGGGGGGATGCACGACCACACGGCCAAGCGGGTGGCTCACCCGCAACCGGGGTAGGAGCTCCTCGTGGGCCCAGGTGACGGAGTCGATGACTGCCGGGGCGTCCTCGCCCAGCAACGGCAGCGCACCCTCGATCAGCCCCAGGGTGCACGAGCTGGCGTCCACGACGACGGGTAGGCGCCCACCATCGCTCCAGCGCCTCAGCGCGCCGGCGAGCTTGTCGGTCATGTAGGCGTGGCCCTCGCGGTAGCCCTTGGAGCTCCACGGCGTACCACAGCAGTGGCCCGCCACGTCGTCGGGAATCCACACCGGTCGCCGCGCCCGTTCGCTGACCGCCACCAGGGCACCGGGCAGGCCCAGAACCCCGGGCTCACCCCGTGGCGCTCCGAAGATCCGGTTGATGCAGGCGGGCAGGTAGACGGCGGCGGCTCCCTCATGGACCGTGGTGGGCAGGCGGGCGGGTGCCGGCTCGGGCATGCTCGATGGCCACGAGGGGACGAGCTCGGCCGACACCGCGCTGCGGACCGCCTCGCTGACCGCCCGCAGGGGGGCGTCGCCGACCCGGCGCCGAACGGCGCCCCCGGCGCCCAGCCCGGCGCGGGTCCCCTGCTCGACCGCCGCCCAGTGGCGTGCCGCCCCCAGAGCGGCCCGCTCGGCGCGCTTTGTGTGCTCCTGGGCACGCAGCCGCCTGACCAGCGCCCCGGTGTCGATATCGACCGGGCAGGCCAGTCGGCAGGTGCCATCGGTCGCACACGTCTGCAGGGCGTCGTA
>JAABUU010002675.1_pt1 | contig 24632 bp, 13 predicted proteins | sample 5559301 | NCBI WGS metagenome assembly JAABUU01 (sample SAMN10711884, study PRJNA513360) | rock metagenome | isolation source: Antarctica rocks | place: Antarctica: Victoria Land, Richard Nunatak white | reverse complement strand
TTCCAGCCCCACCCGCATTACTCTGCGGCGGCAGCCTCATTGCCTCAGCGGCTGAGAAGAGGTACAGCGCCAGTCCTGTCCACGACACCTCCAGAAATGATGGTTCAAACGCCCGGCTTTATATATGATAAAGGACGTTATCATATATCCATTGGCGAGAGGACGAGGAGGATGAGAAACCCAAAGTTCGCTCTCTGGAGACGCAGGATCGGCGTAGTTTCTCCTGTTCGCTGCCGCTCTGTTCCCCTATCTGCGATATGCCTCATGCCCCGGCAACATGCATGTACAGGAACGGCTTCAGCATGCCCGAGCTCTCAATCTTCTCTGGAGCGCCAGCCTTGACGGCTCTATCGTTCTGTCCATCGTTTTGCTGTTCGGATTAGGCTGGGGCCGCTGGGTTGGCTTTGTAGCGAATGTCGGTGCATTTCTCTGCGCCCTGATGACCTTAGGAGCGATGTGTGGACCCTTCGGCTGTTAGTGACATTCCGCCCACTATGGCCGGTGGATCTCTGTCCCTACCGCCTGCAGTTGGCTCCGCTTCCCTACCGGCGCTCTTCCAGACCCTGCCCGATGGCGGCCGGCGCTTCTGGGAGTTCTTCACCGTCAACATCCGCAATCCGAACACCCGCCGCGCCTACTTCAAAGCCGTCCAGGGATTCGCCGCCTGGTGTGAGGAGAAAGGCCTGGGGAATCTGTCCGGGGTGACGCCGATGCACGTCGCGGCGTTTGTTGAGCAGCTCGGCCGCACTCATTCGAAGCCGACCGTCAAACAGCACCTCGCCGCCATCCGGATGCTCTTCGATTGGCTGGTGACGGGTCACATCATGGAGAGCAACCCGGCCCATGCGGTACGGGGACCGAAGCACAGTGTACGGAAGGGTAAAACCTCCGTGCTCTCAGCCGAGGAGATGCATGAACTGCTGGCCGCGATCGACATCAGTTCCCTGCTTGGGCTGCGCGATCGCGCCCTCATCGGTCTCATGGGTTACACCTTCGCCCGCGTCGGAGCGGCCGTCGGGATGAAGGTCCAGGACTTCTACGTCCAGAAGCGTCGCGGCTGGGTACGACTCCATGAGAAGGGCGGCAAGGTGACCGAGCTTCCCTGTCACCACAATCTTGACCAATATCTGGAGGTGTGGATCTCCGTCTCCGGACTCGGCTCCGAGCCCGAGGCCCCGCTCTTTCCAACCCTGCGCCATGGCAAGTTGACTGGCCGCACTTCCCTGCCGCAGGCCAATGTGCACATGATGATTCAGCGGCGAGCCAAAGCCGCCGGCCTGCGCACCAAGATCAGCGCCCACAGCTTCCGCGCCACCGGCATCACCACCTACCTGCTGAATGGAGGCAAGCTGGAGATCGCGCAGCACATGGCCGGACATGAATCCGCACGCACCACCGGTTTCTATGACCGCCGTAGCGACGAGGTTGCGCTCGGTGAAGTGGAGCGAATTACGTTCTGAGCCGCTCCTTTTCAGGGGTAAGAAGCCGATCACTTTAATCCTGGAGGCTGTCGTTTGTGGAATTATTATTGGCGTAAAGATTTGTGCGATAAGTGGCGTAAGCGTTCAACGCAGGACCTAGGTTTCGGTTCCGAGTTCAAGAGATAAGGGACACCGTTAAGCTCATCGAAACGAAGCACATGCCATACCTGCTGTAGGGAATGCGCGGCGCCAGCACGGGATTGCGCAGGCTCACGGGAACGCGTTGCGCCAAATAGCGACCAAGAACTTACGCCACATTCCGACCCAAGCTACAGCCCAAATGACCTCTTCTGATATAGAGCTAGGATTTACTGTCTCATCAGGTGGTAGGCGCTAGCCGCTCCCAAAAAGGGAACGGTTCAGCTACCTTACTATAACCGAACAAAACTCCCACTTGTAGATGCATTGGCCTGTTTGCGCCAACTGAGAATTGGCCCGCAAATACAAGCTGCCCACCATATTGACGAGTAACGAGCGACTCTCCAGACTTGCGGTTCGTTCATTACAGCACCGCGCGAACCACTTTTGGAGGTGAAGGTCGCTATCGCACGCCGTCGACACGCTCGATCATGACATCGGTCGCCTTGATCAGCGCCGCTGCAACCTCGCCTTTTTTGAGGCCAAGTTCCCGAGCTGCGCCGGCCGTAATGATCGCGGTGACGTAGGAGTCAGCCGTCGCGATAACCACCTCCGCGAGCAGCCCCTCAATGTGAAGGCTCACCACTTTGCCGATGATCTGGTTCCGGCCGCTCACCCGGCGAAACCGTTCCCGCGAACTACGTGCCGGCTTCTTCTCATCGGCTGCGAGAAACGGCTTCAGCGTGCTCTCTGCGATACGATGGTGTCCGCCGGGCGTCTTGGTCGTGCGCAGCTTGCCCTGTAGTATCCACTGCTTGATGCTGGGATAACTGACGCCCAGAAGCCGGGCAGCCTCGCGTGCGGTCAACGTGTGTTCTTTTTCCGGCATTCTTCCTCCGAACCGGTCCGCTACGCCGTGGATCAAGCCGGACTCAACGTTCCTTTCGAACGCACTTATCTTACCGGAAACGCACTACTCCGCTTCTTCGAGTGGACACCCTCGAAGCCGGCCCCGGTTACCAGATCAATTTCAACGCGAACTGCGTCTGGCGCGAGGAGGTAGCCGTACTCGTGATGACTCCGGCCGTCGGCGAAACGCCCGTCGGCGTGAACGTCACCGCGTTCGGAGCGTTGAAGTTCGCCCGGTTGAGAATATTGAACTCTTCTGCCCGGAGTTCACAGGTTAGGTGTTCGTGGATTGCCATGTTCTTGACGAAGGCCACGTCCCATGTCCCCAACCCTGGGCCGATCAAGGTATCCCTGCCGAGGTTGCCATAGAAGCCGCTGCCATTTGGGGGAGCGAGAAACGCTGCCGGATTGAACCATTGGCTCGGACTGCCCTCGATCACACGCCCCGCGAAGTTCGGGTTGATGAAAGGACGCACTGGATTGCGTGTGTCCCCGTTTCTAGACGGGTTGTAGCTGAGCTGCGGCGTAAACGGAAAGCCTCCCTGGATGGTTGCGATGCTGTCGATCATCCAACCACCGGCCAGCCCATTCGCGAAGCCGTGCAAACTAGAACCGTACCGGGCGCCGTGACCGAAGGGAAGTGTATACACCTCGCTCAGGACGGCGACATTCCTAACATCGAAATTCGCCAGTCCACGGTCAGATCGCAAATTGTATGGGTTAGAAGCCGTTGCGGGTTCGCCGCCCGATGTCGTCGAGTTCAGCGAATCTCCGTCGTCGATCGTCCTGGACCACGAGTAGACCCCGCGCAGGGCAAGGCCACCGCTGAAGCGATGGTTCATATCCACCTGCAGCGCATTGTAGGAACTGTCGCCCCGCGAAAAATAGGTCCACGTATTCGCTAGCGAGGCATTCGGCAGTACCGACGTGGGAACATAATAGGTTCCCGCAGGCACTACCGTTCCTGCAATGCCTGCCGGAAAACTGCTGGGGTACACCGCCGGACATGCCGCATTCGGGCACACTGCCGGCGCCGGTTCGTTCGCGTCGATCCCAATCAACTCGTGATACCCGTGCGAGCCCACATAGGCTAGTTTCACCGCCGTATTCGGCCCCAGCTCCTGTTCTACGCGCAGCGTATACGAGATCAGCGTGGGTGTCCGCAGATCCGGCTGCACTCCACCCGGCACGATCTTCGCCTTGGCTGGCGCAGTCGCGTTTGTGATCAGCGGCAGCGTCGCAACATTCGCATTAGGCAAGCTAAACGTCGGATTAAACGGCGCATTCTGATCCGTCCGGTAGCCAAGCGCATCTTGCAGATCGTTGTAGATCCCGAACCCCGCTCTTACCGCGGTACCTCGATACGGGCTCCACGCCAAGCCGACCCGTGGCTGCGGCAGAAAGATTGCATGATTGCTGGTGAACACCGAGTCCGACACGGTTGGCTGGGATGAGATCACGCCCCCGGGGAACGTATATGTGGCCGCCCGACCATGCGCCTCGTTCCAGCCTGAACTGGACTCAGCGCGCAGGCCCAGCGTTGCCGTAAACCGCGGCGTCAGGCGGATTGTGTCCTCCACAAACCACGCGCCAAAGTACGCCCGCCAGCTCATCTCCGTCGGAGCAGGATCGTACAGCAGCGTGCTTGCCACGCCCTTCAGCAGCGTTTGCAGGCTGGTGAATGTTGCCTGACCATACTGGCTCAATGCCAGCGTCTCGTTCGACTCGAACCGCTGCAGCCAGACACCCGCCGTAAGATAGTTGCGTCCGCGTATCAGCGACACATGGTCTTCATAAGTGAACAAGTTGCGGTGAACGCTCAGATTACTGCCATTGTTGCTTCCCGCCAGCGAGAGCTGCGCCGTTGGATTCGACGTCGCGCTACCGCCAACCACGATAGCGCCAATCGGTTTGCCTGCAAGAAATCCGGGCAGCGAAGCTGCGGGCGTGCCCGGCGTCGGCTCCCCTGTGAAGTAGTACGCTGCCCGCGAGAAGCCAGCCGTGCCTTGACTCAGCAGCGTCGGCGAAAATATATGGGTCTCGCTGATGCTCGCAACCTGCTCGCGCAGGCTCTCTATATCGGTCGAATAGAGATTGGTGCTGGTCGGGGTGACGTCCGCGCTGTCGTCGATGGTGTAGATCGTGTTGAGCGTATCCGCCTGCGAAAACAGATGGTCCACTCGTGCCGTTCCGAAGTCTTCGCGAATGATCTGTAGCGGCGAGTTGAACGCCTCTGCAATGCCGCCAAAGTCCGGCGCGTTAGGACTCGGCACGGGCCACGCCGAAACCAGCGTCGACACTCCCACAAACACCAAGCCCGATGTCGGGCATTGTGCCGGCGCCGGCCTCACCAGTTTGCACGGCAGGTAGCCGGCTCGTGCGTTATTGTCGGGGACCAGGTCCAAACCGGTTTGATGCAGATGCTGATTCAGTCCCTCAAAATTCACAAAACCGAAGGTCCTGTCTTTGCGGATCGGTCCGCCCAACGAGACACCATACTGGTTGCGTTGAAAGCCGGGCGCCGATCCCTGGTCAAAGTAGTTCGGCGCATCCAGATCGTTGTTGCGCAGAAACTCATACACCGACCCATGCAAATGGTTCGTCCCTCTCCGCGTGACAATCAGAACCTGAGCGCCCGGACGCTTTCCGTATTCCGCCCCATAGTTGTCGCGCACAATGTTGAACTCCTCCACAGCATCCACGCCCAGCAGCTGCCCGCTTGTACCTCCCGGCTGCATGTTGTTTTCCGCCGCCCCGGTAAACTCCACGCCGTTCAGCAAAAACAGATTTTGCTGCGGCCGGTTTCCTGAAACCGCAAAGTTGTCCCCGTTCGTCGAGTTCGAAACCCCCGTCCCGCCCACCTTCGCCGACGTGAAATTGACCACCCCCGGATTTAGCGTCACCAGCAGGTCGAAGCTACGACCGTTCAGCGGCAGATTGCGGATCTGCTCCCCGCCCACAAGTCCGGAGATGTCCGCTGTCGTCGCGTTCACCAGCGGCGCGTCCGCCTTGACTGTCACTTGGTCGCTCACCATTCCCGTGCGCAATTGGACATCAACGACCGCATCCTGCCCTACCACCAGATGAATACCGTCTCGCACCTCCTTTCGGAACCCGTCCTTGGTTATGTCAATCTCGTAGTCGCCCAACCCCAGCGAGCGCAATTCAAAGCGGCCCTCCGAATCTGTTGTCGTCGTTCGCTCCATTCCGACATCCGCCCTGCGCGCGGTAACGCTGGCCGCTGCTACTCTCGCCCCAGTCTGGTCCACTACCGTGCCGGACAGCGATGCCGAAACCTGGGCTGAAGCAGGAAATTCAACGGAGCTGAATCCATACAGACACAACAGTGCAATGACTCCTCGGACTGTGCGCGACCATGGACGATTGGGCATATGTCTCCTCATGTGTCGTTTATATACGACTCCAAACGTATACAAGTATCCCTTAGATTCTCCACACAGTCGAGCAGACCAATTTTGAAACGCCCCTCTGACAAAGACTGAGTCGGCAGCAAACTGTGGACAAAGTCGCCCAGCGCACTTCACCTACGATGGAACGTGGCCGGCGTTCGTTCGGCGGCAAGAAACGCCTGCCGTTTGGCGCCCTATCCCCAATGCACTTATAGTTCCATGCGGAACTTGTGACTGCTCCGTTGCATCGGAGCGGTTGGCGGCGTGACTCACCCAGCCAGAAGGTTGCCCTACCCAGACCTTGCTTTATGTGGCCGATTCACGCTGGGTAAGATCGAGGTCTTTGACGCATCGTTCCACTACGTTCGAGAGGTGGAGGAGGCGTTTCGCAGTGACGAAAGCGATAGCGATGACGACGCGCAACACGGCTACGCGCCCTTCAATGTGCAGAACCTTGGCGGCAACATCTATGTCACCTATGCCAAGCGCGGCAGTGGGATCAACGAGCAGGATGGACCCGGGCTGGGCGAAGCGAGGGTCTACACACCATCTGGCCAAATGTTGATGAAGCTTCAGCATGGCGACTGGTTCAACGCTCCCTGGGGATGGCAATAGCGCCCGGCGATTTTTGGACCGTACAGCCACAGCATCCTGATCGGCAACTTCGGCAGCGGCTGGATTGAGGCGTTTAACCCGGTGACGGGCGCGTTGCAGGATTTCCTGCGCGACACGTCCGGCAACATCGTTTCCATTCCTGGCGTCTGGGGCATCTCGCCAGGCAACGATGCTAAAGCGGGCAATTCCACGTCCATCTAATTTTCGGCAGGGGGCCAAAATGAGCAGGCTGGCGTCCTGGGCACGCTCACTACAACACAAACTACGCAAGGAAACGATCAGTAAGCGACAACTTTGATGGCCTTGTGCGGCGGCGTCGTCTGGACGAGACGCCCGCACAAGGTCGCGGGGCCAAGACTATTCGCCGGAAGAGAATCCGTCGGCCGTGGAGAGAGCTCCTTGAGTCCCCGCCGACCGTGGCCGAACTCGCCTGCTCGCGGCGACGGCGCTACTCCAGTCTCCCTACAAAGTAAACTGCTCCCACGAGCTCTCGACCTTCGATTAGCCATTGTTGTCGTGGCTGCTTGAGGTTCCTTCAATCTGTTGTGTATCGGGGCTGTCGGTTTGCTATCGCGTGTTCGGGCCAGGCCTTCGATCTCACGCGTGATAATGAGATTTATTCTGAGAATAGGTAGCTCCCTACTCGACCGCAAACGTGTTGTATCCGAGCTTCTTCAAGTAGCGTAGATGGTGCCGGGCACACTCGACATTCCGGTTGTCTCGCATGGTCGGAGGATCTTCTCGACACGGCATCTTTGCTGAGAGGACTACGTGCACAGTCTTGAGGAGTGTGTGTCCGAGCGCCACGATCGCGCGTTTGTTTCCGCAGCGGGCCTTGAGGGCGTGGCAGCGCGACTGCAGCCGCGATCCTTTGCGATTTGTGGCGGCCCATGCACTCTGCGTCAGCGTTGTATTGAGCCAGATTTTTCCCGTTTGTGTGAACACTTTTCTTGCCGCCATCACTCTCGTGGTTGGCGATCATCGTGTGTGGGCAGTGGATTCAACTAACGGACGGATGACGGCGGGGTCGTCCATGTCGCGAAGAGCTGCGGCCTGAGCCTTCGTTTTGGGACGTGCCGCGCGGGCATGAGCCGCGACGAAGACGTTCGGATCTGCGGGCAGAGCGAGGAAGTGCTGCGAGTGTGGGGCTTTGGTGAAGATGTCTGCCATTTCACCGGCGAGAGCGTCTTCAAGATTGAGCGGGCCCAAGCCAAGCAGCTCGTCTATGGTGCGGGTGATGCTGCCCATGCTGGTGTGGTGGTGCGAGATGGTGCCGGGGCGAACCCATGGGCTGGCGACGAGAAGGATGCTCCGGTGGGCGTCGACGTGGTCTACGCCGCCTTGTGCGTCGTCTTCCGTGACGAAGACGGCGGAGTCCTGCCAGAGCGGTGTGGTGGAGAGGAAGTCGATAATGTGACCGAGGGCGAGGTCGTTATCGGCAACGAAGGAGGCGCGGTACGGATAGCCGTCGACAGGACGGGGATTAGAGGTGTGGTCGCCGGGGAGGCGGATGACTATGAGTGCGGGGACATCATTTTTGGCCATGTGGCTGCGAAGGTTCCGCTCAAATTCGTCGGCACGGAACTGGTCGGGAATGCCGAGATTGAAGGTAGGAAAGCTGCGGTCGGTGTGCTCGAAGATTGGGCGAGGAACCGGTGCGTTGAGCAGAAGCCGCTGGCCTTGGGGTTCAAGGCCTTCGACTTCGTCGCTGCCTTCGACCTCGAGACCTTCGCCGTAGTTGAGGATGCCTTTGCCACTGTTGGCGACATGCTCCCAGAGTGAGCCAAATTGCGGCTCGTCTTCAGGCATGGGGGCGTCGGCACCGCCGAAGATGGTGCGACGGCCGGGCTGCCCTGCGGAGCTCGATCCGGTGCGTCGCCCCCCGTAGCCGGAGGTCCAGGCAGAGTTGAAAAAGGGCGTGGGTGCAGCCCCGACCACCCATCGGTGACCGTCGGCGGAGACATCGCTGTCGACGAAGAAGTTGTCGCTGATGGCGAACTGTGCGGCGAGGGCATGGAGGTTGGGGGTGACGTTGAGGTGAGTCGCCAGGGGATGCTTGGAGTTACGCTCTTCGGCCCAACCATCGAGGCCGTAGCGGGCGAGTTCGGGATCGCCATTGGCCGAGTGGATATCTCCCAGAACCTCGTCGAAGGTGCGGTTTTCGCGGATGATCAGAAAGCAGTGTTTGAGATGCGGAAGTGAGCTCGGGCCGGGCAGGGCGACGCTATTCGAAGCGATGACGCTGGCGGTGAGCTCTGCTGCAGAGGCGAGCGATGGCAGCGGGATAGCGGAGAGGCTGCCGTACTCAAGGGAGCCAATATAGCTTGGGGCGCCCGCAGCGTGGGCGGTGCCACCGTTGGGGCCAGTGCCTCTGCCCTTGGTGTTTACGACGTAGAGGATGTGGCCGTTGGGCGAAAGCGCGACGGCGTTGGGGTTCCAGCCGACAGGAATGTGCGAGAGCAGCCGCATCGAAGCGGTGTCGAGTATCGCGACAGCATTGATGCCGGCTTCGGCGACGTAAAGCTTATGATCGCCGAGGCTGAGGCCACTCGGCATGATGCCGCGGAGAGGATGGCCGCGGGCGTCGAGAAAGTGCGGCCCCTGGAACGGAGACAAGGGGGCTTCCCCGAGCAGCCGCTTGCCGTCCGCGCTGATCTTGACCACGGAATCCTGGTGGGCGAGCGCCACGTAGACCGAGTGGGCGTCAGCGACGACGCCGGTGGGTGCCGCGCCGCCGATTACTCCCCTGCCCTTTGCGGAGATCGGCTTGCCCAGGCGCAGCTTCGCGGCAAGCTGGAGCTTGCCGCGGGGCTTCAGGGTGTAGGTCCAAAGGGAGCTGCCGCGCAGGGAGTTCTCAGGGCCGAGCGCGGGAATTTTTTTCGCCTGCACGGTGGCGCCAGCTCGCGCGGCCTGGCTGGGGTAGGCGAAGGCTGGGAACCTGAGGCCAGTGCCGGCGATGTCCTTGCTGTCCAGACCGGGAATAAGTTTGTATTCGAAGAGCCCGGTATTGGTGACGTAGAGTCTGGCTTCGTCAGGAGAGAGCGCGAGCCCGTAAGGATAAGCTCCGGTTTCGGCGGAGGCGACGAGCGTGCCGTGATGCGTGTCAATGACGACGACACGCCAGTTGCCTTGATCGAGAACGAACAGGTACTGGCCTGACGCGGAGAGCTGCAGGGTCGCGGCAAAGCTGCCACGATAAAGCTTTCCAGCCACGGTGCCGTCCAGAGGAATGGTGGAGAGTCGCTTCCAGGTAGTGGTGTCGTAGATGTCGACTGAGCCGGAGTCGCCGGTAGCGCAGTAGAGCTGGCGGGCATCGGGCGAGTAGGCTACGCCGGCGTGGGTGCGGACCTGATCGGAGCTCATCGCGCCGCGCGGGATGGACTCGACCCGCGGCAGCGGCGAAGCGGGCGCGTGGATGACGTTGAGAGCGAAGGGGAATCCGATCGAGGGGATGACGGCTTCACTGCCATCAGGACGCAAAGCGATGGCCATCGGATAGGGGTCCACCTGCGTCCAGGTCCCGACCGGCCGAATCTGGCGTCCGTTGGGTAGGGTGGTGATCGCGGCAGGTGCCTGGGCGAGGTTTGCGGCAGAGGTCAAGGCGCAAAACGCTATGAGACCCAGAACAGAGAAATATCCGGAAGCCATGCTTATCAGCATGCAACACAGACGTTACGGGACGGTGTCAAATCGGAACGCTAAACCGGAGTCGCGAACAGAATTTGGGGGTCTGACCGAGCGGTGCCGCCCTTGTATTCATTGGGCGGCATCGCTGCGCAAAGTAGCGGGTTAGTCCTGGAGACTATCCCGCCCAGGGGGTAAAGCTTCGAGTCCACGCATCGCCGCTGAAAGGAAATCTACGCGCGGCAGGTTGCGGCCAGGGCCTAGAAGTCGAGGCGCATTGAAACCTGACCGGTGCGGGCCTCACCATTTCCGGCACCGAAAGCACCACCATTGACGCTATTGGTGATGAGACCGAAGGAGGGCGACGAGATGTTCAAGTTGGGATCGCCCAGGTTGGTGTGATTGAGGATGTCCGTGAAGGTGCCTTCAGCGCGCAGGTTGACGCGCTCAGTGAGGTGGATGCTCTTGCTGATGCCGGTGGAGAGGTCGATGGTGCCAGGTCCGACGATGGAGCCAGGCCGCAGGCTGCCGAAGCGTCCGATGGGAAGCGGTGCAGGGCCGGTGCCGGAGCCGGTGGTGCAGGAGCTGCCGATCGTGAACCCTGGCAGGCCGGGGCAAGTAAGAGCAGCCCGGTTTACCCAGTTGAGCCGATTGCGGCCCGCGGGGGTGAACGAGACTCCCGCGACCCGATCTGGAGCCTGGTTGCGATGTCCACCGTCGAAGCCGGTTTTGGTGCCGGTGAGGCCGGAGCCGGTTCCGGAGGGATCGCCCTGACCCGCCGGGAAATAAGCCGACTCAAACGGACCGGACTGCCAGAGAAAAATATTCGAGAGCTGCCAGCCGCCGAGGGCAAGATCGGCGAGCCGGGAGGAGGAGCCTCCGAACCTGTGGCTGCGGCCAAAGGGAAGGGTGTAGACCATTGTGTTGTTCCAACGGTGGCGGCGAGTGCCGTAGACATTCCCGTAGTCGACGTAGCGGGCAAGGATGGAGGTAGCGCGGGCACCGCCGCTTTCCCCGGCGAAGCCGCCATTGTTGGCGGGACCCTGGTTATCGGCAAGTGCCTTCGCAAAGGTGTAGGTGGAGTCGAACTGCAGGCCTGCCTGGAAGTGGCGGGACAGATCGGCTTGCACGGACTGGTAGTTTTCGTTGGCTCCGGTGGCGCGGGTGTTGATGCGTCCCCAGTTGGGAAAAAAGCGCGCGGAGAGAGGCTGGTTGGTGGCCGAAACGGTAGAGGAAAAGGGCAGAGTGTTTTCGTCCGGTGCCCAAACGAGCTGGTGAGTTTCCGACCCGATATATGACAGGCGCGCGGCATAGCTGTTGCCGAGCGAGCGCTCAATGTTCAACGCGAACTGCTCGGTGTAAGGGTCTTTCCAGTTGGTGGAGTTCGCGGTCCCGAAGTAGTCCTGACCGTAGCAGGTGGTGCAGCCACCGTTGCCGGCGCCGGCATAAATGTTGGGGAACTGGTAGCCGATGGCGTGGGAGGCAGGGTCGTAGGTATTGGTGTACTGGGTAGTCTGGGCCTGTAGGGTTCCGGTGAGCGAGTAGAAGTTGGAACCGAGCAGGGTGATGTTGTACATGCCGAAGCCGCCGGAGATGACGGTTTTGTCATCGCCGAATGGCCGGAAGGCCAGGCCCAAGCGAGGCATCAAGCGCAGGTGCGGGTAATGTTTCAGGCCTGTGGGATAGCCGGCCTGGTTGTTCGACAGAACGGGCATGCAGGGAGCGCCGTTGACCGTGGCGCCGCCAGAGGTGGAGCCGTAGGGCGCGCAGGCGTTGGCGCTGGCGAGGAAGGAGGCGGCGAGCAGGCTGGAGTATCCCTTGGGGTAGATCACAGCGCCGGACTTGGCAACGGAGGGATCGAAGTTGCCGATGTCGCCGTGGACGTCGTAATAGCCAGGCTCCAACTCGTAGCGGAGGCCGTAGTTGACAGTGAGATTGGAGGTTACCTTCCACTGGTCCTGGCCGTAGACGGCGTAGTGGGTGGACTTGCCGTCGTTGTCCGCCTGAACGTTGTCGTAGAAGGTCTGGTAGGGAGTGCCGAGCAGGAAGTCGGCGAAGTCCACGCCAGTAAAGAGGCCAGCGCTGTTGGAGGTATTGAACTGGAAGGTCCCATAGTTATCGGACCCGTTAAAGCCGAGCGGTGTGACGGCTTCTACCTTGTTGATGTCAACGCCAAAGCGCAGGTTGTGATGTCCCTTCGTGTAGCTGAGGTTATCGGTATAGACGAAGGTGCGGGACTTGGTGAGGGAGCTGAGACGATCGGCGTTGAGGGCGCTGATGTTGTTGAAATCGACCTCAGGGATGCCGTTGTAGAAGAGGTTCTGCAGACCAGTGAGACCGAGTCCCGTAGTGAAGGCCTTGCCGTCAAAGCTGTTGGCCTGGCCGTTGGTGGAGAACGTGAAGCCGAGGCTGAACTCGTTAATCAGGTTGGGGCTGATCGTATAGTTGGCGCTGACCTTCAGCACGCGGGTCTGGTTGGTGTTCTGGGCGGAGGGAACGAGCAGGGGCTCCGGGCTATTGGTCGGGAAGTTCTTCCAGGTGAAGCGGCCCCACAGGAGGAACTTCTGGTTGGAGCCCAGGTACTGGTCGCCGCGGATGTCGAATTGGTCGGAGTGGCCGCTGTTGTCCTTGTTGACGATGTAGTTCGCGACGCCGTCGTCGGTGTAGGCGGCGGGGTCACCGACATTGGGGTCGGGGTACAGGGAAAGGAGCTTCGCGGAAGCGGGGTTAATCACGGGCAAGGTGGTGCCGTAACTGCCGCCGGTGAAGGGATTCCGCAGACCACTAAACGGAGTCGAGGTGGAGACGTAACGCGAGAAGTCGCCCTTCTTCATCAAGGTCGATGGAACCTTGTAGCCGTAGGTTGTGGTGGAGGGGTGACGCCAGCCCTCGTAAGCACCGTAGATAAAGGTGCGATCGTGGCCGTTGTAAAGATGGGGCAGAACGACCGGCCCGCCGAAGCTGCCGCCATAGGTGTTGGCGATCAGCTTGGGCTTCTTCTTCGTCGTGGGAAAGGTGTACGGAATGGCATCGAAGGCGGCGTTCTGGTGGTACCAGAAGACGGATCCGTGAATAGTGTTGGTCCCGCCCTTGGTGATGATGCTGATCTCACCGGGCTGGCCGAACTCGGCGTTGTTGAGCACTCCGTCGGTGCGTATCTCGGCGATGGACTCGGAGGAGGGGAAGGCATCCGCGAGAGGGGAGTTGCTGGTCGCGGACTGGATGGTGATGCCGTCGACGGCGACCAGGGTCTGGAAGGGCAGAGCACCCTGAAGCGAGAACTGGCCATGATCGGCCTGCACGCCGGGAAGCGTGGCAACGATGTTGAGGGCGCTGGTTCCGGAGGCGGAGGCGCGCGTGTTGACCGGGAGGTGGAGGACGTCGGCGGCGTTGTAGGTCGCGCTGACGGCGGCGTTATCTGTGTCAATCGCCGAGATGGAGTTGCCGGAAACCTCGACCTCCTGCTGGACGCTGCCCGGTGCAAGCGAGGGGTCGACACGAAGCTCCTGGCGGGCGGAGAGGTTGACGTTGGTGGCGGTCCATGTCGCGAAGCCTTCACGGGTGACCGAAACGGTGTAAAGGCCGGACTTGCTGTCGTTGAAGACAAAATCTCCGGAGTCTCCGGATGTCGTGGTGCGGGTGATACCTTCGCCGTTGTTGGTAAGGGTGACGACGGCTCCGGGGACGACAGCCCCCGTGGTGTCCCTAACAGTGCCGGTGATGGAGCCCTGGATGGTTTGTGCAAGCGCGGAGGAAAAGGGCAGAAGGGCGCCACCGGCCGCGACAAGGAGCAACAGAAGAATTCGTCGGGAGCAGATTACTGGTCTACGCAAGAAGAGAGGCATACTGGCTCCTGGAGTGGATAGATTGGCTTAGGCGGGCCACGCCTTCACGACAGACATGTGGGATTCGAGGCTCGTGAACGGCACAGCCACAGAAAATGGGTGAAGTAGCGAAACCCTACCGCACCAAAGTTAGGGCCAGGTCAATTTCAGTTAATTTGCGCGGCGGGATGGGAGAAATGCAGACGGCGAGAGCACGAGGGGTGAGCGAGGCTGCACTCCGCATTGGGTGGGTTCGGCATGTGAGTGATGCCGTGCTGCCGAACCACAGCGTGCGACAGTTCCCCATTCCTCGTCAGGCGAGTGTGCATGAAGTAACGCAGCCGGGCGACTGCTGCTTTCGGTTTTGGTCTCGCAGGAACGCGCAATCAAGCTGCGCTTTGGCGTGCTATGTTTACAATCCGTTAGCGAAGGCTTTTCTCTGCGAGCACCCGGAGCTACGGGTCGCCGAGGCTACCGAACCCCCGAGCAGCGCTCCCAGAGCCTCGTACTGATCGCTCGCAATGTAATCCACCCCGGCACGCTGTGCGGCACGCCAGCGCTCTTCAGCCGAAGCGAGGGACCCAAAGTTATAGCTGCCAAACCAGCCGTTGCAGCTCTCTTCTTTTGTCGTCGCTCCATCGAGCGTGTAAAAGCGAATCCAGAGGCCATGATGGTGAGCGTGTTGCACCAGTAAATGCAGCCGCTCATTGTCCGCAGGAGTCCATGCGCCGGCATGCGTCTGTCCTGCCTCCTCAACCACTCCCCACGGGTTGTTCCACCAGCGCCGATAGTTGCTTGCTGGTGCCGGCTCGAGCACCTCCGGGGCGGCCATAGGAATACTGTTGTTGGTATGTACCGAGCCGAAGACCAAGAGCCGATGTCCCACCGCAATCTGGTCATAGAACACCGCCTGCTGAGCGTCTGATTCGCCAGTCAGAACGAGAACGGGTCGCATCGTCAGTGGCTGGGGCTTCGCGCCATCGGAAGTTCTGGGCGCTGTCGTAATCCAATCCTTGTATCGGCTGAGCAGAGCCCACACGGCCTGCAGATGCGCCGGTTCTTCGGTCTTGAAGTCAAGATTGAGCGTGATAAGTGGCCAATCGCCGTGGTTGCCCTCCTTGAGGGCGTGCTCAACTACGGGTCTGACGCGGTCGAAGAAGTAGTGCTCCATCGTGGGTTCGTGGCCGCTGACCGGATCTCCGTGCGCCACCAGGGATTGCGACTTGCCGGTTTTCGGATCCGTATACCAATAAAGATCCTGCTCAATCGCGAGTGGAGTTCCAGCGGAGAGCGCCCGGTCGATTCGGTCATACCACCACTCATAGTAGGGATAGCAGTTGTGCGCATCCATTACGGACCGGCTGCCAGGAAGCGATTGGCCGCCGGATTGCGCCGGAATAGCTGGCGCAACGGCACACAAAAAGATCAAAAGCAGGCATACAGAACGGCTCATAGCAGCTTTTCTCCAATTTATAGTTTGGGTGTAAAACCCAGATAGATCGGGTTGCCAAGCAGGCGTAGGTGATCGCCTGCGTCGCGCACTTCCGCACGGATGTAGTGGCGTCTGCCGTCGCTCTTCCAAATGGCATGGAGCATTGCATCCGACGTGCTAATGGGAAGTATCGGCAGATCCGCCTGAGGTTTGCCATCCATCAGCAGATGGACTGAAGCGCCTTCACAGTCGACCACATGCACTTCAAGCGCAATAGCATCGCCCGAATGCGTCTCCAGATCAGACCCCATCACGGCTGATAAGGAGCCGTCGAGAGCGTTCATATCGAGCAAGCGGTTCCGCGACCCTGTCAGGTCGATAAAGACTCGTCCGGAGCGGACCCCTGCGAGGATGCCCGCAACAGAAAGAGTCTGCGCATAGATCACCGTCGTTGGAGAACCGATGGAGCTAATTCTGTCAAGGGGCCAATCCGCATGATGGTTGTCGCTGCCGCCCACGGCTGTGAGACGGTGGCCATCCCGCAACTGCCCATCCCAGAATCGAGAAGCTACGTGGCTGCCGTTGACCACCTCGATGGAGGAGACAAGGGTCATATCGACCGGATGAGTGGGCGTCCAGCCGCAGCCCATGCAAACTTCGCCGGTGGGCGCTTCTGGATGGTTGATCGAGACGATTGCCCCCAGCTCCCGTGCCTTGCGAAACAGAGAGTTCTCGTCCGGAACCCGTGCGGTTCCCACTCGATAGTCGAGAAAGCGCGTGGTCCCAAAGGCATTGGCATGGCCGTTGAAGGTTGTCAGTTCGCGCCCTGGAATCAAGAGCAGCTTATCGAAGTACGGCTGTAGTTCGCGCTCGTCATCATACTGTGAGGTGGTGTTGTGATCTGTTATTGCAATAAAATCCAGGCCGCGACGCACCGCTGCCTCCACCGTCAGGAAGAGCGGACACGGAACCGATTTTCCACTCTGGCTAGGACAGCTTCCATCGCTATGGGCGGTATGCATATGGAGGTCTCCGCGATACCAGCCTGCTTGGTCGCGCAGCGCCTGCTCAGTGAACGAAGAGTCGTCGAGCGGCCGATCGAACCACACGTCGGCACTCCAATCCGAGGTAACGCCCGGACGAATGTTCGGGATGGCAAGCAGGAGCTTCCAGCGACCGGGCGGAATGGCTCCCGGAAGGTAGGAGGGTGTTGCATCCGTTTTGCCGAGAGTGAACTGTTGCTTATTTCCGCCGCTGGCTCCGCGGAACCTGAAGGGGTCCAGAATTCCTAAATCGATGACCGTATGCTGATCCTTGCCCAGATTGTGAAAGGCCACGGTGATGCGGTTGGTCCCTTCGGGAACATTGAAGGGCGCTTCGATATAGGTCTGGTTTTGCCTAGAGTGAACAGTTCCATGCAGCACCAGGCTGGGCGGCGAAGAAGTTTGGGCTTCTGCAAAACAGGCTGATACTAGTGAACACAATACCAACGCAACAGTTTTTAGACGCATTCAGTTTTCCCGTCGAAATGCGAAGGCCACACCTCCAATTGGGTATGGCATGCGATGAAAACCAATACTAGAACGAGAGGCGCAGCGCAAACTGCATGACACGCGGATCTCCGGAGAGTGAGGTGATGCTGGCTACGCCACCGCTGGTGATATTACCGTTAGGCTGGCCAAACTCCGGAGTGTTGGTGACGTTGAAGACCTCCCAGCGAGCTTCGAGATTCGCTCGTTCTTTGATAGGGAACTCGCGCAGAAGCGCAGCATCAAAAACATTCGTGCCTGGTCCACGTAGTGTATTGCGGCCCAAGTTACCCACTGCTCCGACGGCAGTCACGGCATACGCATCGGTTGACCCCGAAGGGGCATAGAGTTGGCAGGCGGAGTTCTTGCTGGCGTAGAACCAGCAATCCGGCTTACCTACAACGCGGGGCGTGCCTGCCAGATTCGGCGTCGCGGTCGCGTAACCATACTTGTCGAGAATCGAATTGTGATTGCCGTCGTTCTCGTTGACCTGGAAAGGACGTCCGTTGTAGGAGGTGTAGACCCCTGAGGTACGCCAATTGCCTAGAACCCAAGAAAGCGGTCCGTGCTGCAACATCGCCTTTTTGGGGCCGAAGGGAAGTTCATAGACATAGCTGACGGCGATGCGGTTCGGTACATCGAAGTCGCTCGGCCCATACCAGGCGGCATAGTTGCGGCCGTCGGGTGGATTGCCGGAGTTGGACTCAAGCTCCTGCGGCGTATTGTCCAGACTGCGGGAGTGGGTGAAAGCAGCACGCAGTTCGAAGCCCTGCGCGAAGCGGCGAGTCAGGCTGGCCTGCAGGCCGTTGTAGTTGCCAAAACCGATGGGCGATGTGTACTCGATCTGGCCGAAGTTGGCGTACGGCACAACACCTGTGCTGACGCCACCAGCGATGATCGGCTGGTTGTAATCCCGGATCACATCCAGATGAGTTGACTTCGTTCCAACGTAATCCACTTCAGCCGCCCAGTTCGTACCAAACTGGCGCTGAACTCCAAAGCTCCACTGCTGAACGTAGGGCAGCGGATCATGAATAGCCATAGCGCGAATATGAAATGAGTTGAGATTGTTGAGATCCACCATGCTTGGATCGAGAAAGTTGGACGGAAATCCCACCGATGGGTTCAACACAGGCAAGGTATTGCTGGTGAGCGTCTTGTTGATGAGAAACGGTGGATTCAGTGCCAGTTCATCTTCGCTGCCGAAGCGCTCAAACAGCGAGTAGTAGAGGCCATATCCGCCATGCACTACGGTTTTCGAATCGGGTGAGTAGGAGAATCCAACTCGAGGCCCAAAGTTCTTTTTGTTGATGTCGACGATAGCGCGATCTTTCAAAGAGCCACTTTTGGCGACGATCAATGAGCCGGAGACGGGATCGAAATTCGCCAGATGATTCTTCGCTTCGAGCGGCGGCGTGGCAAAGTCATAGCGCAAGCCCAGATTCAGCGTCAGGCGCGGCGTAACCTTCCAATCGTCTTCCGCGAATCCTGATGCCATCCAGATCCGTTGATCGACGAAGAGCACATTGGTGAGTTGTGTGCTCTGCACTGCACCCAGAAGGCCATCTGCATAGGAGAGCCCGGTGCCCGAAACGCATTTACCCGGCGCACTGTGCTGGCAGGTGAAGACGCCCGTGAAGCCCAGGTCGCCACGTGTACCCGGTTCGTCCTGAAAAACATTGCGCATGGGCAGGTAAACGCTGGCGCCTACCTTAAGCGTCTGCTTTCCGAACACGACCGAGAAGGTATCGTTGTACTGAAACTGCATCGGAACCTGCTTTTTAGGCAGGAAATCCGCTGACCCTTCAAAAGCGAAGTTGGAGAAGCTGGTCAGCGGCACGCCTCCCCCGATCGACGGATTCGTTGGAATTCCCGGCACGACGCTACCCGCCTGCTGGTTCAGCGCAAACGGCTGCTGCTGCGCATACGAGTAGTCGCGAACCCATCCAAAGCGGAATTCATTGACCATGCGCTGATTGAGAACATGTGTCCACCCGAGCACCAGGCTGTGCGCTTTCAGAATCTGATTGCCCCATGCCGAGGTTGAGGTGCCGTCGGCCAGTCCGCCCAGATAGCCGGGAATATCCCGCTGTCGATCGGAGTAGTTATAGCGCGCAAAGATGGTGTCCGAAGACGAGGGAGCCCAGTCTACGCGCGCATCGTAATTCTTCTCAAAGTCCGTCAGCGGCGCGTTGCGTACGAAGTTGTTCAAATTTGCAGGGCTTCCTACCGTAGTTGTATTCGGCAGCGGGAAGAGCGCGAACAACTTCTGCATGGTCGGATCCAAACGGTCCGTAGGGATAGTGTTATTGGCGAAGGGCTTACAGTGAGAGCCGGAGTAGGCGGGCGCACAAGTCGTTGGGTCGTAAATGGTGGGATACTTCACTCCGACAGCGGCCGAGGTGGCAGGGCTGAAATCGCCGATGCGTTCATTCGGCAATGGGACAGTCGCTGTCCGCAGCACACCTTGCTTAATCCGCGTTCCTTCGTAGTCGGCGAAAAAGAACAGGCGATTCTTCAGAATGGGGCCACCGAGATTACCTCCAAACTGATTCTGGTTGTACTTCGGTTTGCGTAGGTGGTAGCGGTCGGAGAAGAAGTCGTTCGCGTCAAAATAATTGTTGCGAACATACTCGTACGCCAGGCCGTGGAAGCGGTTAGATCCGCTCTTCGTGTTAACCGAAACCACGCCTCCCGGGCTGCGTCCGTATTCAGCCGAGTAGGGATTGGTGATCACATTGAATTCAGCGATGGTATCGAGCGACGGATGCGCAGACTCCGTGCTCAACTCCTGCACATTCTCCGAGAATGTGTTGTTGTCGATGCCGTCCAGGATGAAGTCATTCTGCAACGAGTGAATGCCGTTCACGTTGAAGTCGCCAATGCGGCCTGCTGACGTAGCACCGCTCTGCTGCGTAAAGCGGCTAATCTGAACGCCAGGAACAACACGTAGAAGATCGTCCCAATTGCGCAGCGCCAGAGGTGTTTGCTCAATCGTCGTCTGGCCCACCACTGTGCCGATCGATGCATCGTCGGGGGAAAGCAGAGTGGCTCCGGTTTCTACCTGCACCGACTCCTGCGTGCCTCCAACTTCGAGGTGAAAGTCCTCGCGTGCACGCTGTCCGACTTCCAGCTTGACGCTCTCATCGATGGAGTTGAATCCGGGTGCGCTGACAATCACCGAATACACGCCGATCGGAAGATCTTGAAAAGAGTAGGCTCCAACGGAATCAGTCTGCACAGCACGCGAGTAGCCGTTGGCACCGTCTTTGACCGTGACCGTTATATGCGGCATCTCTGCGCCGGTCGAGTCGGTCGCCAATCCAGACAGGCTCGCCGTGTTGATTTGTGCATGCAGAAGAGCCGCTGCTGAACACGTGAGAAAGAGATACGACAGCCTTGAACAAGCGGGCAATTTCAAAGGAATCCCTCTTTTCTGGATCCACACAACCTGAATGGCATGGGAATGGATTTGGGAGCAAAGCGCGCAAGTTGTTCAAGCAGGCAGCGCTAAACAGAGAAGAATTGTTCTACGTTGGAACGCGATGAACTCACTGTGAACGGCGCTTGAATTTACACATGAGATTGTCACTGTGAAAGGTAAGACCACTATCCTTAGCCCTGGGGCGGCTGTGCCAGTTAATCTCCGCACTCATTGACCAGCCCACGATGCCCCGGCGGAACAGATCGAGCACGGTGGCTAAGTACAGCCAGCCCTGCCGCGTGCAGATACAGGTGATGTCGCCGGCCCGGACTGCGTTCGGCCTGGTGACCGTGAAGTTGCGGTCGAGAAGGTTCGGAGCCATCGGCTGCGCATGCCTACTGTCGGTGGGCATGGCGGCGGCGTTTGTTGCGGCGGCTTATAGACTCCCCTGGCCGCGATAGTGCCTCTGGCGGAGGCTATGGGTGGGCGCGGCCGTGGCCTATGCAGTTTCAGGAATGCTTCAATGTCTGGGTACCAGCGGCTGCACGAGACGGCGGTCAAACCAGAGGGACTTGATCGGTCAGCCAGCGACTTATGTCTGACTGGGTGATGTCTGAGATAGGCACAAGCTAGAAATGAAGCTTGCGTTCCGCACACAAGTAGCGGCCAGCGTGGTTGCGCTGGCCGCTACCGTCTTTGCAGGCGAGGGGTTAGTTGGTGTCGCCGTCGTTATTATGGTCCTGATCTCCGTGATGGCTGAAGTCGAACAGGTCCATCAGGTCGCCGATCGCGGGTGTATTGATGGGAACGTAAGGGTTGGCGCGGTCCTGAACCGGGTTGGGCAGGTTGTCGCGGCTGCGGCTGGTGATGGGGTCCAGACCCCAGTTTGCCTCGATAAACTTGAGGATAGAGACGTGGTCGTTGTACTGGTGCGAGATCTTGCCGGCGCGGGTATAGGGTGAGACCACAATGAGGGGAATGCGGGTGCCGTCTCCGAAGAAATCGACGGGCTGCACGTAGCCCGAGTCATAGTAGCCGCCGCCTTCATCGAAGGTGACGAGGATGGCGGTATCTTTCCAGAGCTCGGGATTCGCCTTGACGCCGTCGACGATCTTCTTGACGAAGCCCTCGAAGAGATCGAGTTTGGAGGACGATGGGTGGCCATCGACGAAGCCCGAAGGCTTGACGAAGGAAACGGCGGGCAGGTTGCCGGACTGGATGTCCTGGTAAAGGTTGATGGTGTCCTGGATATGCGCGGTGCGCACCTTGGCGTCCGTCATGATGGAGGTGGAGTACTGGAAGAAGTTGCAGATGTTGCAATAGGCGTTGGTGGGGTCGTTATAGTACGGATCAGCTAAATACTTGTTGTACTGGCCGCCGTAGTACTTCCAGGAGACTCTCTTTTCCAGCAGCGCATTGCCGATATTGCGGACATTCGAGGGCGGAATAGTGAAGGCGCTGCTGCCCTTGGCAGTGTCGGTGAAGGCGTTCTGGCCATTGCCGTAGAAGCCGGGATTGTAGTTGTTGAGCAGATAGTAGCGGCCCGGCGCGCACTTGGGATCGACTGAGCGCGACAGGTTACGCAGGTAGGTGCGAAGAGCAGCTACCCCGGGGGCATGGGTGTCCGAGCAGTTGCTGTAGCTGCCGCCGCCTGTCGCGGTGCCCTTCCCGTAGCCATCCTCGGTGTAGTAGTTGTTGGTGTGAGGCTGGGCGGTGGGGTTCTCAATCTCATCGAGGCCGCCGGGTGCGGTGCTGTGTGGAGGGCGAACCGCTTTGCCACTGGAGTCGGAAAAGAAGATAGCGTCGCCGGTCCCGATGGCGATGTGGTTGGAACCCGTGCCGCCAAGGATCGCCTGGTGATAGTTGTCGCTCATCGAGTAGGTGTTGGCGAGCTCGGTCAGGTACGGAGCGTCACCCTGCTGGACGTTATAGAAGCCCATGGCGTCGCCGCCTTCGCCGGTAGTCTGATCGGTGAACGGCGCGGGCCGGGGCAGACCGTTAGAACCCGCTCCGGTCGAGGTCTCGACCCAGGGAAAGAGATCGCCTTTGCAGCCGCTGGGGTTGGACGCGGTGGCGAATCCCGGGTTGCAATCGAGCTGCTGGGCCATCTGGTAGAAGCGATGCACGGGGCTGCCGGCGTAGGCATCGTAGGGGACGCCGGGCGTCAGTTGGAAAGGTCCCGCAGGCAGGTTGTTGTAATTGCGAATGCGGGTGTCAGGGGTGTGCGCCTTCAGGCCCGTGCCGCCGGTGGTGAGGTATTGGTAATAGCTGTCGGAGAGGCCATTCTCGAGGGCGCGGGCCTGGGCTACGGTTGTGACGTACGGCTTGGTGGGTCCGCCCGCAAGCGGGACCGGAAGGGTAGCGTAGGTGTACTTCTCGGGCGGGGCATTCTGGTAGCCATCGGCATTGTCGTCCTCAGCGGAGTGCTGGGTGGCCATCCAGTAGTTCTTGCCGGGCGTGCCGTCGCTGTTGATGATGTGCTTCGAGAGTAGGTTTTCTACCGTCTGGCCGTTTTTGGGCTGGTACGTCGCGAAGACGTGGTCGAAGGTGCGGTTTTCACCGATGATGACGATGACGTGCTTGATCGGTGTGCGGGTTCTGGCTGAATTATCTTTGACGTCGCGGGGAGTTTCCGCGAAGGCCGAGAGTGGGAGGCCAGCGAAGACCTGCAACGCTGCAAGCGTGGCTGCGCCGAGTTTCAGGGCTTTCGGGGTGGTGTGCTTCTTCTGCATGGGTGTTCTCCGAGTGAAAAGTGAGTCATAAGAAGCGAGTGCTTCCGCACTTTGCCCAGAGTAGGGGCCCGCCGTGGCCGCTTGGTGAATGGAATAAGAACAGAATGTCAATCCTTGAGGCGGGATGACGTGCCGGAAGGGCAGGGGCCGCGATCACAGGCACACTAAGCATCCGAAACTTGCATTACGTGAGAGGAAAACCCATGAGCAACCCTACAGAGACAATCTCGCGGAGATAACGCTTTCTATTTGGCCCATCTATGAAGCACTTGCCGTACCTGCTGTAGAGAACACCAGGTGCCAATATAGGATTTGGCCAAGCCGGAGCCGGATCATCCCTTGTACCACCTGGTTAGTGTCGAGGGCCGTCATTTCGTTTAAAGACGCGTGTTGTCATACCCAGTCGTGGTTGTGAGAAGATCTGGACGTGGCGAGAAGGCGCTTTCGATCCTGCTTGGCTTAGAGCCCAAGGCTGTCATTCACGGCGACGGCGATCTCTTGCTCGGAGCCCAGATATCGCTCCGTCGTCTGGATCGAACTATGCCCGAGCAAAAACTTGATCTGCTCCAGATCACCACCTGACTTGCGGCAGAGCTTGGCGCACGTCCGCCGCAGATCATGCGCCCCGAAGCGCTCGATCCCGATCTGTTTGGCTGACTGCTCGACCACCGACCAGATCGCCCAGTCGCTCAGGCTCTTGCCGATCTTGCCGCCCTTGCTGATGCTGCGCAGCAGCGGACCCTCTTCGATCCCGGCCGCAGACATCCAGGCGTTGACGCCCTGCTTCACCCAGACGGGCACGGCGACGGTTCGCACGCGTCTTCCCTTCCCTTCGAGGTCAGCCAGCACCCAGCGTCCCTCGCGGAGCTGGATCGTCTCGACGTCGAGCGAGGCGAGCTCCTGGCGGCGCAGAGCACAGCCGACCAGCAGCGCCAGGATGACGTAATCCCTCTTTCCTTTGGTGGTCGAGCGATCGGGCACGGCGAGCAGTTCCCTGGCCTGTTCCCTGGTCAGCCAGTTCCCCAGCCGGGTTCCCTTCTGCCGGATATTAGGGATGTCGGTCAGGTGCCCGGCCTCCTCGGCCGATAGCATCCCGTTCTTGCGCGCCTCGTCGACCAACTTGCGGATCGCCGCAAGCCGGACATTGATGGTGGAGGCGGCAAGCGCTTCGATCGAGGCCCGGTACTCTATCACCAGAGCGCGGGTGAGTGGCCGCCCGGCCGAGAACGCGAACAGGTCGTCGAGAGCTTTGGCGTAGCTACGGCGGGAGTTGGGACTGGGCAGCGTGTCGAGGACCAGCTTGCGCAGCCTCTGCTGGGCTTCGATGAGGCCGGCGGCAGTGGTTTTCCCGCCCTCGTGCCGTGCTGGCCCGGAAAGAAGCTGTCGTTTGTGGAATTATCTGGGTTCTTCCACACATTTGGTGAAGCTCGTCCATGTCGAGGCGATGACGGCATAGCGCCTGTATTCAGGGCTTGTGGAGTACTCGAAGCCTGAGCAGATCGAAACTGGCGCGGCCATACATCTGCCGTTTGATCAGCTTGAGTCGGTGGACCTGTCCTTCAACTGGGCCATTG
>JAABUU010002673.1_pt1 | contig 24643 bp, 24 predicted proteins | sample 5559301 | NCBI WGS metagenome assembly JAABUU01 (sample SAMN10711884, study PRJNA513360) | rock metagenome | isolation source: Antarctica rocks | place: Antarctica: Victoria Land, Richard Nunatak white | reverse complement strand
CAACGGCGAGCAGGGGTATCTAGATGCCGTGCAGATGGTCAGCCATGCGGCAGAGACACTCGGCGTGCCCCATCGCAGAGTGCTGTCGGCCTCTACGGGCGTCATCGGCACGCCGATGCCGATGGAGAAGATTGTCGCAGGCATCACGGAAGCCGCAGGCCTCTTGCACGGCGGCTCGTGCGAAGATGCCGCCGAGGCGATTATGACCACGGATACGTTTCAAAAGCAAGTCGCCATCCACATGACGCTGGATAGAAAGCAGGCCACCCTGGGCGCGATAGCCAAGGGCAGTGGCATGATCGCGCCCAACATGGCGACCATGCTGTGCTTTCTCACCACGGATGCGGCGATTGAGCAAGCCGTCTTGCAGGAGATGCTGCGTCGCATCTGCTGGTACACGTTCAATTCCATCACCGTGGATGGCGATACCAGCACCAACGACATGACATTGATATTGGCAAATGGCCTGTGCGGCAACAAGCCCATAGACAGCCTGGAAAGCGCCGACGCGCGCGAGTTTGAGCGTGGCCTGTACTCCGTGTGCCTGCACCTCGCCAAAGAGATTGCCCGCGACGGCGAAGGGGCCACCAAGCTGGTGGAAGTGACCGTGCAGGGAGTGGCCGTGCCGGAGCGTCTGGCGCAGACCTATGCGGCAAGCGGCGTGGAACTCACGCCTGAGCAGCGTGCCGGTTTTCCGCGCTCCGTGGCGAAGACCATTGCTAACTCCCCGCTCGTCAAGACGGCATTGTTTGGCAACGACCCGAACTGGGGCCGCATCTTGGCGGCGGCAGGGCGCGCGGGTGTGGCATTTGACCCAGACCTAGTAGAAATCGCCCTGGCAGGCACGACTGTTTATCGCCAGGGCATGCCGACCGACTTCAACGGCTACGTGGTGTCTGAGGCGATGAAGGCCAAAGACGTGCAAATCTTGGTAGACTTCCACCAGCCGGAGGGCGAGAGCGCGACGGTCTACACCTGCGACTTCTCTTACGACTATATCAAGATTAACGCCGAGTACCACACGTAACCAAGCAAAAGAAAGCTTCCTCATGCAGACGTTTGATGATGTTTACATGGTCATGGATACAGTCAAGGTTGCGTTAGAGGCCAACGTAGATGATGCCGAGGCTCAACTTAGCACTCTGTTTCCAGCAGGCTACCGCAAGTATGCAACCACGCTTGGGCAAGGCTGTTTCTGTGGCTTTGTGCGCATCTATGAGCCATCAGATGTTGTGCGTAATCAAGAATATTATCGTACTCACTTTGAAGAAAATGCAGACTCATGGAAAGATGGTCACAATGTTTTGCCCCCGGAACGCTTGCGTGAGTGCATCGTGATTGGGTCTTCTATAGATGCTGACCTGATCGCTTTTCACCCGAATGACCTAAATACGTTGTACGAACTGCCTAGACATGACAGCACTATTCATCGCATTGGGTCTACACTCTATGAAGCATTGGAGTGGTATAGAACGACTCGCTTGAGAGACAAGCCACCTGCCTTCTTTGACGCAGGAATTAATCAAACAACTTACACGCCGCGTGATTTGGCCCTGACCTATAGTGAGTTGCGGGATTGGCTACTAGGGTTGGGCAATTATGACCTTCTGCATGAGAATATCTGGTCACCACCTCCGTCACAGCAGAACAGCGTTGTTGGCTTGCTCCGTAATGGACAATTGCAAATAGCAGGTCAGCCTGACGAGAACTATCTGTCAGCGTTCTACAAGTGCTTCGGCGGCTCCGTGAATGTTTCCACTGATATGTTCTCGCGGCTTGAGGTGCAAGTTCATTATGAGGCGGACAAAGCCGACGGCACGGCACGGCAAATCATCGCCTACTTGAAAGGAAAAGAGCAATAAATGACTACAACCATTGACGTTGTCTACGAAGGCGGCATCCTACGTCCCTTGCAAACCCTAGATTGGCAGGAAGGAGAGCAGCACACGGTGACGGTACAGGCCGCACCGCCTGCTGCGCCGTCCGAGCCTGCGAGCATGGCTGAGATTTGGGCCAACATCACTGCGCAGGCCGTTGTACATGACGAGATTGAGACAACGAGTACTGACCACGACAAGATACTGTATGGCGGGCCAAACAACGCATGGTAACTTTCGCAGACACCAGCGGCTGGTATGCCGCCTTTGTTCCTGATGACGCGCAGCATCAGCCTGCGTCCCGATGGTTGCTGCAAAACAGCCGCCAAACAATCCTTACCACAGACTACGTGGTGGATGAGACCCTGACCTTGCTGCGGGCGCGGGGGCAGGACGCTGTTGCCTTGGCACTAGGGCGGCAATTCTTTGCGGGCACGCTTGCGCAAATCTACTATCTGACACCCGATGATGTACGGCAAACATGGCAGGTGTTTGCTCAGTTTGCAGACAAAGAATGGAGCTTTACGGACTGTGCCAGCCGCGTCGTGATGGCGCGTTTGGGCATCACGCAGGCATTCGCATTTGATCTGCATTTCCGGCAGTTCGGCACGGTGCAGGTGGTGCCTTGACCCTATCCGCAAAAGTTGGCACACTCCCAACACTCTCAACATGAACGCCGAGTACCATACATGAATAGCCCCGTGGCAGATGACAATTTGCTGGTCAATGATGGCTCCCTGCATAACTGGAAAGAGCCAATTCCTTCCTCGCGGGCCGGGGTGATACTGGCACTCATCTCCGTGTATCTGGTGTGGGGGTCAACCTACCTTGCCATGCGGATCGGGCTGACAGGGTTCGCTCCGTTCCTGATGGCGGGCACGCGCTTCACGATTGCAGGCACCTTGCTGATGGCAGTCTTGCTTGTGCGCGGCGCAAGCATGCCGACCGCCAAGCAGTGGGGCGGGGCGGCGATTGTGGGCGTTCTTCTGCTGTCCGGGGGCAATGGCGGCGTAGTCTATGCCGAGCAGACCGTTGGGTCGGGCCTGGCCGCGCTCGCGCTTGCCACCGTGCCGCTGCTGACCGCGCTGCTCGCCGGCATGTGGGGGCAGTGGCCGACCGGGCGCGAGTGGGTGGGGCTTGCAGTCGGCTTTGCGGGCATTGTCCTGCTGAACACGGGCGGTGGCCTGCGGGCCAGCCCGGCGGGGGCGATTGCTTTGCTGCTTGCCGCCGCTGCGTGGGCATTAGGGTCGGTGTGGAGCCGACGCTTGCCCCAGCCGCCCGGCATGATGGCGTCGGCGGCGGGGATGCTGTGCGGTGGGGCGGCTTTGCTGGCCCTGGGCACGGTGCAGCACGAGCACTGGCATGCGCACCCGTCGCCCGCGTCCTGCGTGGCTTTGGCGTACCTGATGTTTGGGGCTATCGCGGGCTTCAGCGCGTATGTGTATCTGCTGGCACGGGTGCGTCCGGCCCTGGCGACTTCGTATGCGTATGTCAATCCCGTTGTTGCGGTTGCCCTGGGCGCAGCGTTTGCCGGGGAGAAAATTACGCCGATTGTGCTTGTGTCGGGAGGGTTGATTGTGGCCGGGGTTATCTTAGTCATGGGGAGCAAAGCCAAGAGGCAGGCGGCATGACACGTATCCACATTAGCGGCAGCAGCCCCTACGAACCCCTTGTCGGCTATGCGCGGGCCGTGCGGGTGGGCAATGTTATCTCGGTGTCGGGCACGACGGCGACGGACGCGCAGGGCAATTTAGTAGGTGTTGGGGATGCTTATGCGCAGGCGCGGCAGGCATTGGCAAACATTGACGCGGCTCTTAATCAGGCCGGAGCGTCGCTTGCTGATGTGGTGCGCACGCGGATGTATGTTGTGGATATTGGCCGGGACTGGCAGGCAGTGGGGCGGGCGCACGGCGAGGCGTTTGGTTCCATTCGCCCGGCCACGACTATGGTGGGAGTGGCTTGTTTGATTGACCCGCAGATGCTGGTGGAAATAGAAGCCGATGCGATTGTGATGCAAGGAGAACCCGATGGCTGTTCAAAATCGGCGTAAAGCCTCGCACCGGGCCGCGCCCCCGCCGCACATGACCTACGAGGAGTTCCTTGATTGGGCCGATGAAGACACGCTGGCCGAGTGGGTGGATGGAAAGGTGGAGTTGATGAGTCCGGCAAGTACACGGCACCAGCAGATTTCTCGGTTTCTCCTGCGCATTCTCGCGCAGTGGGCGGAAGACCATAACGCTGGAGAAGTGCTGGAAGCGCCCTTCCAGATGCGGCTTGCCTCACTTAAGCGAGGCCGCGAACCCGATATTCTTTATGTCGCCAAGGCCAATCTTTCACGTCTTAAAACCACCTATTTGGACGGCCCTGCCGACCTTGTCGTGGAGATTATCTCGCCGAAAAGCGTCCTGCGTGACCGAGGCACGAAGTACGCTGAATATGAAGCGGGCGGCGTGCGCGAATACTGGATTGTTGATTTGGACACGCAGCGCACGGATTTCTTTCTTCTGGGCGACGATGGGCGCTACGAGCGTCAAAGGCTAAGCGATGATGGCATTTATAATTCCCACGTCCTGCCCGGCTTCTGGATGGATACGGGCTGGCTGTGGCAGGAGCCGACCCCGACTTTGCGATTTGTTCTAAGCGCCTGGGAGGCCAAGTTATGACACACGCCGAGACACTGATTCAAGCCCTGCCGTACATTCAGCAGTACGCAGGCAAAACTGTTGTCGTCAAGTATGGCGGCAATGCCATGCTGGACGACACGCTCAAGGCGGCTGTGATGCAGGACATCGTGCTCATGCACACAGTCGGCATTAAGCCTCTCTTAGTCCACGGGGGCGGGCCTGAAATCTCCGACGCCATGCAGCGCATGGGCAAGACGCCCGAGTTTGTCGGCGGCCTGCGTGTCACCGATGCCGAGACCATGGAAATCGTGGAGATGGTGCTGACCGGCAAGACCAACAAGGGCATTGTTTCTCATCTCAGCCGCCAGGGGGCGTTGGCGGTAGGGCTTTCGGGCAAAGACGGCAACTTGATTGTCGCCGAGCGCGAGACCACCAAAGGCGACATCGGCTTTGTGGGCCGCGTCGTGGCTGTCAACCCGGCGCTTATTCATACGCTGACGGCGGCGGGGTATATCCCCGTCATCAGCAGCGTCGCGATTGGGCACGATGGCGCGAGCTACAATGTCAACGCGGACACGGTGGCCGGTGAACTCGCCGCCGCCCTGGGCGCGTCCAAGCTGGTGATGATGACCGATGTGGATGGCATCTATCAGGACTTTGCCGACAAAGACAGCTTGATCTCGCAGATGACCGTCAAAGATGCCCGCCAGCTCCTTACTGACGGTGCCGCCGAGCGCGGCATGATCCCCAAACTGGAAGCCTGCGTGACCGCTCTGACCGGAGGCGTCCCCCGCGCGCACATCGTAGACGGACGCCTGCCCCACGCCCTTTTGATTGAGATGTTTACCGATGAAGGCATCGGCACAATGATTAAGTAATGGCCCGCCGATGCCTTGCCCCGCCACTGCCATGACACAAACCCACCACGCCTATACCATTGAAGACGGCCTCGCCCGCATTGACTTTGCGCGTGTCCGCGGCTGGCTGGCTTCTACCTATTGGAGTCCCGGCGTAGACCGTGCGAAGGTGGAGCGGGCTGCCCAGCACTCCGCCCTTGTGGTCGGCGCGTACCTCGCCCCGTCCGCCGAAGGGGAGCGCGCGCAGCAGGTCGGCTATCTGCGCGTTGTTTCCGACTGCACCACGTTCGCGTGGGTTTGCGACGTGTATGTGGACAAGCCGCATCGGGGGCAGGGGCTGGCGCGGGCGATGGCCGGGTTCGCCCTGTCGCACCCCGACTTGCAGGGCCTGCGCCGCTGGCTGCTCGCCACTTTGGACGCCCACGCTGTCTACGCCCCAGTCGGCTTTGAGCCGCTCCCGAACCCGGAGCGCTGGATGGCCTTGCTGCCTGGGGAGCCGCCCGCCGTGTAAGCAAACGCGAACTCACGGCCTGTCATGCGCATCGCCTTAGGGAACTCAGGGCGTTTCCCTCGCTGATTAAGCCTGTACCGACGACGGAACAAACTCGTCCGTCGTTGAAACGCGCTGGCAGCGCAAAAGCAAAGACCAAGCAACACGCTCATAAAGACCAAACAACCATGCTGGAAACACAGTACACTTTAGACACGCAGACAGGCCAAATCGCGCCGGTCGTGGACGCCGAGGCCGTTCGCGCCCAGGATGACGCGCATGTTATGCACACGTATGCCCGCCTGCCTGTCACCTTTGTGCGCGGCCAGGGCGCGCGGCTGTGGGACTCGGAGGGCCGCGAGTACCTGGACTTTCTCGCCGGGATTGCGGTCAATGGGGTGGGGCACTGCCATCCCCATTTGGTCAAGGCCATTCAGGAGCAGGCCGCGACACTCATTCACACGTCCAATTTGTACCACACGGCCCCGCAAAGCCAACTCGCCGAAAAGCTGACATCCATCAGCGACTTTGCGCGCGTCTTCTTTTGCAATTCGGGGGCCGAAGCGAACGAAGCGGCAATCAAGATTGCCCGCAAGCATGGCAAACAGGGCGGCAGGAGCGATAAGTTTCAGATTGTCACCGCCCAAAACTCGTTTCATGGACGCACGCTGGCGACTGTCACGGCGACGGGCCAGCCGAAATACCAGACCCCGTTCACGCCGCTCGTGCCGGGCTTTTCGCATGTGCCGTTCAACGACATCGGGGCATTAGAGGCCGCAGTCACCGACCAAACCTGCGCGGTCCTGCTGGAGCCGATCCGGGGCGAGGGCGGCATCTACCCCGCGCATCGCCCGTACCTAGAGGCCGCGCGGCGCATTTGTGACACGCACGGCGCACTGCTGGTCTTTGACGAGGTGCAGACCGGCGTGGGGCGCACCGGCAAATGGTGGGCGTACCAGCATTACGATGTCGTGCCGGATATGATGACCCTGGCAAAGTCATTGGGCGGCGGCGTGCCGATTGGGGCGTGTTTGGCGCGCGGGTCGGCCTCGGAAACCCTGGTTCCCGGCGACCACGGCAGCACATTCGCCGGCAATCCCCTGGCCGCGCGGGCCGCTTTGGCGGTGCTGCAAACCATTGAAGACGAGCACCTTCTCGCCAATGCCCATGCCATGGGGACGTACTTTGTCCACCGTCTCAACGAACCGGCGCTGCGGGAAAAGATTGCAGACATCCGGGGCGTCGGCCTGATGATCGGTGTCACATTGTCTGCGCCCAATGCCAAACGAGTCCAGGCCGAGGCATTGGAACGCGGGCTAATCCTTAACGCCATCGGCGACGACATCCTGCGCTTCCTGCCGCCCTTGATTATCACGCAGTCTGACGTAGACCAGGCCATGAGCGTGCTGCTGGCTGTTTTGTAGCAAGAGGCCCCTCCGCCCCAATTCTGGGGAACTCAAAGTAAGTAGGCGTGGGCTTGTCTTGTATCCGGCTCCCCAGTATTGGGGCGGGGAGCCTCTTTATTATCAACGCTCAGGAGGGGTATGCTATGTGGCAGCGGTTCACCGAGGGGGCGCACAAAAGCATGTTCTGCGCACAGGAAGAAGCGGCAAAACTCTGCCAAAGCGAGGTTTCCACAGAGCATTTGCTGCTGGGCCTGCTCCGCCAAACAAGCGGCGTCGCCGGGCGTATCCTGCTCGGAATGGGCATGGATTTAGTGGGTATTCGCACCGAGATTATGGCGCAGGCTTCACGCAATGAGGGCAGGCTGGGGCGGGATTTGCGGCTTGCGCGCCATGCGAAGCGTGCGATAAGACTAGCCCATGACGAAGCGCGTCGCTTAAACAACAACTACCTCGGCACAGAGCATTTGCTGCTGGGATTGATTGCCGAGAGTGACGGCCTCGCCGGGCGCGTATTGCGGCAGTCCGGCGCGAGTCTGGAAAAAGCGCGCAGGGAATTCGTGCGTTTGCAGGAAAGCAGCAGCGCACAGCATAGGGATACGCAGGAAGACACTCACTAAGGAGAAACTTATGTGGCAGCGATTTACCGAGACGGCACGCAAATGTGTCTTTTACTCGCAGGAAGAAGCCGGGCGCTTGGGCGAGAACTACGTCTCCACCGAGCATTTGCTGCTGGGCCTCTTGCGCGAGAACGATAGCGTAGCGGCCCGAGTCCTAGACAGAATGGGCATCAACTTAGACGGCCTGCGCGCTGAAGTCAACCGGCAGGTGTCGCGCGGCGATGGGCGTCTGGGCCAGGATATGCAGCTTACGCCTCGCGCCAAGCGGGTGATTGACCTGGCCTACGATGAAGCGCGGCAGCTTAACAACAACTACATCGGGACGGAGCATCTGCTGCTTGGCTTGATTGCCGAAGCCGAGGGCATGGCCGGGAAGGTGCTTTCCAAGCTGGGTGTTGACCTGGAACGCACGCGCCTTGAGGTGGCACAGCTTCAGCAAGACGGGCGCAAAGACGGCGCGGACGCTTCGTCCGCCCCAATCCAAGAAGCCCCGCCGCCATCGCCCGACCTGCAAGACTTGTTCAAACGCATTAGCCTGCTGGCAAGCGAAGGCTTTGCGCAGGTGAAAGCAAAAGCGGCCCACCCCGCGCTCGCGCCCCAACCTGCCGTTCCCAACGCGAGCGGGCAGCCGTCACAGCGCATGGCCCCGCCGCAGGGCAAGTCACCAATCGCCCATGTGCTCACCGAACACGCCCTGCGGGGACGCGACATCTTAGGCATTGAGCCGCTGACGCAAAGCGAGATATTACTCATACTGGACACGGCGGCACGGCTGAAAGCCAACAAGTTTGATGCCACGCAAACCCAGTTCGCGCAGGGGCAGACACTGGCAATGCTGTTTGAAAAGCCCAGTCTGCGCACGCGCGTGACATTTGAGGCAGGCATGACCCAATTGGGCGGACACGCGATCTATTTGGAAGGGCGTCTGGGCGTGCGCGAGACAGTCCCCGATGTCGCGCGCAACCTAGACCGCTGGATAGATGGCATCATGGCGCGCACCTTCGCGCACCAAACAGTGCAGGAACTGGCGGAATATGCCACAATCCCTGTAGTCAATGGCCTGTCCGACCGCGAGCACCCGTGTCAGGCACTGGCGGACTTCCAAACACTCGCCGAGCGCAAGGGGGCGCTGGCGGGCCTGAAGCTGGCCTATGTGGGGGATGGCAACAATGTCTCCCATTCGCTCGCGCTGCTGGCAGCCAAAGTCGGCGCGCACTTTTCGCTGTCCTGCCCCGCAGGGTATGAACCTGACACGCAGATATGGCAGGCGGCGCTCGCGTTTGCCGCACAAACCGGAGCCGTATTGACATTGACCCACGACCCCGTCGAGGGCGTGGCCGATGCCGATGCCGTGTACACAGATGTCTGGGCCTCCATGGGCCAGGAGGACGAGACAGCCGCGCGGGCTGTTATCTTTGCGCCATTTCAGGTGAATAGTGCCTTGATGGCCCATGCCAAGCCGGACGCTTTAGTGATGCACTGCCTGCCCGCCCACCGGGGCGAGGAGATTACTGCCGAGGTGCTGGATGGCCCGCACTCCGTGGTCTTTGACCAGGCGGAGAACAGGCTGCACGCGCAAAAAGCTATCCTGTCGCTGGTGCTTTAGTGGCTGAAACTCTGGTTTTTCTGCACGCAGCAAGCTACACACAGGCCATGTGGCTGCCGCAGACGCGCGCGCTCAGCCCTGAGTTTTGCACCCTGGCACTGGACTTGCCCGCGCACGGCACGCGCGCCCACGAGCCGTTTGCCCTGCGCGCGGCGACCGAAACAGTGCGGCGCGCCCTGGACGATGCGCAGATCAGCCGGGCGCTCTTGGTGGGCGCGTCGCTGGGGGGCTGCGTGGGCATGCTGTTTGCCGCCGAGTATCCAGAGCGTGTGGCTGGGCTGGTGCTGGCGGGGTGTACGTTTAACCCCTGCCGCCCCTTAGCGCAGGCCGTGCTGACAGGCGAGGGCATTGTGTTTGTGCGCGGGGCGGCACGCTTGACGCGCACGTTTTATCAATGGCTGCAAATGCGCTTTCCCGCTGATCTGGCAGGCGAGATTATCAGGAGCGGCACCTATTGGAAGGGGGCGGCGCAGGCGGTGCGCGCCTTGCGGGGCATGGACTTCCGGGCGCGCCTGGCTGCATATGCCGGGCCGACACTCATCGTCAACGGCACGCGCGACTGGGTGCATCGGTCGTCGGAAGCCTCGTTTGCCCGGTGCGGACGGCAGTCCGAAGTCGTGCTTATTCCCCACGCCGGGCATATCCCAAGCCTTGACGCCCCCGAATTGTTTACTGATGCCGTGCGAACATTCGCGCGGCAAACTCTGATCCCAAAGGAAGACAAAACATGCCGAAAACTGTTGTAATGGTTTACTCAGGAGGGCTGGACACATCGGTTGCCATTCCCATGATGCGCGAGGATTATGGGTTTGACCATGTGGTCACAGTCACTGTGGATGTGGGCCAGCCCGCCGCTGATGTGCAGAGCGCCGAGCAGCGCGCGCGGGCGATGGGCACGGAGCATTACACCGTGGATGCCAAGGCCGAGTTTGTCACCGACTACTGCTGGCCCGCTGTCCGCGCGAACGGCGATTATCAGGGCTACCCGCTCTCCACGGCGATTGCGCGGCCCCTGATTGGCCTGAAAGCCGTGGAAGTCGCCAGGCGTCTGAACGCCGATGCGTTCTGCCACGGCTGCACAGGCAAGGGCAATGACCAGTTTCGGATTGAGTATGTCATGCGCGCCTTGCTCCCTGACACGCCCATTATCGCGCCCATGCGCGAGAACAATTACACCCGCTCCGAAGAAATAGAATATGCCCGCAAAAAGAACATTCCCATCACGGTCAGCGCGGACAAAATCTGGTCTATAGACGAAAACCTCTGGGGCCGCTCGGTTGAAGGCGGGCATTTGGAGGAGCCGAACTATGCCCCCCCGGAAGAAATCTACCAGTGGACACGGGGCATTGAGACAGCCAACAGCGCACCGCAAATCCTGACCATCGGCTTTCAAAACGGCGTCCCCGTGTCTTTAGATGGGCAGGAGATGGCTCCGCTCGCCCTGGTGCAGAGGCTCAACACGATAGCGGGCGACAATGGCGTCGGGCGCGTGGACATCATGGAAGACCGTCTGCTGGGCCTCAAGTGCCGCGAAAACTACGAATGCCCCGCCTCAACAGTGCTAATCAAAGCCCACGCCGCCCTGGAAGACTTAGTGGCGACTGCGGCTGAGCGCAAGTTCAAAACCTACGTGGACCAGCAGTGGGGCGAGCTGGCGTACTACGGCCTGTGGTTTGACCCGCTCAAAGATGACCTGGAGGCCTTTATTAACCAGATACAAACCCGCGTGACCGGCACTGTCACCCTGCGCTTGTTTAAGGGGTCGTGCGTGGTTGTCGGGCGATCATCGGAGTGGGCGCTTTACAGCGAAGACCTCGCGTCGTTTGACAGCAAAACGTTTGACCAGAGATTAAGCGTGGGCAATGTGCAGACGCACGGCATGCAGTCGCGCCTGTACTGGGCCTTGAAAGAGAAGATGGCCTCGCGCTGACTTGGGGGGCGTAAAGGCGCTGCCACCTCGTTTTCAAGGCTGCCCCCTCGCGTATCAACGACGGAACAATTTCTTCCGTCGTTGGTTCGCGCTGGAAACGCCCTGGAAAAGCGCAGAAGAAGCCTTCGCTTCCCGCAGGCATCACGCAGAAAACTCAGCGGGTGTACGGCTGCTCTGTGGCAAGAGCGGGGACAAGGCGGTAGTGTTTGACGTTGAACGTGCAAAGCGGAAGCGAATGGGTCAGGGCGGTGGCGGCGTTAAGCATGTCCACGAGGCCGATGCCGTGCGAAAGGTGCAGCGTGCGAAACAGGGACAGCGCCCGCAAAGCTTCCGTCTCGCTGGCCCAGACAACCGGCATCAGCCGAATGATCTTGTCTGTGCCGCGTATTCGGGCGAGCGTGCCGGCAGACTGATAAAGCTCCATGACAACATAGCCCGGCAGCAAAAGCGCGCCGGGCGGAAATGTCTGAAGCCAGGCCAATGCGGGCGGATGTCCATGTTCGATGTCTACGATGATGTCTGCATGAAGCAGGCGCTGTGGGGACACCCTCATGGACGCTGCCTGCCTTGCTCTCTTTGCCGACGCATGGCAAGCATATATTCGGTGCTGTCGGCGTACTGCTTGCCGGGGCCAATCAGGTCGTTCAAATAAGCGAATGTCTCAAAGACGCCTTCGCGCTCCCAATAAGCAATCATTTCCGCCCCGCTCATTGAGCCGGGAACGATGGCTTGGACGGCAGGGTCCATTTCCAAATCAAGGGCAGGCTCGGCTTGTGCCGTTGTTGTTTCTGCGGTTGTTTCTGCGTGGCTGGTTTGCTGGGTATCCATAGGCGTATTATAGCGCGTTCGGGGCGCAATTGTGGCAAGAGGGATTGATGTATGACAAACGCTCCTAAGCTGTGGGCGGGACGGTTTTCGCAGGAAACAGACGCGCTGGTGCATCGGTTTAATGCCAGCTTGTCGTTTGACACGCGTCTGTGGCCGTATGATATTGAGGGCAGCATCGCCCATGTGAATATGCTGGGCGCGTGTGGAATAATTCCCCAAAGCGAGGCACAAACGATTGCCGAGGGCCTGCAAAGCCTGGCGGATGACCTGGAAGCGGGCCGCGTCCATCTGCCGCCGGGTGCGGAAGACGTCCACATGGGCGTGGAAGCTTTGCTGACCGAGCGTTTGGGGCCGGTCGCGGGCAAGCTGCATACGGCCCGCTCGCGCAACGACCAGGTGGCGACAGACCTGCGCTTGTATGCGCGCGCGGCAGTAGGGGAAGTGCGGCGTCAGATCGCCCAAGTGCAGGAAACGCTTGTCACGCACGCCGAGGCGCACCAGGAGACATTGCTGCCGGGCATGACGCATTTGCAGCACGCGCAGCCGGTGCGCCTCGCCCATCACTTCTTAGCCTACTTCTGGATGCTGGCGCGTGATGACGAGCGGCTTGCCGACAGCCTGCAGCGCATGGACAAGCTGCCGCTCGGCGCAGGGGCCTTGGCGGGCACAACGTTCCCGATTGACCGGCAAATGGTGGCGCACGCCCTGGGCTTTGGCGGCGTGACGGAGAATAGCTTAGATAGTGTCTCCGACCGTGATTTTGCCCTAGAGATTATCGCAAGCCTGGCAATAATAATGGTACACCTGTCGCGGCTGTGCGAAGAGCTAATCTTATGGAGCACGCCGGAGTTTGGCTGGGCGCAGATGGGGGACAATGTCACCACGGGCAGCTCTATCATGCCGCAAAAGAAGAACCCGGATGTGGCGGAGTTGATTCGGGGCAAGGCCGGGCGCGTGTGTGGGGACTTGCAGGCATTGCTGATGGTGATGAAGGGTTTGCCTTTAGCGTATAACAAAGATATGCAGGAGGACAAAGAGCCTTTCTTTGACGCCATAGACACGGCAACGCTGAGCCTTGCGGTGCTGGGCACATTGCTGCAAAACACAGAGTTTAACGCCGCGCGCATGGCGGGGTCACTGCGCGGAGACTTTTCAACAGCCACAGACCTGGCCGACTGCCTCGTCAGGCAGGGCCTGCCATTCCGGCAGGCGCACGAAGTGGTGGGGAAGCTGGTGGGTGGGTGCGTGCAAGCCGGGCGCGTGCTGGAAGATTTAACCGACGATGAGCTAAGGGCGGCATCGCCTTTGTTTGGCGGGGCAAGTGCCACAGATTTGATAAGCCCGCGCGGCAGTGCGGATGCGCGAAAGTCCGAAGGCGGGACGGGAGCGGCCTCGGTGGCCGCACAACTTGGCAAAGCGCGCGCCCTGCTGGGGGCGCGCGGGGAAGAGCAATAAGAGTACGTTGAAAGTGCAGATAAGCAGTTGGTTTAATAATGACCTCGCGGCGGCGTTCGGGGCGCTGGCGATTGTGGTCGGGGTGTCGGCAAGCGCGCAGCCGGGGGCCATGATTGCCCTGGCTGTGGCGATGGTAGGCTTCTATGCGTTCGCGGCGAAGCGTGGCTGGCTGCTCAAAGAGAACGGCCAAAAGGCGGCAAGCGACAGCCTGGTGGCGGCGGCGTTTGCGCTGTGCGCGACCTTGTTCGTGCGTCTGACAGGCAGTGCCCAATCGCCGTTCCTGTGCGCGCTGTACCTGCCTATCCTGTTGGCGTCGCTGACATTCAGCCTGCGCCTGGGCCTGGTCACCAGCGTGGGGATGCTGGCGATCTGCGCTGCCGTGACTTCGCAGGGCCATCTGCCCCCGCACGGCCTGACTTGGCGCAATGTGGCCGTCGGCTTTTCGTTTCCACTGGTGGCGGTCTTCGGGCGTTTGCTCAGCCTTCAGATGCAGGAGCGTTACCTTCAGCGCGACCGCGAGGCCAACAACCTTGCTGTTTTGCTGGACATGTCGCAGATGATGGATGCCGCCGCCGACCTTGACACGACGCTTAATCTGGTCTTGTTCAATGTGCAGAAGCTGGCGGGCTGCCCTATTTGCGCTATCTATCTGAAGTCGGCATCCGGCAGCCGCCTGGAACTCAGAGCGGCGAACGGACTGCGCGAGCGGGTGGTTTTGCAGTCGTCTCTGCCTATGGAGCAGGCATATCTGGGCGAGTGGAGCCTTGCCGACGCCGCTGACTACGCGGCGGACAGCCAGGTGTGCTATGTGCCCAGCCGTGACAGCCAGCACTCTGAGAGCTTGACCGAGGGGCTGGGCAGCCTGGACTCGCGCGCTCAGAGCTTTGCCTGCGTGCCGCTGAGCAGCATGGAAGGCTTGATCGGCATGCTGTATGTCGGCTACGACACGCCGCGCGGCCTGAGCGATGACGGCGCGGCCCGCCTGGAGCAACTGGCAAACCGGGCGGCGTTCTCGCTTCAGCGCGTTATCTTCCAGCAGGATTATCAGTCGCTGGCTTACAGCGATGCCATGACCGGCCTGGATAACTTCCGGCGCTTTGAGCAGAACCTCGGCGAGGAGATGCGCCGCGCCGAGCGCTATGACCGCCCCATGTCCCTGATCCTGCTGGACATTGACCACTTTAAGAGCTTCAATGATACGCTGGGGCATCAGGCGGGAGATGCGCTCTTGGGGCAGATGGCGACTGTGCTGCGCGACAGCCTGCGTTCGGTAGACAAGCCTGCGCGCTATGGCGGCGAGGAGTTTGTGGTCGTGTGTCCCGAAACCGGCAGCACCGAGGCGGCTTTGATTGCCGAGCGTATCCGGCGCAGTGTTTCCCAGACCACTTTTGCTCTTGTTGACCAGGAGCAGGCGGAGCAAAGCGGCCTGCCCCGCACGACCCATGTGACGGTGAGCGTCGGCTATGCCATATTCCCGCGCGATGCCCGGTCTCCCCGCGACCTGATCCGCTGCGCCGACGAGGCGTTGTACGAGGCCAAGCACACAGGCCGCAACGCTGTCCGAGGCTGGCAGGACGCCCATGCTCGCGCGCAAGTGGCCTAATCTTCTGCGCGCATGGCGCACGTGTGGCCTAGTCCTCTGCACATATGGGCGCAGATGTAGCTTAAGCGTCTGCACATACAGGCCGCTTCTAGGCTGAGCGGCTGCCGCTCTCGTGGCTTGCCAAAAAGTCCTGCACCTGCCAGCGGGCATTGCGCCCGTGCGTCCCTAGGTAGTCCAGCATGGCTTCCTCGGCAAACTCCCTCTCAGCCAGGTCGCTTGCCGCGAAGTCCTGCGCGACTGCCTCCCAGACAGCCGCGAGGTCGCCGGGCGAAAACACCCGGTGGGCATCACGCACGCCCGCAGGCTTCACTTTGATAAACACCTGGTCGGACTGCTCAAACCGCCCCTTTACCACATACCCTTCAATGCCTGCCTGAGCCGCGAGATGCTCCAGCCCCCGCAGGCGCTTGTAGACATCCCCTGCCTCGCTGCCGCCCGCCATTCGCCCCTGCAGCGCGGCCACGCGCAGGCCATAATCCTCGGCAATGCGCTCTTTTTCCAGGCGATCCACAAACACAAAGTCCGGGTCTATGACATCAATCAGCACCATGTCGGGAACATCAGCGGGGATCACCGTGTCCACTTCAGGCAGGAGCATCTCAAAACAAGGCGTGTAGCCCAGGGCGGCGAGGGCATACGCGCGCGGATACTGCTTGTCTATCAGCCGTTTCGCCTGCGCCCCGTAGTCAATCCCCAGGCCGCGCACGTTTTCTATGCCCGCCGAGACAAGCGGGTTGGAGCCGTTGTACACATCGCGCGTGGCGAATTGGGGCTGGTCATTGTGGATATACAGCCGAATGTTGACCCCGTCTTCTTTTTTCTCCACCACCACTTCGCCGTCGCGCAGCGCGCGGAACAAGGCGCGCTCCTCGGCGACCGCAAAACGCTCCGGCGTGTAGTCGGACGTGGGCAAAATGCGCGGATAGCCGCGCACAATTTGGTGCGTATCGGCAAAAAACAGCGTGCCTTTGAGCACATAAGAAACCGCCGCATGGCTGCCGGACTGGTGGAACGTGTACACATCGCCGTCACGCGAAAAGCAGTGCGTGGGCACACCGAAGAACTGCGCCAATGTTTCGCGCGAAAACACGGGCACATCAACAAGGCACCGGCGCAGCTTTTCGGCCATTTCCAGGTACATAACGCTTCTTTTCAGGGCATAGGAAGGCAGACACAAAACGGGCGCGTTTGGCACGCTTCGGCGGCAAAGCGATGCCAAACACGCCCGTCAAAGGGGGCAAAGCCTAGCCTGCGGCGGCAAGTTCTTTGTTCTTTTCAATGAACGACTTCCACTGCTCCGGGACTTCATCTTCCATGAAAATGGCGTCTACGGGGCACTCGGGTTCGCACAAGCCGCAGTCAATGCACTCGGCAGGGTCGATGTAAAACTGATCGCCCGCCTCATGGATGCAGTCCACGGGGCACACGGCGACGCACGATTTATCTTTAACGCCGATGCACGGCTCGGCAATAATATAGGGCATGTGAAATCCTCCTGAGTGTCAGTGCGGGTATTATATCATGCAGACCGCTTAAATAGCAACAGTACAGCCGCACTCTGCTGCTGGGAAATGTCCAATTTGCCTGGTGCCGCCTGGCTTGTTGGCGCGGTGCGCCTGGCTTGTTTGCTTGGTGCGCCTGGCTTGCCGTGCCACGTTGACGACGCTTTGGCGGCTTCGTTTGCGCTTTGCCCTGGCATTGTTTGCTTCCGTCGTTGGTACTAGCTTGGCAAGCCGTAGAAACTCGCACATAATGCCGGGGCAAAGCGCAGGCCGCGCCGCGTTAAACGAGCCGAAACAAACACTTTGCCACTGGATTGGCCTTTCAACACAGCGCCTCTAAGAGGGAACTTTATGAAACAAAAGACGTGGCTGCGGGAGCCATTCAGCGGCATTTCGCACGCGGTCGGGGCGGGCTTGTCCCTGGTGGGGCTGATTGCGCTGCTGGTTTTGGCGCACGGGCGTCCGTGGCAGACGGTCGCTTTCGCGCTGTACGGCGCGAGCTTGGTGGTGCTTTACACGGCCAGCACGATTTATCATTCGCTGTGGGCATCCCCCGAAGGCGAGGCGCGCTTGCAGCGATTTGACCATATCGCCATTTATTGCCTGATTGCCGGCTCGTATGTTCCGCTGTGTTTGATCCCATTGCGCGGCGTTTTGGGCTGGGCATTGCTGGGCGTAGAAGTGGGACTGGCGGCCCTGGGCATCGGGATTGTGCTGGGCTGGAGGGCCGCGCCAGACTGGGTGCGCATGGTCATTTACCTTGTGATGGGCTGGCTGATTGTCGCTGCATTCGGCCCGCTGCGCCATGTCCTGCCGCCCGCCGCGATGACGTGGATGGTGGCGGGCGGGGTGGTGTATTCCATTGGCGCGGTGATTTTCGCCACCAATCGTCCGCACCTGTGGCCGGGCAAGTTCAGCGCGCACGACTTGTGGCACCTGTTTGTGCTGGGCGGCAGTGCGTGCCACTTCATGGTGATGCTGCATCTCACGGGCGTCAATGCTTAGTTTGACGGGGTGTGCAATCGTTGGCCTTGGCAAGTGCCGGGGGTATAAAACCCCCGGCAACGAATGAAGCCACGTCCTTCGGACGTAAGATAAGGCTGCTGTCACCTAATCTTACGCCCGTGAGGGCATGGCTTCATTCGTTGCCGGGGGTTTTATACCCCCTGTGCAAGCCTAGGCTAAGGGTTTGTTTGCTTCGGTACTCTGCATAACATCAATGCCAAACTAGGCGGGCGTGTCCGCTTTGAGGTCTAGATATGCCATCTCCTGCGGGGTCAGGGTAATGTCCAACGCCCCCACATTGGCGTCAAACATCGCCTCGTTGGCGCACGAAATCAGGGGAAAGATATTGAGGGGCTGGCAGAGCACAAAGGCCAGGGCAATCTGCGGCACCGTCCCGCCCTTCTGCGCGGCCAGCGCGCGCGCCCGGTCTAAGCGCTGGAAGTTCGGCTCATCGCAATAGCACCGGACGGCCACCTCTGCAAAGCCGCCCTGCTGTGCCATGGCGTCCAGATTATCCCGGCGAAAGCGTTCGCTGAAGAAGCCTCCCGCGAGACTCGACCAGGGAAACAAAGCCATGCCCGACTGCGCGTACCATGCCCGGTCGGCTTCATGCGCCGGCCCGCTGATGGTGAGGCAGGCCGCCCACGGCGGCTCCCTTTGCGCGGCAAGGCTGAAATTGGGGCTGGACACGGCAAACGGCAGCAGGCCGTGCGCGCGGGCATAATCATTGGCTTCCTGAAGGCGAGCCACCGACCAGTTGGAGCCGCCGAACGCCCCAATTTTGCCCTCGCTGTGCAGGGCGTTCAATGTCTCCACAATCGGGCCGACCGGCACGGCGGGATTGTCTCGGTGCAGCACATACAACTCCACGCGCTCGGTTTGCAGCCAGGCTAAAGCATCGTGCAGATCGGCGGTAATATCCTCGGGCGTGACGCGGGGCCGGCTGCTCTGGTGCGCGCCTTTGGCTAAGATTACCACCTGGTCGCGTATACCCCGTTCCTGCATCCAGCGGCCTAATATCTGCGAAAGCGCCGCGCCGTAGATGTGCGCCTGGTCAAAGGTATTGATGCCGTGCGCCAGCGCCATGTCCAGCAGGGCAAAGCACGCGTCGGGGTCTTTGGTGTCCATGTCGGTGGCGGTGCCCTGCACCAGCCGCGAAATAGGCTTATCAATGCCAGGCAAAGTGCTGTACTTCATTGTGTTCTTTCTTTAGATGGGAGTGATAGGAGGGGAATGAGAGTCAAAGGGACGCCATGCTCTGGGACGCAGGCCGCAGGGCGGGTTGGGCATGCGGCGCGACATGCTGCACAAAGCGGGTGATACGCGCCAGGGCCGCCTCTATCTTCTCTAGGCTCGTTGCGTAGGAGCAGCGGATATTCCCCGCCCCGCCTGCCCCAAATGCGCTGCCGGGCACCACGGCGACGTGCTCCTCAAAGAGAAGCTTCTCCGCAAACTCCTCGGCGCTCAGGCCGGTCGGCGCAATGCTCGGGAAGGCATAAAATGCACCCTGCGGCATGTGGCACGGCAGGCCTGCATTGTTCAGCCCCGCCACAATCAAGCGCCGCCGCTGATTGTACTGCCCGACCATCTCCTGCACCGAGGCTTCCCCGCTCCTCAGCGCTTCAATGGCGGCCTTTTGCGCAGTGATTGGCGCGCACAGCATTGTGTAGGCGTGTATCTTGACAATCGTGCTGAGAATAGGCTCGGGCGCGCACACATACCCCAAGCGCCAGCCGGTCATGGCATACGCCTTGCTGAAGCCATTGAGGGTAATCGTCCGCTCCCACGCACCCGGCAGGGAAGCGACGCACGTATGCGCGCCGTCATAGGTTAGCCTATCATAAATCTCGTCGCTGATGATATACAGGTTGCGACGCTTGGCCCAGTCCACGATCTCCTGCATCGCGGCGCGCGGCATGGTGGCTCCCGTGGGGTTTGACGGGTAGCCCAGCAGCACGGCTTTGGTGCGCGGCGTGGTCAATGCGTCTAGCTGCGCCACGGACACGCGGAACCCCTGGTCAGCATAAGTTGGCACGCCGACAGGAATGCCCCCGCCAAGCCAGACGCACGGCTTATAAGAAACGTAGCATGGCTCGGGTACCAAGACCTCATCGCCCGGATCAAGCAGGGTGCGCATCGCCAAATCCATGCCTTCAGACACGCCCACCGTCACGCAAATCTCGTCGTCGGCCCGGTAGTGTGCTTGATAGCGCTCGCCGAGATGGCGGCTAATCAAGCGGCGTAATTCTACAAGTCCGTAGTTTGACGTGTATGTGGTCTGCCCACGCTCCAGTGAATAAATCGCCGCCTCGCGCACAGCCCACGGCGTTTGGAAGTCCGGCTCGCCCACGCCCAGCGAGATGACATCCTCCATCTGCGCGGCGATGTCAAAGAAGCGCCGGATGCCGGACGGCGCGAGTTCCCGCCCGATACGCGACAATGGGGGCAGTGCATGTTCGTGGCTCATGGGCGAATCCTCCTTTGGGTTCACGGGTGACAGCCAGGCTCAGGGGGTGACAACCCGGCCTGGGCCTGGCTTTACGGGGTGACAACCAGGCGCTGGTCTTCTTCAGTCTCGGCGAACACGTCCTGGTCTTCCTTGTAGCGGCGCAGGAGAAAGTGCGTGTCCGTGCCGGTGACCCCGTCAATCGTGCTGAGCTTTTCCGCGACAAAGCGGCCCAGCTCCCGCATGTCGCGCCCTTCCACGACCACGCGCAGGTCGCTGCCGCCGGACACCAGCCAGACGCTATGCACTTCCGGCCAGCGGTAGATGCGCTCGGCCACGCCATCAAAGCCGACATCGCGCGCGGGCAGCACTTTCACATCAATAAACGCGAAGACGCGCTCCACGCCCGCCCGCTCCCAGTCAATAATGGTCTTGTAGCGTTTGATAATGCCGCCCTGCTCATAGTCCGCGATGCGCGCGCGCACCTCGCCCGGCTCGCGCCCGGTGAGCGTGGCAATCTTTTCGGGGCTGATCCGGGCATCACGGGCCAGCAGGGACAGGATTTCATCGGGGGGAGTGCTCGGCATAGTCCTGTCAGTATGGCACGGGGCCTTGGTGTTGTCAAGCGAACGGGGCGGGTGCAGGCGGCTTGCGCAGGCATTGCTTAGGCGTTGCTCACGCTTGCCAAGCGCGTTGCAACGACGGAACAGTTTCTTCCGTCGTTGGTACGGGCTAGTAACGCTTGTGCAAAGCGCAGGCAATGCCTAGGCAGCACGCAGAAAAATGCCGGGCGTATCAAACACCCGGCAGAGGATTGCACAGGGGGTATAAAACCCCCGGCAAATGAGAATCCCGGCCCCCGCGGGCGTAAGACATGGCGAACATGGTCTTTCTTATGCCCGCGAGGGCATGGCTTCATCTCTGCCGGGGGTTTTACACCCCCGGCATCGCCTTGTACGTCTAATTGTCAGTAGGGGAGAAAGACAGATACTGGCGGCGGTCAGCCTCGGACAGCGCGTCGTGATACCATTTGCAATGACCATCGGCCAGGGCATAGTCGGTGCCGCCGCTGTGCCGTCCGGGGTGGGGGATGCTTTCGCCGGTATCCGAAGCGTTCTTGACACCGGCGCTGCTTTCAAACAGCAGAACCGTGGTGGCGGGTTTGTCAACGTGCGCCAGGGACAGGCCGGAGAGGTTGCTGTTGAAGGCATACGACCACTTTTGGCTGTCGGGAGCCGAGGGGTCATGGAACAACGAACTGATGATGCGCTGTCTCTCCTCCTGCGTGTGCAGGTTGACGGTATGTGTATGCAGGTCGACAGTAAGGTACGGCGTAACGGCGTCCACCCAGTTTGCAGCGGGCGGAAAGTGTTCGTTGTGGTCTTGCGCATACATAATCATGGCAAGCGAGATTTGCCTAAGGTTAGACAACGAAGCCGCTTGGCGCGCGTTTTCCCGTGCCTTCGCGAACTCAATCGGGGCGGTTCTCAGAAGAGAAGGCTCCATTTCAATGCGTGAAGCCCCTGTCTGCGGGTCGGGAGCGGTGACAATGCGCAGCAGCAGCGGCTTGGTGGGGCCGGTTTGCTCGGTGGACTGAGGCTGGGCGCTGACCAGGACAGTGTGCGGGTCTTCGGGGGCAATGCCGACCACCTGATACGTGTAGCCCACCATGCCGCGTGTGTTTGCAAACAGCGGGGCAACAGCAATAAAAATAGGCGGCGTGTTGTCTGCCGAGGAGCCAACTGGATTTGGCGTGATCTGTGCGAATTGCTCAACGGAAAACATCTTCTGCGTGGTGCGGGACAGCAGCGCATAGGCTTGTGTCCACTCATTTGTGGCATGGAAGGTGAGATACTGGCGCACAATATCTACGGCATCGGATGCCGGAACGGGCGCGGAAACAACGCGGGGCGGGTCGGCCCACGCCGCCGAAGCCGAGAACAGGCCCATGCCGAGCATGGCGAGAAAGCTGCGTCTGGTTGCCATTGTTGCCCTCTTATCCTGGTTAAGATGTGCCATTATAACACGGCTCGGCCTGCGCGTCAAGCATTGATTGTGGGAACTGTTCACGCGGGTTCATTGTTATTGATACTAGAAGACAAGAAGGGAAACAAGGCAAATGCGTATCCAATCGTCCATGCTGGTGCATTTAGGCTTCGGGAAATATGTGCGGTCGGACCAGGTCACCGCCGTCTTGCCGATTGAAGAAGACCGGGGGCCGGGCCGCCGTACATTCGTCCATGTGGAAGGCAGGCCCGACCCCGTGGTGGCGTCGCGCGCCGAGGACTCCATCATCCGCGACCTGGTGCAGGAGCCGCGCGAAGTGACGCAATCGCGCCAGCAGCAGGAAATCCTGCGCGACTTGATGCAGGACTTGCACAATGTCAACGCCACTGTCCGGCGCATCGCCCGCGATGAAGGCGGCCTGGACTTGGAGCGGCTAGAGCGCCGCATCCGCGAGGTGGTGGAAGAGTAGGCCGCGCACAGCCGCGAAGTGGTGGAAGAGTCATTCAGACAAAAGAAGGGCCTGCCGGAACATCCGGCAGGCCCTTTGGCTTGCATCTGAGCGAGTGTGTCAGAGGCCCCCCCCGCCCCAATTCTGGGGTGCCAGAGGGAACCTACCCCCGGCCCCTCCCGCCCTCCGGGCCTGCCAGTGCAGCAGCGGGAAGGGAGTAAAAAGGGCTGTTCTTCTGCCTTGTTGCTCTTGCACTGCCAAACCAGCAAGGCCAAATGCTAATTCCTCTTACTCCCTTCCCGTTGCGGGAGGGGCCGGGGGTAGGTTCTCCGGCTGCCCATTATTGAAACGGGGGGCTTCCTAGGCGTCCACAGGCTCCTTCTCGGCGAGCATGCGCTCCACGCTGGAAACCATGTCGTCCTCGGCCAGGTTGATCGCCCGGACGCCCTGCGTGGAGCGTCCCGACGAGCGAATGTCGTCCACGCGCAGCCTGATAGTAATGCCTTTGTCGGTCATAATCAGCAGGCGGTCGTCTTTGTCTACCGCCAAGGCATCCACCACGTCGCCGGTCTTATCGCCTAGGTTCATGGTCTTGATGCCCACCCCGCCGCGATTGGTCACGCGGTACTCGCTAAACGGGGTGCGCTTGGAGATGCCCTTGGCGCTGATAACAAGGAGTTCCTTGTCGTCCTGCACAATGCTCATGCCCACAATGCGGTCGTCGCGCTCCTCGCTCAGGCGAATGCCGCGCACGCCGCCTGCCGCTCGTCCGCGCGGAGGCACCGCGTCCTCGCCGAAGCGAATGGACATGCCCTTGCGCGTCACCAGGACAACCTCATTCTTGCCGGTCGTGTGGGCCACCCAGCGCAGGGCATCGTTCTCCTCAATGTCAAAGACAATCAGGCCGTTGTTGCGCAGATTGGCGAACTCAGCAAGCTTGGTGCGCTTGACTTCGCCGCACTCGGTGGCAAACAGCAAAAAGCCCTCGGCGTCTTTGTAGTCCTTCATCGGTACCGTCGCCGTGATACGCTCGCCCGGCTGCACATTAATCAAGTTGATGATGGCCGTGCCCACCGCCGTGCGCGATGTTTGGGGCACCTCGTATGCCTTGAGGCGATACACGCGGCCCCGGTCTGTGAAGAACAGGATAAAGTGGTGGGTCGTGGCGACAAACATATGCTCAAGCTGGTCGTCTTCTTTGGGCCGTGCCCCAATGCGCCCTTTGCCGCCGCGCTTCTGGTCGGGGAACGTCTCGCGGGGAACGCGCTTGATATAGCCGTCCCGCGTGATAGTCACAATCATCTCCTCTTCGGGGATCAGGTCTTCGTCCCCAATCTCCTCGGCTTCCATGGGCACGATGCGCGTGCGCCGCTCGTCGCCATACTTGTCTTTGAGGGCGCGCAGCTCCTGCTTGATAATCTGAGCGACGCGGGCGGGATTGGAAAGAATGTCCTCGTAGAACGCGATCTGCTTGAGCAGCTCCTTGTAGTCGTTCTCGGTCTTCTCGCGCTCCAGGCCCGTCAGCGCCCGCAATTGCATGGCAAGAATGGCATCGGCCTGCCGAACAGACAGCGCAAACCGTTCAATCATCTGCCCGCGCGCCGCCTCCGCCGTGCGCGAGGCGCGGATGAGCGCAATGATTTCATCCAGGAAGTCCAGGGCAATCAGCAGGCCCTCTAAGATATGGGCGCGCTCTTTGGCTTTGTTCAGCTCAAACAGTGTCCGCCGTGTTACCACTTCGCGCCTATGGTCGAGGAAGAAGTTCAATGCCTGCGGCAGGTCGAGGATGCGCGGCTGCCCTGTGACCAAAGCCAGCATGTTCACGCCGAACGTCGTGCGCAGCGGCGTATGCTTGAGCAAGTAGTTCAAGACCTTCTTGGGGTAGGCGTCTTTCTTGAGCGTCACCACGACGCGCATGCCTGTGCGGTCGGAATAGTCGTTA
>JAABUU010002666.1_pt1 | contig 24693 bp, 32 predicted proteins | sample 5559301 | NCBI WGS metagenome assembly JAABUU01 (sample SAMN10711884, study PRJNA513360) | rock metagenome | isolation source: Antarctica rocks | place: Antarctica: Victoria Land, Richard Nunatak white | reverse complement strand
CGTCGTCCACGCCACTGCACGGACGCGATCGAGTGTTTTGGGAAGCGCGGCGCGCCAGGATCGAACAGGCTGCCAGAGCGGCGTTTGATCACAACATCATTTGATATCTGCCACCGACCTTGCTCGTCCCGCTCGCCCATCGGCTGCTGGGACCGTAAGCAGGTCAGCCGTGGCCGAGCACGTTCACGACGTTGCCGTCGGGGTCGCGCACGAAGAAGCGGCGCACTCTCCACGGCTCGTCAGTCAGGGGGTGCACAATCTCGGCGCCCTCACGGACGGCGGCGGCGTACGCGGCGTCAACGTCATCGACCTCGATGGAGACGCTCGGCACGACGGGCGCGGTCTCGTCGTGGGTCATCAGGCTGATCTGCGCACCCGGTCGGCCCGGGTCCGCCAAGGTGACGATCCAGCCGTGGTCCATCACCGGCTCAAGGCCGAGGACCCGCCCGTAGAAGCCTTTGGCGTCCTCCAAGGACCGGCTGAGCAAGTCCGGGACTACCCGCTGCACGCTCATGTTCAACAGCCAACCAGAGCGACGCCCACCTGACGTCGCCTATCCCTCCTGCCCGTGTACCGATCGACGATCGTGCAGCGGGACGTCGGCAGCACCGCAGTCCGGGTCGTCGGCGGTACTTGACTGTTCAGTCTAGTATCGGGTACGGTCTCCCGCATGGGCCGTCCCAGAGAGTTTGATGTCGACTCCGCGGTCGATGCCGCGATGCGGACGTTCTGGGAGCGCGGATACGACGGCGCGTCGCTGTCTGACCTGACGCAGGCGACCGGAGTCGGGCGCCAGTCGCTGTATCTGGCGTTCGGCGACAAGCAGCGGCTCTACCTGGCAGCGCTTGACCGCTACCGGGCCCAATTCTTTGCACCGCTCGTCGCGGCCCTGTCGGGCAGCGCCGACGTGCGAGTGACACTTCGCGAGGCGCTGCTGCCGCTGCTGGACGGCAGCTGTGCTGACCAGCCAGACGGTTGCCTGCTGGTGGCCGCGGCCACCGAACGTGCCGGTGAGGATCCGCAGGTTCGCAGCCGAGTCGTCGCGGCATTCTCCGGCCTGGAGACCGCGTTGCTGGAAGCGGCAGAGCGGGCCCGCGCCGGTGGTCTGGTTGCCGAGACCGTGGACCTGACCGGCTGGGCAGCGTTGACGACGGCGACGATCCAGGGCCTGCGGGTAATGGCGGCCGCCGGAACCGATCGCGTGACGCTCATCAAGGCCCTGGACACCGCCCTGGCGGTTCTTCAACCCTGAGGTGCTCGACCCCCTGGGGCTGAGGATCCGCATGCCTTCGTACTTGATCGCCCACTCCAAACGCATCCATCATGAGGAGAAACCATGTCTGTACCGCTGGACTTCACCGGCCGGGTCGCCGTCGTGACCGGCGCAGGCAAAGGCATCGGCGCCGCGGTCACCCGTGAGCTGCTCGAGGCCGGCGCCCGCGTCGTCGCAGGAAGCCGCCACTCCAGCGCCGACCTCGCCGGTCTGGCCTCCGACGACGTGCTCGTTGCCGTGGACGTCGACCTATCTACGCCAGACGGTCCCGCCCAGCTGGTCGCCGCCGCCACCGAACGGTTCGGTGGCTTGGACGTGCTGGTCAACAACATGGGCGGGCTCGCCGGCGGCGGCCCCCGCTTCGGCGGATTCCTGTCGGTGACCGACTCCGACTGGTCCACCAGCATCGAGCTCAACCTGCTGTCCGCGATCCGGGCAACCCGAGCCGCGGTTCCTGCCCTGCTCGCCCGCGGCGGCGGCACGATCGTCAACGTCAGCTCGGTCAACGCCTTCCTACCCGACCCCAGCGTCGTGGACTACGCCGCCAGCAAGGCCGCGCTAACCAACCTCGGGAAGTCGCTGTCCGCGGAGTTCGCCCCACAGGGCATCCGGGTCAACACCGTCTCCCCTGGCCCGGTACGCACCCCGCTGTGGACCGCGCCCGGGGGTCTCGGTGACCAGCTGGGAGGCGTGATGGGCACCGACCATGACGGCGCCATGCAGGCAATGGCCGACGGCCTGGGCGGCATCAAGCTCGGGCGGTTCGGCACCGCCGAGGAGATCGCCCACCTCGTACTGTTCCTCGCCAGCCCGGCCGCCGCCTGGATGACCGGCAGCGACGTCGTCATCGACGGCGGCCTGGTCAAGACGCTGTAACACGGCCGCGCCTCACTGCCAGCACCGGTCGGTCGGGCAGCCGCCGGCCGACCGGTGAGCCGTTGGGCAGCGTTGCGTCCCGCAAGCCGATCGGTGAGTGGAACGCTGTGGCCCCGGCTGACCTCGCGCTGGGAGACTCCGGGGTGTGAGCGCGCCCGAGACCGAGGACGAGCGGTTCGTCCCTATACGGGACGCTCGACCGGAGGACGTGCCCTGGCCGGTGATGAGCTGGCCACCCCCACCGGACGTCCGGCTGGCCGGTCGTCTCGTCGAGGTCGTTCCCGCCGTCACGCAGCGCGACGCGGAGAAGCTGTTCCGAGCCTTAGATGACGACCGGGTGTGGCAGCACTTCGCCGGTCGCCCGCGCAGGCCGCAGGCCGTCGCAGAGCGCCTGGAGCAACGGCGTGCCGCCGGAGCACTTCCGTGGATAGTGCGCCTGCGTACCGGGTACGCGGGGCTGGCTGCGGGAGCTGTCGTCGGGATCTCCTCCTACCTCGACGTTTCGGTGGGGGACGCCCGCCTGGAGATCGGCGGCACCGCCTACGCGCCCGGGGTGTGGGGGACGGCGGTGAACCCGGACACCAAGCTCGCGCTGCTCACCCACGCCTTCGAGGTGCTCGGCGCCGGGCGGGTGCAGCTGAAGACCGATGTGCGCAACACCCGCTCCCAGCAGGCCATCGCCCGACTCGGGGCCCGCTACGAGGGGACGCTGCGCCGCTACCAGCGCCGAGCCGACGCGACTGTGCGCGACACCGTCCTGTTCTCCATCGTCACCGAGGACTGGCCGACGGTGCGAGCCGCGCTGGAGCACAGGCTTACAGCCGCCCTGGGGTCTGCTGCCATCCCGAGACGGTAGGACCGGCCCTGCAGCGGAGGCCGCGGGGAAGCAGTCCTCAAGCTCCCCCTGCTCCTTGACGACCGACGTGCCCGGTCGGATCGATCCTCTACCGGCTACGGCTCGGTCCTGTCCGGCGGCGCACGCTCCGCTCGCAGTTCGGCTGCGAAGCTTCTCCTGGGAACAGCCATGCGGTATGGGTTTGCTCGATCGAGAACACCGCGTGGGTGTGCTGCGCGCCCAGAGCGTCGAGCAGTTGTAGGGCAGCGGGGGGTTCGCCGCTGTTCCGGACGGCCATGAGCGCGTCGGCATCGCGCCACGTCGTCTGGATGCGCCACGCCCGCCCTGCCCCCGCAGCAACTCGGAGTTCTGTCTCCCTCGGCGGCAACTTCTGACTTGCAGGCGATAGCCCGCAACGCTCGGCAACCAAGTAACCGCGGCGGCTCGGGTACTCGACCTCCGACGAAAGACTGCCACTGCAGCTCAGCGACCAGCGCAAAGTTGGCTTGCTGCAGTTTCGTTAGCGTGGCGCGTGCGGCACAGTGCGAAGCAGTCAGCGGAAAGGGAGCGCACCGATGGCCAGCGACGCGACGCCCGCGGGTAGTGATTTGTCTACTGCGAACTGCGCGGTCCGGATCGCAACTGCGGACGATGCAGTTGGTATCGCCGAGACCCATGTCGCGTCCTGGCGGTCGGCCTACCGCGGTCTCCTGCCGCAGACAGTGCTGGACGGGCTTTCGGTCGAGCGGCGCACCGCAGGGTGGCGGGAGCAGATCCTGAACTCAAGTTGCCTGGTCCACGTGGCCATCGGCGCGGCACGGCAGCCGGTCGGCTTCGTCGCGACGGGCAGGAGCAGGGACAGCGATGCGGGCCGCCATGTCGGCGAACTCCAGGCCATCTACCTGCGCCCGGAGCTGTGGGGGCGCGGCACGGGCTCCCAGCTCCACGACGTGGCCATCTCCGCACTAGCGGCGGCTCCTTTTGGCGAAGCGACCCTCTGGGTGCTTGAAAGCAACAGCCGCTCGCGCTCGTTCTACGAGTGGAAGGGCTGGCAGCCCGACGGCACGGTCAAGTGGGACAGCATCGGCGGTGCGGACGTCGTTGAAGTTCGTTACCGCAGGTCGCTGCATCTTGAGCCACTTGCCTGACAGGGGACTGTCAGCGCTGTCTCGGTAGCCGATCGGTCTGCGGGACGGGTTCGACTGTCGAGCCGGTGTTCACGCGGTGCTGGCCTGCACGAGGCGTTGCAGCAGGTCGTGGTGGGCGGGCACCGGGCGGCCGTCGTGGTGCCAGGTGGCCGCAATACCCACGGCGGCGACGCGACCCGTCGCGTGGACGCGCTCGAGCGTCACCACCAGCTCCGCTGGCGTGCAACCAGCTGGCACGGGATAGAGCAGGTCGGGCACGTCCGAGGGGTCGCAGACATCGACGTCGATGTGCACGTACAGCGCGCCGTTGGGCAGATCGGTCACGTCGAGCTCCACGACGCCCGTGCGCCTGACCCCGGTGCGGCCTAGCAGGACCTGTTCGGGCGGGTCCGTATCGCGCGCGTCCACCAGGACGATCCGGCTTTCGGCCACTGGCTGCAGGCCCAGGGCCGCAGGAAGGGTGAGCGTCCCGACCCCGGCCGCGAGCGCCAGCGGCAGCCCGCCCAGGTATCCCGAGGTCGTGGTGTCCTGGGTGTGGAAGTCGGCGTGCGCGTCGAACCACACGATGCCCACTTCGTCGCCGGCGCGTTGCAGGCCGGCGAGGACCCCGAGGCTGGTGGTGCAGTCCCCGGAGACGACGACCGGCACCCGGTCCCGATCTCGGTAGCTGGCCACCACCTGCGCTACCTGCTCGTACAGCGCCGACATCCGGTGCCAAGCGTCTCCGGCCGGGAGCTCCACCGTGACCTCGTGGTCGACCGGCGCGCCGACGTCGAAGACTGCCAACCGTTCATCGAGGTGGTACGGCACGGCCAGGGTCACCATGCCAGGACCGTAGGCCCTGAGATGAGGCGTCCCGCACGACGGTCGGCTAGCGGAACATCGCGCTACTGCGCCCGGGTCGCTTGATGACTCTCAGAGGCTGCAGGTCGGGCAGGGTGAGGGCGGCGCCGATCAGCTGTGCTGGCGGGTGGGTGGTGTGCAGGGCGATGACCAGGCAGCCGGCTGCTTGGGCGGAGCGCACGCCTGCTGGAGCGTCCTCGATGGCGACCAGCGGGCCGCGGGCTCCCAGCCGGGTGGCGCCGGTCAGGTATGGCTCGGGGTCGGGTTTGCCGCGGGTGACGTCTTCGGCGGTGACGACCACGGCGGGTTGGGGTAGGCCGCCGGCGGCGAGCCGGGCCTGGACGACGGGCCGGGTGCCGGAGGTGACCACCGCCCACGGCAGGCCGGCGTCGTCTAGGGCGGCGAGCAGTTCTGCCGCGCCGGGGATCGCCGTGATGCCGTCAGTGTCGTGGGTTTCCAGCTCGACGAAGCGGGCGAGGCCGTCGTCGGCGAGCCGCGGCGGCAGCAGCGTACGGATGTGGTCTTCGGCGCGCTTGCCGTGCAGCGGATGTGGCAGCGCTTCGGGAGGCAGGTCGTACCAGGTCAGGAACGTGTGCCACTGTCGCTCGACGGCTTGGGTGGAGTCGACCAGGGTGCCGTCCATGTCGATCAGCATCCCGGCTGCCAGCGTGGACCAGGTAGCCGTTCCCGGCCGGGGCGGAACGGTGAGCGTGGCGGTCACGCTGCCGGTCGGACTGGTCATCGCCGGCCCGGGTCGACGCGGACCTGGTTGACGAGGGCGTGGCCGGCCAGCGCGGCGAGCAGGGCGGGCACGATCAGGTAGGCCAGGCGCAGCCCGATGCCGTCGGACAGCCTGGCCAGCAGGAGCGGCGCGCCGCCGATGGCCACGCCGGAGGCGAGGGCACCGCGGGCGGCTGCCCGGTCGGGGGCGTTCGGCCACGCCGCGACCAGCCGGGCCAGGGTGACCGGGTAGAGCAGCGCGACGCCTGCCCCGGTGACCAGCAGTCCGGCAGCAGCGCCGAGGGTGGAGGGGACGGCCCAGAACGCGGCGAAGCCAGCGGCCGCTGCGCCGCAGGCCAGCTGGAGCACTGTGAACGGATGGTGGCCGGGGAGCAGCCGGCCGGCGACCGCCCGAACGATCGCCATGCCGAGCAGGAAGATGCCGGCCAGGGCGGGAGCGGCTGCCGGGCCGGCGCGGTGCCAGTCGGTGAAGGCGGTCGCCGCCCAGAACACCAGGCAGAACTCGACGCTGACCGCGAGCACGACGTCCACCCATCGGCCGAGTAGCGGTCCGGGTTCGAGCCCGGGAGCCGCGCCGACGTCGTCGGCCCGCGCGGTTTCCGGCCGGCCCGCTGGCACCGGGTCGGCCGGTCGCCCGCGTCGCAGCATCACCAACAGTGCTGCGGCCACGGGCAGGACGGGCAGCAGGTAGCCGATCCGCCAGTCCAGCCCGCCGGCCAGCGCGCCGGCCACCACCGCCGGGGCCAGGACAGCCGCCAGGCTGCTGACCGCGTTGGCTTCGGCCAGGGCAGTCGACTCGGCGTGCGGGTGCCGCTGGCTGAGCGCCGCCGGGACGACCTGCACCGTCAGCGCACCCGCGGCCCCGAGCGCCACCGCCCCGACCAACGTGAGCAGCCGGCCCGGGCCGGCCAGCAATACCGCTCCGGCGGCCAGACCGATCACCGCCAGCGCCGCCGCCACCCGGTGACCCAGCCGGGCGACGACCGGGCCGCCGGCCAGGCCCACAGCGAGCAGGCCGACCGCGAACAGGCTGGGGTAGAACGCGACGGCCGCTCGCTCGAGGTGCAGCTGACGCTGCAGCGGTCCCAGCACCGCACCCAGCCCGTTGAGCAGGAAGCCCAGCAGCCCCAGCAGGCCGTACAGCTGCCACGTCGGTCGATCACGGACCAGCGCTGGCAGCGGCGCCTCGAGGGTCTGTTTGTGTAGTTGCTGCACAAAGGGCAGAGTAGACCGGTGTTCGTGCCTGCAGCAACCGGCGACCGACGCGCCGTTTCCTCGTTGGGCCGAGCGCTGACCCTCGTGCACACCCGGCAGGCGACCCGACGGTCCGAGCTGACAGACCTGCTGGGGCTGACCCGCACAGCAACCGGGTCGGTGCTGCGTGAGCTGGAACGGCTCGGGTTGGTACGCAGCGACCCGCGATCGGGCCCGGCCAGCAAAGGCAACCAGACGGGACGGCCGTCCCACCGCCTGCAGATCCACCCGCAGGCACCGATCGCACTGGCCGTGCAGGTGCAGGCCGAGACCCTGTTGGTCGCCCGCGTCCACCTCGGCGGGACGCTGCAGCACGTCGCCGAGGTTCCGCTCCCGCAGCGGCACGACCCCGAGGTCGTGCTGGTCCAGGCCGCCGACCAGCTCGATGCAGAGCTGGACGCCGTCAACAGGCACTGCGTCGGCGTCGGCGTGGCAGTTCCTTCCGCGGTCGCCGACAACGGCGCTGCGCTGGCCGCCATGACCCTGTCATGGCCACCCGAGGTTCCGGTCCGGGACGCGCTAATGAGGCTGCTGGCCGCCCGCGGTCACTCCAGCCTTCCTGTGCAGGTCGGCAACGACGCCAACCTCGCCGCGCTCGCCGAGCATCGACACGGCGCCGGCCAGGGCGCCAGTGACCTGCTCTACCTGATGACCGGTCAGCGCGGCGTCGGCGGTGCCCTGGTCATCCACGGTCGGCTGCATACCGGCAGCGCCGGCTACGCCCTGGAGGTCGGCCACCTCACCGTCCAGCCCGGCGGCCGCCCCTGCTATTGCGGCAACAGCGGCTGCCTGGAGGTCGAGACCGACCCAGCTGCCCTGCTCGCCGCTGCCTCACGTGCACCAGCCGAGCCGGCACTGGCCGCCGCTCGCGCCGTCATCGCCGACCGGCACGGCGACCCAGACGCCCACGCCGCCGTCCACGCCGTCACCGAACGCTTGGCCATCGGCATGGCCGGCCTGGTCAACATCCTCAACCCCGACCGAATCCTCCTCGCCGGGCTACACGCCGACCTCCTGGCCGCCGACCAGACACATCTGCAGGACACCCTCGCCCGCCGATCCTTCCTCGAACACGCCGCGCACGTCGACCTGCGACCCAGTCGCCTCGTCCACGCAGGCCTTCTCGGCGCAGGCGAGCTCGCCTTTCAAAACCTCCTGGACGACCCCCGGCAGGCACCTGCAGTCAGTCGCCGGTCGTCGGCAAATCGTCCCGGCTGACGATCGTCATGCGGCACGGCTTGAGACGACGCAGACCGCAGCTGTGTCGGCTCGTCTGCGGCCTGGCTCAGCGGCCGGGAGCTTCCGGCACCTGGTAGAGGCAGCTGCGGGTCGGCGCGTCGAGGTTGGCCATGTCGGCTGCTGCAGCGCGGCCCTCTAGCGAAGCGAAGGCCCGCTCGACGGCGTCCCAATCCGGCCAGATGACCTCCACGACCTGGTGGTACACCGGCCCGCGGACTGGCCGCGGCGACCGGTGCACCGTGTAGCTCAGGATGCCCGGCAGGCGAGCCGTCAGCGGCTGGTGCACCTCGTGGTAGTGCCGATCGAACGCCGACGGATCGCGCGGGGGGTCGTAGGTGATAAGGAACCTGATCACGACCGCTCCTGCGGATCCGGGGTGAGCACGGCCAGGACCGCCGGTCCGACGTGTTCGCTGGAGACCAGGGTCAGCTCGCGGCGGCCCCGGAACAATCCGTGACCGGCACCGAGGACGGTCGGGAATGCCAGTAGCCGGTACTCCTGAACCAGCCCTTGATCTGCTAGCTCGGCCACGACCGACATGCTGCCGATCACCACGATGTCGGTGGTGGCGACCTCGCGTCGTACCCACTGGGCCAGCGGAGCGTCGATCGCGCGGGAGTGCGCCCACTCGGTCTCGTCCACGGGCCGGTGGGTAACCACGGCCTTGGTAGCGGCGTTCATCGCCTGGGAGAACGGGTCGTCGCGGCGGGGCCACAGGGTCCGGAAGTGGTCCCAGGTACGACGCCCGAACAGCAGCGTGCCGTGCTCGAGGATCGGGCCGAGACGGAACTTGTCGCCGGCGACGCCCTGCGGGCCGTGCCGCATGGCCCAACCGCCGAACGGTGTCCCGTCTGAGCCGTCGGGGTCCTCGACGTCGCCGTCGAGGGTGATGAACGAGATAACGATCAGGCGTCCCATGGGCGGGGCGCTCCTTCCGTGAGATATGACGAGTGGTCTCCTTCATCTACGGGGGAGCGGGCCGAAACTCATCGCGGCGGCGGAGTGCTGCTCGAACAGTGCGAACAGCCGGTCGTCGCGGTAGACCAGCACGTGGTCGATGGCCCCGTCTTCATTGGCCGTGAACAGTTGCACCGTGTGCGGGACGCGGCGGCCGCCCTCGACGGCGTATAGCAGCAGGCCGGGCTCGCCGCCGGCCGCAACCAGGCGGGTCGCCCAGTCGGTGCCGCGCAAGGCGAACAGGTGAGTCATGAAGTCGCGGTACTGCTCCACGCCGCGCGACCACGCCGGCACCGGCGGCATCTCCAGGACCACGTCGGCTGCCACCAGGGAGACCAGACTCTGCACCTCGCCGCGCTCGATCGCAGCGGCGTACCGTTCGACGCGGTCGGGGTCAACGGTCCCGGCCGGGCGAGCGCCGTCGCGAAGGGTGGCCCGCGCCCGCTGGAGGGCGGAGTTGATCGCGGGCACCGTGGTGTCGAGCACGGCCGCGGTTTCCGCGGCGGAGAAGCCGAGTACCTCGCGCAGCGTGAAGGCGCCGCGCTGGGTCGCGGGCAGCAACTGCAGCAGCGCGGTGACCGCGAACCGGACCTCACCGGAGCGCTCCGCGGCCTCCTCCACCACCGAGCCGCCGGACCAGCCGGCGGGCGCCGGCATCAGCCACGGCACGTCCAGCGCCGGGACCAGGGGGGTGCCGACGTCGATCCCCGGCTCCTGCAGGTCCCGCGGCAGCGGCCTGCGCCCGGTCTCGCGGAGCCGATCGATGCAGACATTGCGCGCGATCCGGAAGCACCAGGTGGTCAGGCTGGACCGGGCCCCGTCGTACTGCCCGCGAGCGCGCCAAGCCCGCTCCAAGACGTCCTGCACGGCATCCTCGGCGTCGAACGGCGAACCCAGCATCTGGAAGCAGAACGACCTCAACCGCCCGCGCAACCCATCCAGCTGCTCCGCCGTGACCGCGCCCACGCGCGGATCGTGGCAGAAAGCCGGCATCTACGGCTCCCCGGGGGCGTGGAGGCGTCAGCCATAAGAACGTCCCGATGGCCGATCGGCTACCGAGGCAGAGCCGCGGCGGTGCCGGCTCGACCTGTCGCCCGTCCTCCGGCAGCTCCACCAGGTGGAAGTAGCTGCGCCGTCCTGACGACGGTAGCGAACTCACCGTGCAGGTTGGTGGCGGTTACGCGGGTGAGCTCGTCCGCGGTGACGACGCTGCCGTCTGGTGCCGGTCGGTCGAACGTGTGCGTGGCGTCCAGCGCGAGTAGTACCTGGTGGCCGAGGTTGCCTCCCACTCGCGCGGTTGTCTCGCAGCAGTGGTTGGTGGTGATGCCGCTCAGGACGAAGCCGTCGAGCCGGCGCTCCCGCAGCCACCTATCCAGGTCCGGCTGCCCGTGGAAGCAGGAGTTGACCTGCTTCGTCACCAGCAGATCCGGGTCGCCGATCACGGCCGGCTTGAAGTCGTTTCCCGGCTGTCCCGGCCGCAACGGCGAGGACACCTCCGTTGAGTCATGCCGCACGAACACCACCGGCCGGCTGCGGTCGCGCCACGCTGCGAGCAACGCCGCGATGTTGTCCTCGCACTCGGGGTTGTTGCGTGGTCCCCAGTACTCGGCGTTGTCAAAGCCGCGTTGCACGTCAACGACGAGCAACGCGAGCCGGTCGAGGTCCGGAAGATCAACCACAGGGAGTTTCACGCTCGCCAGTCTCCTCGCCGCACATCATCACGGAACCAGTGCACTCGGGGGACGAACAGCCCAGCAAGGAGTGGCCTTGCCGCTGGCCCCAGCGCTTCCTGCCTGGTTCTTGCAGCGGTACTGGCTGCCCATCCGTGACGTTGTCCCGCTCACGAACCTCCAGCGGGACGGTCCCCCGAGCCGAGTAGCGCCGGCCGGCTCGTCCCGTTAGCCAGCGATCGCTCAGCGGGACGCGGTGGACCGGCCGCCCCTTTGACTTGTACGCCTGTCAGGCACACACTGGGAATATGACCGTTGTCAAGGACTCCCGGATCGCCGTGCGCCTATCTTCCGACCAGGACGCGCTCATCCGGCATGCCGCCGAGGTGGAGGGCACCAGCATCACAGAGTTCACCGTCGCCGCGACGATGAGCCACGCCATCGACGTGTTGGCGAATCGACGCATGTTCGCGATCGACGATGCCGCGTGGGGCGAGTTCCTCGCCGTGCTGGACCGCCCGGTCAGCCACAAGCCCCGGCTGGAAGAGCTGTTCGCCGAGCCGTCGGTCTTCACGAAGGCGTGAGCGGATACAGCCTGCCCCGTCCGATCGCCGAGGACGACGACACCAGCAGCTTCGACAGCGGCGAGCCCAGCCTCGATGAGTACTTGCGCAAGCGCGCGCTGGGCAACCACGTCCAGGGCGCTTCCCGCTGCTTCGTCACGTGCCGCGACGGTCGGGTGGTCGGTTACTACGCCCTGGCCTCGGCCAGTGTCCAGCACGGCGACGTCACCGGCAAGGTGCGGCGCAACATGCCCGACCCAGTACCGGTGATCTTGCTATCGCGGCTGGCGGTGGACCGCAAGGAGCAGGGCTCCGGACTGGGCAAGAACCTGCTGCGCGATGCCATCCTGCGCTCGGTCGAGGCATCCGAAATCATCGGCGTCCGGGCGCTGCTCGTGCATGCGCTCAACGACACCGCCCGCGCCTTCTACACCCATTTCGACTTCGAGCCGTCACCCACCGACCCGCTGCACCTGCTACTGCTGATTAAGGATGCCCGCTCCGTGGTCGGTCGCTGACCTTCCCGCGCCTGGCCACGGCTCGGGCCGGGAAGCACGACCGGGTTGCAGCCCCCGCTATGTCCCGCAGGCGGATCGGCGGATCCTGGCGGTCAACGCAACAGGAGCTCTCCGATCTGTTCGATCGGCTTTCTGAAGGCTAGTCGCTTGCGGGGTCGGTCGTTGAGTTCATCGGCAACCCGGTCCAGCTCCTCAGCGGTGTGCGCCGATAGCTGGGTGCCTTTGGGTGCTCTGTGTTTGTCAAGCGGCTGGACAGGGCGTCGTAGAGTCGCGTCTGGCGGGCCCGGGAAGTGACCTGTCCGAAGAGCTGGCGGTCGGGGTTGAGCCAGCCGCGCTGGATTGCAGAGTCGCCCCCGGGTGTCCTCCCGGGTTCGCCGCCACGCGGCGTTCATCGGTGATCATGGTGCGCCAGATGTGGTCGGCGAGGCGTCTCGTCGCGCTTCGCGGGTCGTCTTCCCCTTGGGCGATCTTCGCGTTGTAGTAGGCATGGCCGCGGCTGCCCGGAGTTCGGACCTGGGTGATGGCGACGACGGTGTGCAGCGCGGCGTTGAGTTGACGGTCTCCGCTGCGGGAGAGACGGTGTCGCGCTCTCTGGGCGCTGGCCACCTCGATCGGCGCCGCGCCGGCGTAGTTGGCGAACGAGGCCGAGCTCGGGAACCGGTCAGCGCGGCCGGTGCGCCCAATAAGGCGGCCGGCAGTGATCGCGCCGACGCCGACGGTGTCGGTCAGAGTGCTTCCCGAGGCCGCGACGAGCTCGCTGATCTGTTTCGCGTTGGACTTGAGTAGCGCATCGACAGAGCGGATCTGCGTCACCAGCCCGGCGGCGATCTGCTTGCGGACCCGTTCGACGTCACCGGCTGGACGGACCCGGCGCAACAGCTCGCCGGCCGCGGTTGCTGACAAGTCCTTGGGAGCGCCGCCGGCGAGCAGCTCACGCAGCAACGCGTGGAGTTGGTTGACCAGCCGCACCCGGCACTGGGCCAGGTTCATCCAAGACTCGTCGAGCAGCGCCAAGGCGTCAGTGATGCCTTCAGCCGCAAGTGGACGGCCGTCGCCCTGCAGCGCGGCGACGCAAGCCGCGGCCGCAGCGTCGATCTGGTCGTTCTTGCGGCCCCCGCCGCGGGAGAGCTGCCGCACCCGAGCAGTCGCGGTTGATGGCACGTCGACGACCTGCTCTCCCCGGGCCAAAAGCCACGAGGAGAGGTGCCGACCGAGGCCTTCAGCGTTCTCCACCGCCCAACGCCGCTGCTCGAACTGCCGCGCCCACCGCAACATCCGGGCATAGTCAGCGAGGCTGGCTTCGACGCGGATCGAGGCGACGGACCGGTTCGTACTGGGATCCACCGCCGTTGCGGTGTGTGTGCTCTTGTGCGGGTCGACACCGATGACCATCATCGCGGCCGTGTCCTCTCGTTGTGCCGGTGGGGGGGTGAGCCGCGACTGACAATCCGACTTCGAGAGAGCTCTGGGCACCTCGTCACGGCGAGCGGGGCCAAATCGACCTGCACTCCGTGCTGGCTACCGGCGTGCTCGGTGATCGCAGGGCCGTCGTGCATGCCGGCCACGAACGACCGCTGAGCCACTCCGTCCACGGCGATGGCCTCACCGAAGCTGACGATCACCGCCACCCGGCCGCCGGGCACCTCCCGCCGGCGGACCGGAACGCTGCCCGCCTCCCGGTACCCGCAATAGCCCCGAACCTGGCCAGCCAGACCAGGGCAAGGTCGAGAGACGACCACCTCAGGATCGGTCCCCGTGGCCGCCATCCCCCCACAGTAGATCGCACCCTGTCCGATCGGTTACGCCCAGGACTCGGGCCGCCCGGTCAACGATCGGCTTACGACGTGTGGCCGTGTCCCGGCCGCGCGGGTCGAGGCTGACGTGAGAGTCAGTCGAGGAACCGCACGCCGTGGCGGTGGGTCAACTCGCCGGGGCGCTGACACCGGTAACCAGGGCGTCGAAAAAGTCCTCGATGCCACCGGGCACGGCGAGGATCAGCTTGCGACCCGCCATGTCGCTCACGACCCGCCAGGCGTGCGGAACTCCGCGCGGCAGGTACACGAAGTCGTGGACGCCGGCCTCGAAGGTCTCGTCGCCGCACCGGATTCGATAAGTCCCGGCGAGTACGAAGAACGACTCACTCTCGTCGCGGTGGACATGAAGCGGCGCCCCATCACCAGCAGGAGCCTGGCTGAGCAGGAGGCTGAATGCGCCATCAGTCGCTGCCGCCGTGGCGAGCGCGCTCCCACCAGCACCCGGCGCCGCTTGGCCGTCGCCAGCGTGAACGACGAACCCGGATGGCACGCACGCGAGCCTACGCAGATTCCCCGCGCGTGCCCGTTTGCCGATCGGCGGATCCTGGCGATCAGCGGGACTGATCGACTTGCTTGTCTCGCAGCCGTGCGTTGAATCGGGATGCGTCGATGACGGCGCGCTGGTGGGTCCCCCGGCTGATGAGGTCCACGCCGTCGTGGGCCTGCACGACGAAGGTCAGCCGGCGCCTGTCGACAGCTTGGAGCTGGGTGGTGACGGTGACCGGTAGGCCGGGCGGGGTCGCGGCCTGGTGGCTGACGTCGATATGGGTGCCGAGGGTCTGCTCGGCGGGCCAGTCCAGGTGCGGGTTGACCAGCTGGATGCACGCCCACTCCAACAGGCCGGTCAGGAAGCCGGTGGCGAACACTTCGGGCATCGCCTGGAACTCCGGCGCCTCGGGGTACAGCGCCGGCACCGTCTTGGACGACGGCACCGTGAACACCATCTGGTGCTCCAGGCCCGGTCGCAGGCTGGGCTTCACGGCCGGCTTGCTGTCGGGCTGGTGAGGTCCAGCGTGTAGCTCTGGCCGACGAGCTGGGCCCCGAAGCTGACGTGCGGCTGCTCCTCGACGAGGCGGAACCCGGCGGAGAGGTAGATCCGGCGGGCGCTGACGAGCGGGGCGTTGGTCCACAGCACCAGCTCGCGGTACCCGCTGTCGCGGGCGAAGCGCACGCACTGCTCCACCAGCCGCCGGCCCACGCTCCGGCCCCTGGCTTGCGGGTCGACCAGCAGGATGCGCAACTGCGCCACCTCGTCGGACGTCCGGACGCAGAACACGCACCCGACCCGCTGACCGTCGAGCTCAGCGATCCATGCCGCGTCCTTGCCCGGTTCGCTGCTGCCGGCGTAGTCCGCGACGATGCGGGCGACGAGCGCCTCGAAGCTGGCGTCCCAGCCGAACTCGGCTGCATACAGCTCGCCGTGGGCCATCACCACCCAGCCGAGGTCGCCGGGCTGCCGCAACGGCCGGATCACCACCTCTACCTGTTGCTGCTGGTCCACGCCGGACTCCTCACCCCCGGTCAGCCCGCGACTGGCACGCTCGTTTCTGTGGGGAGGCTAGCGGTATGGGCCCCGCTGCCACAGCCCCCTCCAGCCGGCGGGAGGAGTTGCTCGAGCGGGCGTACCGCTATGTCCTGCAGCACGGGCTGGCCGAGATGTCGCTGCGGCCGCTCGCGGAGGCGGTCGGCTCGAGCCCGCGCGTGCTGCTGTTCCTGTTCGGCTCAAAAGACGGTCTGGTCCGGGCCTTGCTCGCGCGTGGCCGCCGGGAGGAGGTGGCTCTGCTCGATGCCCTCCGCGTGGAGGTCGGTACCGGCACCGAGAGTCACGCGGCGCTGGCGGAGGGCGCCGCACGGGTGTGGCAGTGGCTGTCCGCGCCCGAGCACCGCGACCTGCTCCGGCTCTGGGTGGAGGGCTACGCGCGGTCCCTGCTCGCCAGCGACGGGCCCTGGGCCGAATTCGCCGAACACACCGTGCACGACTGGCTGGCGGTGCTCGCTGAGCTGCAGCCGCCGCACCAGCGGCACAGCGCAGCCGGCGCAGCCGGCGCAGCCCGGCGAACCCTGATCCTGGCCGTACTGCGCGGGGCGCTACTGGACCTGCTGGCAACCGGAGACCGCACCCGGACCACCGCCGCCGTCCGCGAGCAGCTGGACGCGCTGTGACCACCTGCCCGCTCACCCATGATGACGTGCGACAGCCGCTTACGTGTGCGACCCCCCCGCGACGCATTGATCAGGCGCGTCGCAGGCGACCGTCCCGGCAGACGATCGGCTGGCGGCCGCCGTGGTTCCACGCCGCCGCTTCCGCAGCTCCTACGATCGTGATGTGGACAACCGGACCGAGACACAGAGCATCGAGAGCGACGCCGAGCCCACGGCAGTCGTGGCGCTGCTCGCCGACCCCACTCGCATCCCTGACTGGGCGCCCGCCTTTGCCGACGCGGTCACCAGAGACGACCACTCCGATTGGCTCGCGACGAAGAGCGGCCAGGGCTTCACCGTGCGAGTCGTCACGCAGCGGGATGCAGGCACGGTGGACTACCTGCGCGAGATCGCCCCTGGCCAAGAAGGCGGAGCCTTCCTCCGAGTGGTACCGCGTCCTGGCGGTGGCAGCGTCGTCATCATGACCCTGCCCCTCGCGCCTGGCGCGGAGCAGGCGGCCACCGCCGCGACCCTCCGGGACGAGCTGAAGGCGCTGACGAACCTGGTGACAGACAGCTGACGGCTGTACGAGTCGAGGATCGCCTACCGGGCACCATGGGGCTTGGCGCCTTCACGGGTGGACCCGGGGCTCCGGGGTGGCTCAACACAGTTTGAGAGGGAGGGAGTCGATGGGCTAAGCGCAGATGATGCGCCGCGCCGCAGCGGCTGTGCGCCGTGGAAAGTCCGTGGCACGCCCCGGGAGCTCATCACGACGTGGTCGTCGTCGGCCCTGCTCTTCGCCGAGTGACTGGGCGCACGCCAGTCACTCCGGATCTGCGCGTGCGCTCCGTGATCAGCCCGTACCGGGCTGACCGAGAGCAGTGCGTCGGTGCTCAAGCATACTCGCGAGGTCCTTGGCGGGCACCCCGTAGGTCGTCGTCAGCGCGCAGCTACCGCCGGACATGGCGCTACCGATCCGGGCGAGTCGGGGGTGGCGGCAACCGTAGGCGGCGTAGTCGAAAACTATCCACATCTGCCGCGACGTCGGATCCTTCCACGTGGTGAAGGCGCTGCACCCAGCGAACTCGAATCGCTTGGGCCTGAAGGGACAGTGATCCAGGACCATGCCGGTGGGATCGACGATCAGCCGGGGTGGCCGTGCGACCGACACCAGCAGCACCAGGGCCAGAGCAACGGACATGAGCCCGCAGGGCCAAGCCAGCACCGGCGGCAGGGTCGTCGCGCCCACCACGAAAACGAGTGCGATGCTCGCGAACGCCGCCTGCTTCCAGCGCGACGCGCGTAGCACTAGGTGCTCACCAGCAGGAGCCCAGCCGCCCACGACATGAGCTTAGGCCAGGGCTGGCGGCCGGTCGCCCCGGCATGAAGCACGTTCGGCCTGAACAGGTGCCGAACTCCGCGCGGCTTGACCTGACCAACAAGATGACATGAGATCGCTGTTGCCGAGTGCATCGACTGGTTCAACTTCCGCCGGCCGCACGGCGAGATCGGGCTCGTCCCGCCCGTCGAGCACGACGTGGCCCACCGCGGCACCACCCTGCCCGGGCAAGCATCTTCACCGAGCACGACCGTCAACACCGGAGACACACCCGGCCACCTCACGGCTGCGCGGCGCCTCGACTGACGTCGTCCAAGCACCGCTAGAGGATCACTGGCTTGCGGGACGAGATTCAGGCACGTTGAGGGCCCGGCTGGGCCGGGGGCCAGGGCCGCCGGTTGCGTCGATGCTCGGGCGCGTCACTCACAGGGGGCCGTCCAGGAGCAGTTGGGTGCAGCGGAAGACGGCGATCGTTCGCCCCCGGTCACCGCCGTCGATGTCTACGGTGACGGCGGCGTCCCAGACCTGGGTGGTCCGCCCGCGGTGCACCGGTGTCGCCACAGCCCGCAGGCGCTGCCCGATTTTGGCTGTGGCTAGGTGGTTCGAGGTGAGCTGCACGGTCGTGAATCCGGCCTTCCTCTGGGAGGGCAGCCAGGCAGCCGTAACCGCCAGGCGGTGTCGGCCAGGGCCACCACGCAGCCGGCGTGCAGGTACCCGGTGGCCGCGAGGTGCTGTGGGCCGACGGTGAGTGCGGCGTCGACGAGATCGGCGGACTCGGTGAGGATCGTGATGCCGAGCAGCCCGGGCAGCCCTGGCAGCGCTCCGGCGGGCCCGGGGTTCATCGGCGATTCCGGCCCACGATGCCGGTCGATGTTGGTGCGTCGGTCGGCGCCGCGGTGGCTCGGCGCGCGGTCCAGGCGAGGGTCAGCGCAGCCAGGCCCGCCACGAGGAGCAGCAGTACTGCGGCAGGGACGACGTGCGCGGCGGCGGCGAGTAGGAACGGTAACGCAAAGCCCAGGTAGGACACGGCCTGGTAGACAGCGGTGAGCCCGGCCAGTGACTCCGGCTTGGCGAGGCGCTGGATCTCTTGCAGCCCGCACACCTGGCAGGCGCCGTAGCCCGCGCCAAGAGCCAGGATGGCGAGCACGACGATGACCGGTTGCCCGGTCGCCGCCGCGGCCGCGGACACCAGCAGACCCGCGACGACCAGAGCCAGCGAGGTGGTGATCAGCCGTGCCGACCCGGGGGCGTCGATCCGCCGGGCCAGCGGCTGCACCAGGATGCCGGCCAGCGCGGTCAGCATGGTGACCACAGCGGTGAACGCCAACGCGGCATCGCCGAGGCGATGTTCCACCAGAGCGGGCAGGTAGGCCAACGCGATCGCAGCGGAACCGAACACCCACGGCGCCAACGGCAGCACCACGGTCCGGAACCGCTGCCCGTACAGCTCTGGCATCCGACTCCGTCGCGCCACGGTAGTCTTCTGCTCGGCGGCATGGGTCTCGGGGATGCGCAGCACCAGCACGATCGCCACGGCCAGCAGGACCAGGTGCGGCAGGTAGGGGATCACCGTCGGAGACGGCGCCCACTGCGCCAGCAAGCCGGCCACCAGCGGTCCGACGCCGAAGCCCGCGGTCATGGTCACCGTCACCCGGCGTGCCCCGGCGCCACGATCACCAGCCCCACCCACAGCGGAGAGTTCCTTGATCCACGCCGCGCCGGAGCTGAACGCCGCACCACTGGCCACGCCCGCGACCAGCCGACCGACGAACAGCAAACCCACGGTGGAACCACCGGCGATGAGCAGCACGCTGGCCAGCACCGAGGCGGCCAGCGCCGGCAGCATCACCCGGCGCCGCCCGAACCGGTCCGACAACGACCCGCACACCACCAGACCGGGGATGAGGCCGAGGGCGTAGAGCCCGAACGTGGCCTCGACAGTGGTAGCCGACAGGCCCAGGTGGGCGCGGTACACCAGCAGCAACGGCGCGAACTGGTTCGCGCCCCACCCCACCGCCGCCACCGCGACGCCGGCGCGCAGCCACGCCCACCCATCGTTGCCGCTGCTCCCGTTCGCCTGTGGCCGGGCAGTTGCCTCGGTCTGCAGCTGTCTGGTCACGCCATCGAGGCTGCCCCGCCCAGCGACCGCCCGCCAGTGACGGGAACGACAACATGCGTACAGTTACGGACATGCCCTCCGTTGCGCTCGCCGTCACCCCTGGCGTCCCCGTCTTCGAAGTCGCCGCCCCGTGTGAGGTCTTCGGGCTCGCCCGCGCGGATTGGGTGGACCCCTGGTACGACTTCACCGTCTGCGCTCCCGCCGACGCCCGGTTCGGCGGGTGGTTCCGGGCCGACACCCCGCACGGCCTGGACGAGCTCGCCCTCGCCGACACCGTGATCGTCCCCGCCTGCCACGACATCGACGCCGACCCGCCGACCGACCTGGTCGATGCCGTGCGCGCCGCCCACGCCGCCGGCGCCCGCATCGCCTCGATCTGCACCGGCGCGTTCGTGCTGGCCGCCGCCGGCCTGCTCGACGGCCGGCCCGCCACCACCCACTGGATGCACGCCGACCGCCTCGCCCACCGCTACCCGAACGTGCAGGTCGAACCCGACGTGCTCTACATCGACGACGGCGACGTCCTGACCTCGGCCGGCACCGCGGCCGGCATCGACCTGTGCCTGCACCTGGTGCGCACCGACTACGGCACCGCCGTCGCCAACGACCTGGCCCGGCGCCTGGTCACCGCCCCGCACCGGCCCGGCGGCCAAGCCCAGTTCATCCCCGCCCCGGTACCCGACCCCGACCAGCACGGCCTCGCCGAGCTACTGACCTGGGCGCTGGACCACCTCGACGAACCGGTGACCGTCACCGACCTGGGCCGCCGGGCGAACATGAGCACACGCACCCTGACCCGCCACTTCACCGCCGCCACCGGGAGCACCCCCTTGCAGTGGCTGCTCACCCAGCGCATCCACCGCGCCCAAGAACTCCTCGAAACCACCGACCGCAGCGTCCAGCAGATCGCCGACACCACCGGCCTGGGCACCGCGACCACCCTGCGCCGCCACTTCCACCGCGTGATCGGTATCGCGCCCGACACATACCGGCGCACCTTCGGCCAGCAAGCCACCACGCAGCACCCGGAGGCCGCGGTTACCGGCCCAGCATCGACACGGCGCGTACCACGCCCTGGCCAGCCGACCGACCGTTGTTGCAGGCCCCGGTGAACAGCGCCGACCGCGACAGCGCATGGCACGTCCGTGCGCCCCGGGACGATGACTTTCCCCGATGGCGACAGCTCTACCAGGCATACGCCGACTTCTACCGCACACCGCAACCGGACGCGGCGGCCCAACAGGTGTGGTCGTGGATTCACGACCCACACCACGAAGTGAACTGCATCCTCGCTGACAACGGGGCCGGCACCGTCGCGGGCCTGGCGCACTACCGGGCCTTCGCCCGCCCCCTGTCGGCCAGCACCGGCTGTTTCCTCGACGACCTGTTCATCGACCCCGCACACCGAGGCAGCGGCGCCGCCGACGCGCTGCTCCACCAGCTACGCCGAACCGCCCGCGCCAACGAGTGGACCGTCATCCGATGGATCACCGCCCACGACAACGCCCCAGCGATCGCCACCTACGACCGACACGCCACACGGACCAGCTGGCTCACCTACGACATGCCGCCCAGCCAACCCTGAGCAGCCAAGCCAAGCTCTACCCCACGCATGTCGGTCAACGATCGGCTGCCGGAGCCCTGTTAAGCCGCTCACCTGCTCGTCCTTGGAGCAGGTCGATGATGTCCTCCCAGTGCTGGAGCGGCTCGCATCCCTCAATCGCGGGCTACGAGCGGCTCACCGATGAGGATGGCGTCGAGGTTCGCGCAGGACATCTCAGGTTCGGTCCGGGTTCCACCCGGACCGGCGGTGGTGTCGTTGACACCAAAGGAGAACACGAGCCGGTTGTCGAGCCCTCAGGGAACCGCAGTCGCACCTCCTGCTGCCAGCGCGCCCGCACCTCACCAGAGGTGTCCGGCCGGATCCCCAAGTTGTAGCCGGTCACCGTGACACCGTGGGTCTCCGCTCGCGCGGCCAGTCGGCCCACCCAGCCAAGATGGGCCGGATCACCGACACCGGCCGTCGATTGTCTGCAAGGCCTCGAATCAGCTGCTGGTCAGCGCGCTGAGGACGGCGTGGACGACGTGCTCGGGCTGGGCGCGCGGGTTGGCTGCGACGGACCGAAACCATGTCTCTTCGTTGAGGGTGGCGGTGCTGACCCAGGCGTCGTGCATTCGAGCGCGCACTTCCGCGGCCGGTTCGTGGCGGGGCCGCCAGGTCACGACCCCGGTCACCGGGCGCCGCCACAGCTCCAGCTCCGGCGCGGCGCTGACCAAGTCGGCCAGCTGCTCGGCCAGAGCCATGTCCGCGTCGATCCGGGCGGCCAGGCCCTGCCGGCCCCAGGCCAGCAGCGTGGCGGCCCAGCGGCAGCGCCCGGTCGCCGGACGAGCCGAGCAGACCGACGTTGGGCGCAGCGAGGTAGCTGCCCCCGAAGCTGAGGACTTCCTGCGCCGCCTGCGGCTCGCGGAACAGCACCAGCGCGCTGTCCTTGGGCTGGTAGAGCCACTTGTGCGCCGACACCGCCACCGAGTCGGCCGTGTCGATGCCGTCCAGCAATCGGGCGTGCGAGGACAAGCGCAGCGGCCCCGCCCAGGCGGCGTCGACGTGCCGCCACGCCGCCCCACGGGCCGCCGACAGCGGGTCGACTGCTCCGGTCGCGACGGTGCCGGCGGTCAGCACCACCACGGCGTCTGACACGTCGTCCGGGAGCAGGTCTTCCCGGAGCCGCTGATGGTCGTCGACGGGCACCTCGACCAGCTCCAGGCCCAGGACGCGGGCTGCCTTGGCGATACTCAGGTGCGCGGCCACCGAGCACACCACCCGGCGGGCGCCCGTCAGGTCTCGCGCGGCCCACAGCGCCGTCAGGTTCGCCAGCGTCGAGCCGGGCAACAGGTGCCCGCCGCGCATCCCGAACGCCGGCGCCAGCCAGCCGACCACCAGCGGCTCGAGCTGCCGGGCGCCAGGCGCGGCGTCGGGGTGCAGCAGGTTCTGGTTCATCGCGGCGGCCCACATCGCCGCAGCCCAGGTCATCCACGGTGTCGGGGGGTCCATGTGCGCGAAGAAGCCCGGGTGGTCCAGCCGGCTCACCTGCTCCAGAGCCGGGCCCTTCAGATGCTCCAGTGCCACCATCCCGCCGAGCCCGACCGCCGGCCACTGCTGCGGGACGTCGAGCGGCAGTGCCGGATTGATGTGGGGACTGCCTGCTTCGCTGCGGACCTCGATCAGCATTCGTAGCGCCTCGCGCAACCCGTCGGCGTCGGGCGCGAAGTCCTCCTCGTACGGCATGACCGACACCCTCTCCCACCCCGCCAGGAAGGTGGAGCCGCCATCGTCCGGCGAGCCCGTAGGACGATCGGCTACTGCGACTGAGTGTCGGCCGCGTCGATGGCGGCCAACACTGCGGCGAGGGCGCCGGTGACGGCATGGACAGTCGTCTCGTTGGCGATCAGCCCGTCAGCGTCGACGGCGTTGCGGTCGAGGGGCATATGCGAGCAGGCCTGAGGCAGCACGCGTGCCTGGACGTACCCGAGCACAGTGGCCAGTTCGGCGTGGGCTCCTTCGCCGCGGCGGGCGTCTGCAGCAACCTTGATCCATGCGACGGGTTTGTCGCTGAACACGGTGCTGCCCACGGTCCAGTCCAGGGCGTTCTTGAACGCTCCCGGAAGGGCGCCGGCGTACTCCGGGGTGCACAGGACAACCGCATCCGCTCCGGCCAGCAGATCGCGCAGAGCGGCGACGGGTGCGGGCAGCGGGTCGCGGTCGAGATCGGGGTCGAAGTGGGGTAGTCCGGTCAGGGCGATCCAGGCGGTCACGGTGGCGCCTGCAGGGGGGTGGGCGGCGGCCGTGCGCGCGAAGGCGGCGTTGGTCGAGGCGGCACGGGTGCTGCCGGAGATGACCACCACGCTGCGCTCCGTCACTCGTCATACTTACCGCTACCGGAACGAGTGCGACACTGCCCGGCGCTCAGCTCCCGCTCGTCGTACCGCTGAAGGATCGTCTTGCGTGACTCTGATCGGGGCCCCCGTCAACCAGTAGTTGACGACGGTGCGCGTCAACCGTAGGTTGACCACATGACTACAGCATCCGTCCCGCCACTTCGCCTCGACGACCTCATCGGCGCTGTCGCCGGCGCGCACCAGGACCCGCTTGACAGGGTGACCGGCGCAGTCCAGCTGGCGGAGGACCTGGGCGAGGTCGCCGACTCGCTCATCGGTCACTTCGTCGACCAGGCACGTCGCGCCGGCGCGTCCTGGTCAGAGATCGGCCGCAGCATGGGGATGAGCAAGCAGGCCGCGCAGAAGCGGTTCGTCGGCAGGAGCCAGTCCCAGTCGACCCCTCTGGACTCCAGCCAAGGATTCAGCCGGTTCAACGAGGAGGCGCGCGCGGTGGTCGTCACCGCGCAGCAGCGAGCCCGAGAGGCGGGTAACGACACCATCGGCATCGGGCATCTCCTGCTGGGCCTGGTCGCAGGCCCCGAAAGCGCGGCAGCTCGCGCCGTCGTAGCGCAGGGGGTGTCACTGGAGGACGTCGAGCGGATGGCATCAGCTACGTTGCCACCCGCCGCAGCAAGCGTGCCCGCGCTCATCCCGTTCGACGAGCACGTCAAGGACGTACTGCAGCGCACCTTCGCGGAGGCTCAGCACCTCGAAGTGGACACCATCGGCAGCGAACACGTCCTTCTGGCTGTCCTAGCCGTCGACCACGGGACCGGGGTCCTGGCCGGCCTTGGCGTGACGCCCGAGGCAATCGAGTCGCAGCTGAGCGCCGCCAGATAGAAGTCTCCCAGAGACTGTCCCGCTAAGCGATCCCCTTGCGGGTAGCGCGGCACGACAGTGCCGCCGGAAGCGGGTTGGTTGGCGTCCCGTTCGGGCTCGCAGCGCTCGGGCTGATCTTCTTTAGCGCTGCAGGACCTCGCGGAGCGCTGACAGTGCTCGGGTGACATCTTGCTGCGCTGAGGGAACGACTTGCCGTAGGAGCACGAACGCGTGGACGTTGCCGGCAGCTTCGAGGAATGTCGTTGGCACGCCTGCGGCGACCAGGGCCGCGGCGTACGCACGCCCTTCGTCGCGGATGGGGTCAGCGCCAGCCGTCATGATGACGGCGGGCGCGAGCCCGGCCAGGACGCCGTTGATCGGCGAGGAGCGCAGGTCCTCGGGGACTGCCTGCGTGTGCTCGCGGTACCAGCGCATGCCGGCCTCGGTCAACAGGTAGCCGGCGGCGAACTCATCCTGCGACGGGTAGGTCCTCGTCTCGTCAGTCGACGGGTAAATCGCCACCTGCACAGTGAGCGGGACGGCGGCGGGCCGATCGCGCAGCGCCTGCGCCGTTACCAGGGCTAGGTTGCCGCCGGCGCTGTCGCCA
>JAABUU010002664.1_pt1 | contig 24716 bp, 15 predicted proteins | sample 5559301 | NCBI WGS metagenome assembly JAABUU01 (sample SAMN10711884, study PRJNA513360) | rock metagenome | isolation source: Antarctica rocks | place: Antarctica: Victoria Land, Richard Nunatak white | reverse complement strand
AATGAATTTTTAATATCTTATAAAACTTAAATCATTTAGCTTTAAACTTCTAAAACTCTTTATTTTATATAAATACTCAGTCTTCTTTCTTTATAGTGCTTAACTGCACTGTTTCATTACAAATCATTTTCAATTCAATAGTTTTTCATAAAAGAATTTCATTAACAGTTACTTAAATTATCTGTATCTGTCTAACTCATTTTAACTGATCTTTAAAGTCAATTTTTCTCAGCAGTTAAGAATCATTTAAGTTGTCTAATAGTTGTAAGTTTATCTTATACAGTAGATAGAATGAGCTCTGTTTAGTTATATTATAAACTCAGATTCAGACTGCAAAAAGTGCTTGTAGTAAGTATTTATCTTATAATTAAGTTAATTTATTCATAAGATATTTTGTAAGCATAAAGCTCAATATTTTATTTAAATTTTCTATCTTTTTATTTATGCAGAAATGATAAAAAGTCATTGTTCTATGTTAAGTTCTGAGCTTTTTCAAATAGTAGATTACAACACAGCTAAGAAAGTTTGTATCATTATTAAATAGTAACTCTTTCAGTGAATAATAATTCATAAAGATTTCATTATACAGAAAATCTGTAACTATTGCTTTCATTGTATTCAGAACAGCTTTAGTTACAGATCAGTCTGTAATATAATTAATTGTCATTATAATTCAGTAGTTTTCTCAAGACATTTAAGATAGTATGTTTATTATATTAATTTCTTATCTTTTAAACAGTAATAGATTCTTACAAGTTAAATATGAATGTTCTTCAATCTCTTAATATTTTTAAGATCATTGAGCAACTTAACAATTAAGACAATGCTTTACAAACAATTTAATATTCTGCAATAGTTTATGTCATTAAGCTTAAAATTAAATGACTTTTAACAGTCTTAACACTTCTAGATGCTCATATTCAGTATATATATGTTTTAAAAAGTCTGCACAATACTGAAACTATAGAAATAACACTTTATTGTTGTCTTACTTTTAAATTAAATATGAGTTGTTCAATTCTGAATTGTAATGCAGTCAAAATTGATTCATCATGTTGTTTTTATATACATACTTGCAAAGCAGTGACTTTTCAGATTCTGTATCATCTTTTAAATATAATATCATTACTTTTTCTTATTTCACATTGTCTAGTTCTCACAGAACATTTAAGAACACTTTATTTGCTGAGTCTTTCTTTATGAAATTGAGTTAATAATTAATTGAATCTGATATGACAGCTTAAGCTTCAGATCAATATTGAATGTCAAGATTATATTACTGAAATTTGTCAATTTATTGAGCTAGTCATTTAAATAGATACAGTATATTCTTTAAATATTGTAGATCTTCATAATTCATAATGATAATTGTAATATAGTCATTTTCAATATAGTACTGTCAAGTTTAAAGTGCATGCTTAATGATCAATAACTTCTTTTTATAAACAGAATAATTCAGCTCTGCATCTTGTAACTTTCAGTCATAATAAATAATTAAATAACATTTTTTATTCATTTTATTCTGCATTAAAGCACAGTCAATTGCCTATTTGAAAGTGTTCATTTCAATAGTAAATGATTTGTGTACAGTTACTTAAATAAGTATTGATTTAAATGTAAATGCATTCTTAAGCTGTTGAAAGACACTATTACATAATGCATTTTAGACAATGAATTAATTCTTCTTCATATACAACTCAATGTTGTTCTTCTTAAGCAAATTTAATAGCAATACTGCAATCTATACAAATTCTTGTATAAACTGTCAGTAATATGAAGTCAGTTCAAGAAACTATCATATATAATGTGCTGTCTTTGAGGCAGATAAATTCTTAATGACTGATATCTTGATAGAGACTGACTGTAGTGTGTCTTATTTCATAATATATTTATAAAACTTAAGAATTTCTGTCTCAATAATGCACTTATTAGACTTAACATATAGCTTATGTTTCTTTAAGATACTGAGAATGATTCATAAGTGTTTCTGATGATTTAAAATCAAGTCAGAAAAGATCAGTATGTTGTTGAGATATATTAGATAGAATTTGTCAAGTAAGTTTTATAATATAGAGTTCATCATTAACTGAAATGTCACTGAGACATTGTATAGCTTAAAGAGCATAGTTATAAACTTATATTTGCTGTAATAAGTATTAAAGACAGTCTTTTTCATATCATTTTTAATTATACAAACTTGATAATAGCTCAAAGTGAGATTAAGCTTGATTAAATATCAGACTTTATCAATTTAATCTAAATATTTCTGAATTCAGAGAAGTAAATATTCATTCTTAACAGTAATATTGTTTAACATTTTGTAATTAATGCACATTCATCATATACTCTTCTTTTTTTTAACAAACAGAATCAAGAAGCCTCATGAACTTGCAGACTTACAAATTAAATCTTTATTCATTAATTTCATTATTTATTTAGTCTGTTCATTCAGCTGTAGCTGTGACAGAAAATAAGCATTTATGTTGACAGACTTAATGTCATTAATGTTAATGCTATGTTTAAATATTCATTTAAATAATAATTTATCTAATAAAGTCAATCTAAATACAGATTGAAACTCTTTAATAACAGCTCATAATCATTTATTTATAACAGCTAACAGTTCAGCTTCTGACTTCTTTAAGTTCTGTTAAATTACTAATAAGTACTCAATAGTTCTGCAATTTTGAAGTGTCTTCATAGCTGTGCACTCTTTAATCACATTTAATGTTGATCTATTTACAGCTTATTGTTGCTTTTTCAGAAATAGATAATGATGTTTCTGTTGTTGATCTCAAACTGTCATACAGCTTATAGCTTAATCAATTTGAGAATTAGTGACTTTTAGTTAAATTAATCTCAGAATAAGATTACATTCTTAAAGATTCACAATTTATACTTTTAATCATTGTCAAAAGCTATTTATCTTAAGATAAAAAATCAGCTTTACAGTTAATTAAATGATCTGTCTGTTTGACAAGAATATCTTAAGTAATTTAATTTTATATTAATTATTAATCAATATTTAATTGATAACTGTCAAGAAAATATATATTTAATTTACATCTAAATCAATTAGTACTTTCATATTTATCTTGTTCAGTCTGCCTCAAATGTAATCTGCAAGAATATATGTATTTAAATTAAGAACATTGATTTGATTAAAGATTATACTTAATAATAAGAATTTCAGATCATTCAGTGCAGATGCTTCACTCAAATTATTATTGAGTTGAATAGAAGCTTCTGTTAACTTGTTTATAAACATTTCTATATTTATAAACAATTTTAATTTTTCAAATCATTCAAATTAACTTTAACAATCTTTAACTTCTTCTTATTTTTATTCTTCTTCTTATTCTTATTCTTATTCTTATCTTTGTTCTTATCTTTATTCTTATCAATGTTCTTGTTGTCTCAGCAGTCTTTAGCTATATGTAAGAACTTTTTATAATGAAAATACATTTTATTCTTTTTACATCAGATTCAATAAGCTTTCATATTTAACTTGTTTAATTTAGACATAGTTGATCTCTCATAGCTTTAAGATCAATCTTAAGAATTAATTAATGAGTTATTACAGTTTGAATTTAAGCTGCTGAAGATGTTAAGATAACTTTTATTATGTATTTCTTAAAGATTTTGTTTAATTTAATCAGCTCATTAAATTAACTTATTAAAAGTAATTACTTCAGTCTTTAAATACTTTCAGAGTTCAGATTAAATCTTTTGCTTTAAATCTTAAGTAAACTGTCATTTCTGTTCATATTTAACTGATATAGACTGAAGAAGTTATACAATTTTTGTAAACTTTACTTTATATTGTTAAATCAATTTTGTTTGTTTCAGTGTCTCATAATGACAACATTGATGTTTCATTTCATTAACATTTTCAAAGATCAGTAGAAATACTAAAAAGAAGTTATTTATATTTTGAGATCTAACATTTAATGAGTCTTCTTCAGCTCAAAGTTGTTCTTCTTTTTAAAGTCATTATATTTTAACAGTATCTTTCAAATAACTGACTGTAACAGTGATCTTTGCTTTGTCATTTAGAAGTTAATTTATCAACATTTTATAAAATTAAAAATAAATTTTCATTTTGAGAGCTTACATCTCTGCAGCATTCACTTTTCAACTATTCTTATAGATAGATGATGTCTTCATCTTCAAAGAATTCTTAAATATCACTGCAGAAAAAAACACTATCATATTAAATATTTCTTAAGTTTCTGAAGCTACATTAAATAGAGATGTGGCCTTAGACATAAAAGTTAATTAATTAATATAAATATTTCTTAATTAAGTCTGAAGAAATGCAATTTAACTTGTCATTATCTTGTAATTAACTCAAGAAGTCATTTCTGACACTGATGACTAATTAACAATAGTGAATTCATTTATCATTATAAAAATAAAGTTAAGCTTTATACTGAGAGATTGTAAATAATTAAAGACATTAATTAATAAATCAATTCTGATTTAGTTTGAATTGCTGTTGAATATGTTACAATATAAGAAAGATAGAACTTTTTTTCATATAATATAGTATAAAAATTTATTTCTTTATTTTGTAGTCTCAACACTGAAGTAACAGTGAGCACTGAAGAGAAGATAAATACATAATTTATGCATTACTGTATTAAAACTTTCACAATTAAAATATAAATTAAATTAGCTCAAATTAAAGTCTGAATTTCAGAACTGCTTAAAAGTGTGTTTTAAATCTTTAATGCTATTAGATGTGAATCAGTCTGTAGAAAGTTGTTTCTATTTGTTTACACTATGTAGAGTATATATAGAAAATGATGACTAAGACATAAATAGAGGTGCTTAGTAAGAGATGAGTAAGCAATGATATCACATGATGATCTGAAGCACTGCCACAAGTGAGGGGAAGCGAAATCTGGGGTAAAGTACTTTGTACCAGGTACCCAATGTGACGTGCCATGATGCAGAGTGGCGGTGCTCATCCAATCACGAGAATTCCTTGATCAATCACCTTCAAACGATCTTCCCATCTCCCATACCCCGCAAGATTTCCGTAGCCGGCCGTCCCACGGGCAACTGTCTTTGGAACATCCAAATCATAACTTCATAGGTGATTAAGCAGATTTTCGAACAATACTCAACAGCTAAGACGTTATACGAGGGTTGAAAAGCCCACCATGGCATATGTCTATAACAGCCAAGTTGTCAGTATTCTGTAGGGATTCTAAGGTGCATCGCAGAGAAACTCACCACATCTAGGACGCCTTTTCCATCTATCACAAACAGCAAGAATCTCGATCCCCGCCAAGCTCGATCCTGGATGGCCCTGCTCTTCCAGCCCTAGGCCACGCTCTTGCGGGATCCACCGGTGCAGCCATCTCGAACATCTGTACCTATCCTCTCGATCTCATCATCACACGCCTCCAAACACAACGCCAGCTACGCAAGAACGCTTCTTCGCCTCACGAGGGAGAATACAAAGATATCAGCGATGCTGCCGGAAAGATCTATACTCAAGAGGGGGGTTTCTCTGGCTTTTACACGGGAGTAGTAGAAGACACGGGGAAGACGATTGCAGACTCTTTTCTCTTCTTTCTTGCGTACAATTTCCTTCGGCAACACCGCCAGAACGCGCACGGTACCCCTTCGAGAAGCTTGCCGGTGGTCGATGAGCTTAGCGTAGGTATTTTGGCCGGGGCTTTTGCCAAGCTCATTACGACGCCAATTGCAAACATCGTCACACGCAAACAGACCTCTGCTCTTGTATCTTCCCGTTCCAGCTTGGGCTCACAATCCCAGCCAACGGTCAGGAATATTGCGTCTGAGATACGCTCCGAGAAGGGTCTTCAGGGGTTCTGGGGCGGGTGTAGTGCCAGTCTCATACTTACTCTCAATCCAAGTTTGACTTTCTTCTTCTACGAAACGTTGAAACGCAGTCTACTGCCGAGAGCGAAGCGTGATGACCCCGGTGCGCTGGCAACGTTCTTCCTTGCAGCAGTAAGCAAGGCGATGGCATCGGCCATCACTTATCCTTTCTCCCTCGCAAAGGCTAGAGCGCAAACTTCATCCAAAGTCGTCGATGACAACGATGAGGAGGTCAAAGAGGGACTCGAAAAGGCAATCGCGGGAGAAGTCAGCGGGACCAGACGGACGCGGAAAGCAGTCCGGACGACAGTGTTCTCCACCATTCTACATATCGCCAGGACAGAAGGGGTTGGAGCATTGTACGAAGGCTTGAGTGGTGAAGTATTGAAAGGGTTCTTCTCGCACGGCATCACAATGCTCCTGAAAGATGCTATCCACAAACTCATCATCCGATTATACTACACCGTTCTGAAGATGTTGAAGAGATATCCAAGTCCGCAAGAGCTGGCGCAGCAGGCAAAGGAGCGTGCAGAGATCGTAATCGGGAGTGCCTCCGACCAGGCGTCCCAAGCAGCAAAGACAGTAAGCGACGGCACGCAAAGTGTAATGGGAAAGGGACAGCAGGTGGCACAGAACGGATCGGCACGCGCGCAATCTCTCTACCAGGCCGGCAAAGACCAGGCTTCTGGCTTGGTCGACGCTACGAAGACGAAAGCGGACGATGCGAGGAAGAATACGTCCAACGCAGCAAGCAGTGCATACGAAGCGGGCAGAGACACTGCTAACGGAGCATACGAGAAGAGTACAGACAGCGTCAGCAATGCGTACGACAAAGCGCATGGCACAGCAACAGGAGCATACGACACCACCAGGTCCACGGCCAGCGACACCTACGATGCCAGTAAATCGACAGCGAACAACGCCATTGACAACGCCAAAGACGCAAGCGCCGCAGCCTACAACAAGACGAAGGATACTGCCAGCAGCGCCTACGATACCAGCAAATCGACAACCGGCCGCGCACTCGACGGCGCAAAGAATACCGCTACCGGCGCGTACGACACCACCAAGTCCGGCGCCAACAGCGCCATCGACACGGCGAAATCTACAAGTAGCTCCGTATCCGACGCTACGAAATCATCGACAAAGGACACCATCTCCAGCGCGGCAAACACGAAAGATAGTCTTGCCGAATACATCGGCAAGAAGACGGAGATTCTGGGCAGGAGTATTCGCCCTAGTGTCGAGGACGCGGGGGAGGAATAAGGTAGGCACTGGTTGGATTTGGAGCCTCGGATGTAGGCAAGTTCAATTCAATACCGGGAAAGGGAGGTATAATTTGTACGAGTTGGTCGGTATATGTGAAAGGAAGGCACTTTGTAACGTCGCGCGGCTGTTGATTGATTGGTATTGTACCTACGACTCCCACTTACCCTCGAAGGCGAATGTCATTGTTCCCATATTTTCTTGTATTCCGTGTACATACATAGTACCTACCAACCTACACTACCTACGTTATATATTGACAGCATCCCAAACAAAAAGGAGCAACACCCAGCCACTCGCACCACCGTCCCATTGACTGACTCCACCCCCTACCCTGCCAGGAGATGTTGGACTGTCACACACGTGGACTGCCTCCCTCGTCCGCACCGCCACCGCCACCGCCACTGCTGCCACTGCCGCTATTCCCCTGCTCATATCATTGCCCATGCCGGAGAACAAATGGGTCCAAAGCCCCATCCGTGATCCCCCTCCTTCCTTCTTTCCTTTCTCCTTCACTCACCGCCTCAACTCACCTCAACTCATCTCACCTTACTTCATCATTGTTATCCTCATCCCAGTTTCTACCCGCCGGCCCGCACGCACGCATGCACGCCAGAGGCTCCTCATGCAGGATTTGAGACCGGAGGATACGTGGCTTGATACTAATTACAGGTATTACACCGGACTATATCGTACGGTGCGGTGGGGATTAGTGTGATGTGGCGATGGTTGGTGATGGATGAGGAGTGGATGGTTTGGCGAAGGCGGATGGCGGACGGCGGAGGGGGTAGGGTAGGGTCGGGTCGGTCGGACAGGGTGGGTAGGGGGTACGCTTGAGGACGGGGTACGGGGACCGGGGGACGGCGTGGATTGGGTTGGGGTGGCCGTCAGGTTAGGTTGGGGTTGGGAATGAGGTCGAGAAGGAAGTGAGACGGACGCAAGCCAGTGGGAGAGTGGGGCGGCCCGGGGGTGGATGGATAGGAGAACGGTGGACGGCGTGGATGAGAGGTAGCGATCACTCCGAGGCCAGGCCCTTCTCACTCCGCTTTCGTGTCTCGAATCTCGCATCGGATGCATTCCCCAGACCATGTGAGTTGATCACAGCACTCATGCAGCTACAGCGAGCGGGGTAGAACCAGTAAGACAGTATCCATCAGAGCGCATTTATCCTACCCACCCACCCAGCTAGCATAGCATAGCTTCGCAGAAGGAGAAAAAATAAAATAAAACACCACGGATGGCAGACAAAGCCCAGCCCAGCCCAGCCCAGCGCCGTTGCCCCGTCGAAAGCAGCGCTCTCGTAGCCGGGCCGCGGACATGACCAGAGACTCAGCGCAAACCAAGCCCTGACGCAACAAAACAAGCCCACTCCCGTCCATCCAGGCTCGCGAAGGTAGCGAGCGGTCGTCTAAACGCATCGACATCGAACGGCGCGCCCACAACGACAGGGTAACGCCGCCCTCGGCCCAGCCACCACAGCGCCCGGCGACAAGGAGACGACGTCTAGCCACCGAAGCCGTACAAGGTGCGACCCTGGCGCTTCAGGGCGTAGACGACGTCGAGCGAGGTGACGGTCTTGCGCTTGGCGTGTTCGGTGTAGGTGACGGCGTCGCGGATGACGCTCTCGAGGAAGGTCTTGAGGACGCCGCGGGTTTCTTCGTAGATCACTGGGCGAGAGGGAGGGGTGTCAGCGGAAGTGTCGTTTTGGGGTGTGTGTTGGGGTTGTGTAGGGGAGAGGAAGGGGAAGGGGAGGAGAGAAGGATGGGCGGAGGTGAGGAGGGAAGGGGGAGAGAGAGGGGGGACATACTGGCGGAAATACGCTTCACCCCACCTCGACGGGCGAGACGGCGGATGGCGGGCTTGGTGATGCCTTGGATGTTGTCGCGGAGGATTTTGCGGTGACGTTTGGCGCCGCCTTTGCCGAGGCCTTTGCCGCCTTTACCGCCTGTAAAAAATAATCGTCAGCAAGAGTGTTTCTTATGAGAGGTGGGTTGCGATGGAGTAATAAATTCTTAAGGTTCAACGACGATGAGGTGGGGATAATATGGTAATAAATGACAAAAGGAGTTGGGGTTGAAGTGGTGGTGAGGTGCGGTCGCTTGACACGTGGAAAACACCAACATGAGTGAGTGGTGAGAGTAAGACGACAACGAAATACCAAAAACACGAAAAGCGAAAGTGCGATGAGAAACAAATGAGCAAACTTACGTCCAGTCATCTTATCGGAGTCGTGAGGTCTAAAAGAGTAATTTAAATCGCGATATCAAGATGAATAGACCGTGTTGTGGATGATATCGATGAAAAGGCGTTTGATGACGATGAAAAATGCGGTCTTTGAAAGGTGTCAAAGATCAGGAGGAAATGCGAGGAAGAAACGATGTTTAAGTACAGCTAGGAAAGCGAGAATTCCGGTTGTTCTTGCGGACAGGCGCTCTTTCAGGGACTAGCCTGTTTCGGGGCGCTGCTTGACTATAGGTAAGGACAGGCAGAAAGATGGAATACGGTGAGGCAGAAGCATGGGAGTGCAATCATTTCTGACGTGCTGGAAAGCAGCACTTTTGGGTGCGCATTTGCGGTGCTGCTGCTTTGCCCAGGCTTGGGAGTTGATGGATTTAGCGCGTCAGGAGTAGCCGCGGTGGAAGTGGAAGCGCAGCCGATGGGGGGATGTGGTAGCGAGCTGACTAATACCGAAGAAACCCTACGAGTTATACAGGGCACGTGGACGAGCGTGATGATTCTCGATCTGAAGTTGTAAGAGAATACCTTGCTACCTGAATCTACGAATCTAATATCAAGTCACTTGTGCTCCTTGTCTTCATGGCAGTTAATTACAACTAAATATCAACCGTATACATATATCGACAATACTCAATAAATCCTTAGGGTAGTATGCGGGTGAAGCGGACGTCTTAGAAACTTAAGACAGTGTCGAGACATCTTGAATTCAAGATAACTCGTAAACAAAGTCATCTTGGGACCATCCTGGTGTACCTAAAAAGCTCAAGATCCCATTATTCTGACATGCTCTTGTTAGACTATTGAGATCACCCCATGCGCCCTTGAGGTAGTGTCGGCCAACCCGATCCTGAAAACATGATTGGAGCCACTACTCTTCGGGCCTTCGCGTGGAGCGTTACTTATCCTAAGGCGGACAAGCCAAAGGCTGCAATGAGGCTGCGCTCTTGAGCTTCCAAGTATATATGGTCTCATGCCCATCCTGAAGACCTGCTTCTACGTGTTCTCGAAGATGTCTTCGCTCCCGCAATGACCTGTGTTAATATTTCCAGCTTCTAAGCTATTCGAGATGGGTCTCACCAGACGACATGTCTAATATCACAACTTATCCAGACTGCGGGCGGATGGATTCCATGAGGATCGAAGCTGATCCTGACATCGGAGGAATTGGTGTCAGTGAAGCGCTCAACACCCATTCACTCTGCATGGAGGGCTAGCGAACGCTGATCTCAGGCCAGGTCATTATAGCTTTCGTACTCACTGCCTGTCTTACGTTGACGTCCGCGATGCTTGTTCAGATATTGGATCTGGTCGACTACGTCGAAGAGTCGCCTCCCTTGAGCCCGTTTGACAAGTTTCTGCGTCTTGTATACCGATTCGTACCATTCAGAATCAACCACGATGAGAGGAGAATCGTCCGAAGTGTACTCGAAAAGTTCGTCCTCTCGCTCAGCGACCAGCAGCTTGTGACGGGTATAGCTATCCTCTCGGCGGGTTGGATTCGACACACGCAAGAGAAGCTATACCACTTCGCGATGATCCTTGACCTGGCTTGGATGTCGTCCAATACGCATCTGCTTACCCTGACCGTCCTTCACGACTACTTCGTGCAGCATCATGATATACGGTATTGGCGGTTGGCCCTCATGGCATGCAATTTCGTCATGCTGTTTGTTGGAAACGTCTATTCGGGGATATCATCCTGGTACGACGATTTCGCATATCCCGCACAGTGTGATTTCGACGTCGTCGACCAGGCTCCGAGTACGATCGGGGGAGTGCCAGCTCGATATTCGAAGTCCAGCGCGGTCCTTCTCATGTACGGCTACGCTGGGGCCATCGTCGGCCTATTCCCTGGTATCTGGAGACGTGTGACAGCGTACTACAGGGGTCATGTTCAGCGCCATCTGGACCACTACTTTGACAGTGGTATACGATATCACAGCACGTTGTTGCAATTACAACAAACCCGGTCCGTCAAGTTGAGACGGTTGCTGCTCGGACTCATACTTGGACTCTATGAAGTCGTATATTCGGTTCTCAACATGATCTTTCACATCGCTACATCCACCGCTTGGAATGTTTTCGTCTTCGAAACGTTCTGGTTTGCTTACGGTAATTGGGGCATCTGGGGCGATCGAGCTTACGCTAAAACGTATATGGAGGGGGACGAGGACCAGTGGGGTTTCGGGCAGCTGGTCCCGCTGTTCTTGCTCGGTCTTCCTTTGCTGTCGACTGTGGATAATTATTACGGTGGGTGCCATATGCTCTTAGGAACATCCGCAGCTGATGGTCGATTAAAACAGAGGCACGACGAAACATTCTGAAGATTCCTTGAACGTTTTGTTCTCTGTGGCTTGGTCGACGTTTTGAAGTTATCGCAGCTTAGGTTCAACGTGTCTGGCTCACCTCTTGAGTGCAACAAGTCTCTCCCAACAGGCATATTGCCCCTCCATTCGGGAGCGCAACCAGCTGTCCTGACTAGACGAGGGTCTTCTCCACTTGAGTTGAGCCACCTGGATTGAGCTTTTTTCTGGTACTGTCGAAATCTTGACTACCCTAGAGATGGCTTGGAAGTACTGGAGCCACAAGGGAAAGGACGAGGTAGAAGATACCAACGCGGAACATATGCATGTTCAAGGTCTTGAATAGGACTTGAGCTTCATATAGAAATCTGGACTCACTTCAGCGAGTCAACAACGACAACATCAACAACAATCATGCTAGGAGTATGAAGCACCACTACTCTGCAGCAGCTACCGCAGGTGTTTCTCGGTGTGAAGTTCCAGTTGAATCAATCAAATCTGAAGTCCTTCTTCATGTGTTGGTGTTGAGGGTGTTGAGGTTCATGAACTTACACCTCTAGCGAAGTTCTTGGCCCTTGTTAAAGGCAGGTAATTTACAAACATGGACTCTGGTTGTAATCGCTCACACAGCTGGTGTGCAGCTATAACTAAATGGTTACAGCGTATAAGATATGCAAAATAGAAAAACCATGTACACTTGTGGTCACGTCAAAGTTATAACTGCTTTCCTGTTCACATCTGCGAAAAATCGGGTGGTTCGAATAGATCTGTATTACAGAAGGGTACCTAGGGAGCAAGACAAATCGCAGATATGCCCGATCCCACAACCAGCCTAGATTATCCATCGCCAGCAACTGGTAAAGTAAAGGTTCGTTCCGAGTCCAGCTCCACGCAGTCTCGAACTGCCACATATGCCCATTATCAATCTGATCATCCAACAGACGATGACTTCAAAGACCCTCCGCTTCTCCCAAGCGAAAGTCGACCCAGCGCACATCCTCAACCCCTCCTCTCCTCCTTATGGAACAGCCCCTTAACCGTATCAGTCACCGAGATGTTCCCAAACAACCACTCGTTGCCGTGCCGGCCACACTGCATCACCGTGCCTGAGTTCCGGCTCTTCCTCTTGACGTGGCCTGGGCGAGTGGGAGTCGTGGGCTGCAAGGACGGATCGGAGGCGCTTCTGGTGTGCTCGTATTTCGGCATGAAAGATGGCGAGGTGGTAGACGATCTGTATGGCGATGGCGATCGGGGCCGGGTACGCTGCAGGATGGTCTGGTCGAGCGACATTGGGTTCCGAGTGAAGTAGCTGCCCTCGCCGGAGCTAGAGGAAGAGGAGGTGGGAGAGGAAGGGTAGTATGGTGAGAGAGGGGAACGCGGCGAGGATGATGAGGAGGACTGGCTCTGGGAGGAGGATGCGGTTGAGTCCAGTTTTCGGGGGAGCGGTTTCGGCTCGGGGTAAGAGGTTCTTGGTGAGGAGGCCATTGTCGATGGCTTGATTTTGTTGGACAGCTTCGAGGTATAGTATATGTGGATATAAACTGTAATAGAGAGCAATTCTGTAGTCGCCGTGGAGAGTAGCGTGTGAATATGGATCGAAGGTAGAAGCGGATATCAGCCCTATAAGAACATAGACTTGGCAAGAAAATCCATCCGAGCTCTGCGTGATAGAGAAGAAAAAGGATTCGCGCAGCAAGTCCCCATCAATTTATCTCATCCACGACCGGACTGCCAACAAACGACAGGCTTACCCCTCTTTGCGGCTCTCACTCATTTTCTGGCCCCCATCTTCGCAATCCGACCGACGCCATGCAAATCAGTTCGATCAAGCCAACAAGAGCCAGAGATGCGCGACCAAGGAAGTCACGGTGTGAAAAGGCTAACATGACCGCGTCTACAAGCGAAGAACAGGGCCTCGACCTCCTTCTCCCACTGTTTCCGCCCCTATTCTCGTCGGCTTCACCGCTCCACTCCACTGGAACGACCTCACACTGGCGCGCTGCTGCATGCGTGCTGTGCTAAGGTGAGGTATTGAGATGCATTAGTGCCGTCAGTTCTGACGACTGTCGTGTCTTCTCGCTACTGCACTTCGAGTTAGGATGAACTCTGTGAGAGAGGGACGCATGGAAGCGAAAGCGACGGCGAATCAAAGGATATGTGGTCATCAGCCCTAGGAGGACCCGAAAGCTTGAATTCCCTCACGGTGCACGACGTGAATGGTGAAGGTCCAGTAGCTGCATCCTAAGGCACCGGGAGAGTGCATGAACATTGCATTGCATTTACTTCGTATTGATTTTGTTGTTCTGTTACTGGGATTACTTGCAATCTACTTATACAAGGAACCTTGTTCACACTGATACATTTGCCGAAACATGAAAAGTGACTGCATACACAATCTTGCCTGACTCATATTGGACACATTGGTGAAAGCACTATGAACCGTTATTAAGATGATCATGGATTGCATCAAATCCTGATCTCGGTGTCATCTATCCTGCACTCACTGCAAGGTGGTCATTTGCTGATCTTTCACGCTTCCTTGACCCATCACCAACGAATCGGAATAGAGTCGGCGTTGGTAGAAGGCGATAGAAGTATGAGTCAGTTGCATTTCTGGTTGCAGAATCGATCATTGTACGCCGAGTAGAGGTAGTATTTTACATAGCACACTTACTGAACAAGTCGCAGATGGCAAATGCAATGTGCGAGGGAGAGAGATGACAGATAACCCGCTCGCTGCCGAACAACAGACTGAAAGTGAGAGAAAGTGGTGCAGGACAGTGGAAGGGTATCTGTACAGCGAACCCCAAGGCAATTACACTCGGCGCCTGCAATACACCCCTGGTACGCTAGATGCAACCCACAAACCAAAAACGTCACATCCATTCGCCGTCTCTAACCCGTGCCTGTCCCCGTCCCATCACCTTCGATGCTCATCACGGGCAATGAACCACCACACTTGAAGCTATAAAGACGCACCTCACAGTCTTCACTGCCCGTGCACATCTTCGAGTCGCTAAGACCAATGCAGGTGACCGGGCCGGCATGTCCGGTGAAGGTGCGTTCGCACTTCCCCGTCCTCGCGTCCCATACTTTGACCATGCGGTCCTCGGCGCCCGACACCACGCGCAGCGTATCGGCCGCCAACGCCCAGATACCTTCGACATGGCCGAAGAAAGTGCGTAAACACCGACCGGTGGGGACGTCCCAGAGGCGGATCGTGGAGTCGAGGGCGCCCGTGAGCATGTAACGCGGCAGTTGCGGTCGATCGCCCGAGAAGGTACGTCTCGGTGACATTCCGTTCCCCAGCACAGTGACCAGGTCGCCTCCCGCGCTTGTACCCGCGCTCCCGTCGTCTTCGGTGTCGTCTGCTTCCGCTTCCTCGAATTCGAATTCCCTCGGGAGTGGTAACACCTGTTGCACTTGGCCGACGTGACCCTCGAAGACTTTGATACAATACTTGGCATCCAGATCCCAAAGTCGGACGGTGCAGTCGTCCGATGCAGAGAACACAGTACGTGATGCGGAGTCGACTTTGACAGCATTGACCCAGTCAGTATGACCTCGTAATAGGAAAGTAGATTTGTCTTCAAAATTCCAGATCTTGATAGTTTGATCAATCGATCCAGAGGCAAGGATGGTCGAATCAAAGTGCAGGCTGATGATGCCCCCGCTGTGTCCTGTATAGGTTGATATACATTCTCCCGTCCTCCAGTTCCAGACTTTGAGGCTGCGATCGAGACTACCGCTGATAAGCTTAGTGTCGTCAAATTGTAGACAACGGATGCCCGACTCGTGGCCTCGTAACGTTCGAATGTTAGCTCCGGTCTCAATGTCCCAAATCTTGATGGTGGTATCGTATGACCCCGTTGCAAGAATGTTGTCGTCGAACTGCAAGCACATGACACCATTCGAGTGGCCCTTGAAGACCTGGGTAGAACATCGGCCATATTTCCAGTTGGTACCCACTTTGAAACGATCCTTATACACATCCTTCCACGGCCGGAATCGAGGTCTGAAGTAGGATCCTTCTACCTCCTCCTTGGCCTCGGACATACATTGGCGCTTCCGTGACATCTTGGGTGATCGTAGATGACAGTCGGACCCGATAATAGCCTGCTCACTGTTCTCTGAAATGATCTGCGATGTAACGTCCGACTCTAACTCGTGTGTTGCCGTGTTACTTTCAGGGAAAGGTGTAATATCAGGGGACCACACATTCAAGCCTCGGCCAGTTGCGCGCAGTTGAATTTGTCTCTTAGAAGCCCGCAATCTCTTCCGTTCTAGTAACGGCAGACCCCATCCACATTTGGTGCATTTCCTGTCAATGTGCTGCTCGCACATCTTATGCCAGACAACATCATCATCTGCCAAAGACCTCCATCTCTGACTGACTTGCGCTGCCTTGCAGAGCGATGTCGTATCCAGGTAGCAGAGAATCTTGAAGGATATTTCAGGAGGAAGCGCCGTCAAAAAGTCGATGCGTATCAGCTCACGAACGTTCGCAGCGATGTATGATAATTGCGGGAAACAGCATTGAGTCATGATGCCTTGGAGCATTAGATTTCGGTGTTTTGATGGCGCAGCCGAGAAAAGTGACCAGACGTGTGCTATGCCCTGCTGGTCACCGTGGGACAGGGTTTCAAGCTCCTATAGTATTAAGAGTCAGCAGAAGCTGGAGCTTCACCATCACAAATATGTACATACATGCTGTAGCTGATCCATCGAAGGCTCGTCTACTTGTCGCCTACACTTCAAGTCGGGTCTGTGGCGATAGCAGTACTTGGTGTTGGGATTCTTGTTTGCAGGATCCTTAAGTTGACCAGAGCCTCCCAGAGGAGCGTATTGTTCAGGTATATGCCTTGCAAGAAACGGTGCGACAGTCTGGCCCGCGAGCTTAGACGTTGCCGATATTCCAATGTTCGTGTCCTGTTCCTCCGTTCTGCGGTGGGTTTGTGCAACATCTTTATCAGCTACCCCACCATCACTTCGGTCAATCACTTGTTGTTGTGATGCGTTGATTTTCGGCGGCAAGTCGATGGACATCGAAGACCCTGACTGCCGTAAAGATAGTCGTCTGCGCTTGGGATGACGATCCATATAGGTGTCCACCAATGTCGTCGGTGCTGTTGTTTGTGACGCCATATTTGCCATAGATCGATGAGGCTGACGAGCTCTCAAGGATTTCAGCGGTGATGGTGGTGAAATGACATGAGAGGCGTAAAACAACGCGAAATCCACGCAAGCTATGGCGTGCGAACCATAGCCCGGAGAGATGCCGCGAGCTTGCCGGCAAACGTTACACTCTGTGCGATCGTAGACCGGGCAATGGCTGAGGTCGGTCCGAGTCACTGTAGCCGAAGCATGTATTGGAGCCCTTCCATTCCCTTTAACGGTAACTTATGCGTGAACACTCCATCAAGCTCTTCGCGAACCTGTTCCAGATCGAGGAGGCGCACTTGCACGCTCTCGCTTATGTAAGACTGACGCTAGTCCTATAAGCAGGAAATTGACACGTGAGGCGTCTGTGCCACTGCAGCTAATGATATCTCAAGATTAATATTCAAGCCTCAAGATTCTGCGAGCGGTCCCAATAGATAAAACTTCCTTAATACAGATGATGGTAATGATAAGATTGCCGGATTTGACAACAGCAACGAATGAGCTTTGATAGTCGGCAGTTCCCAACTCGACCATCTCTACTCGATATACAATATGAAATCTTCGACACATCTTGCAACCAACTGTAGGCTTCCTCTCCTTGTGAATTCATCAAAACAAACGGCTACGTATAAACCATGGCCTCCTCAACTGAAAGTTTGGATCAAGAACAAGATGTAAAGCCACGGAACACCCCTTTGGAAACCCTAGTATCATATCTACTGGCCTCTAAGCGCTCTCTGTCATCAATCGATCATGTTTGGCGTGCGAATGAGATCGTTACTTCAGCACGCACGGCATTGGAAGATAGTGTGGTGCTTCGGGCGAGGACCGGGTTTATCCAGCATGGTATCGGCGATCAGATCAGAATTCTACGCACGGTCCAGGGCGGTGTCTTGAATGTAGCAAGGCAAGGGCAGGCGGAATTCAAGGCTGTGCTCAAGGATTTGGATGATGCAGAAGCTCGACTACAACAGACTCTGAAGCAACTTCGGTTAACGGTAGTGGAAGCTTCGTTCCGGCCTGCAGAGGAAGAGCCGAAGAGTCTCCTTGATTTCGTGGATGAGCAAGGCGTCCAGGGAGTCATGGCTTCTTTGAAGGACTCTATTGATACCATAAGTGAAGCACATAGAGAATTGGACCATCTCATTGAAGCATTTGACGAAGACCTCAAGGCTGTCAAGAAGGGTTTGCAATCTGATGCAATTCCAGACTCGTCGCAGGAGGACTCCGACCCCCAACTTCCATCACTGCTTCGTTCGATCGAGTCTCACGCCAAGGAAATGGCAGATCTTCTCGAATCACTAGTCCGCCATAATGAGCTTTGCGTTACAGCGGTAAAGCATACTGAGGGGGGTGGCGCTGCGGCAGGAAAAATCATCGCTGACTTGCCCGAAGACGTTGATCTTGGCGACATAGATGATCGCTCAACGTCACAGCCCATCAGCAACGAAGAGTACCAGGAGATGATGTCAGTGCTGGAGAAGGATGCTAACGAAGTTGACGAGGTAGTGCTAGAGATACGGGATCGTCTTGGCGAGATGGTGTCTCAGAACGAATCGATCGTGGCATACAAAACCCATCTCAAAGATGTCTTAGCTCGTACGACGTCCGCGTTTCAACTTTTGGAGAAAGTCGGCGCAAGCTTGCCAGGGTACATTGCTCGATCTCGGGACTTTATGGCGCGCCTGGAAGAGGAAAAAGCAAAGATCGACGACCGCAAGGCAGAGCTTGAAGGTCTAAGAGATTTCTATCAAGGGTTTCTGAGAGCTTACGATGAACTCATCATTGAAATCGGCAGGAGACGGGCGATACAGTTGAGGATGGAAAAATTGGTCCAGGATGCTGTGACCAAGACCAGGCGACTGTACGACGAAGATATGGCGGAGCGAGAAGCCTTCCGGCAGCACCAAGGGGATTTTCTGCCCTCGGACATCTGGCCTGGACTGCTCAACCCGCCACGGCAGTACGAGGTTTTGCCTAACAGCAAAGATATCGGAGATGTTCCAGATCTCCCGAAGAGGACGATAGAGCAAGCGATGCGAAGGTTGACGGAGACTCTATGATCAAGACTCAGTAAATGTTCAGCTAATGATACAAAGAGCAACTATGAACAGCGTGTCTAGTCTCGTCGGAGCTCTCTTCTTTCGGCAGCAAGCCTTGCGTGGCTTTTCCGTCTTTCTCTTCAGACCTTGCGTAGGTTTCGCACAAGGGTAACGCTGACGCGAGTGACCGAGAGATACATGTGTTTTCGTCTTTCGAGTGAAAGTGTTCAGAGACATTTAGAAATGACAACTTACCTTGGAATTGGTGAACCCTTAGACCGCATGACTACGATTGACGCGCACATGTCTAGGATCGATCTTTTTGGATGTCCCACTAATGTTTGTGCCGTGATGAGCTACTAATGAGCTTCTTCTTCACATGCTTTGGCATCTTTTTCTGCCTCTGTTCCCGTTTCTCCTCTTTGACTTGCTTCTTATGCTCCTTCTTGACTTCTTTATCCTCAAAGCGCTTCCCCCGAGGTCCCTTAGTCGCGAAATCAGCTTCGTGGTCATCATCATCCCCGCTAGATGTACCATCAGTGTCGTCGTCGTTGCTTGAAGGGACCTCCTCGGTTTGACCATTTGCGGTGACTGTGTAATTTGTTCCGAGCTGATCCGCTAGCAGATTTTTGTAAACTAGGTCATCTTTGCCACCTCTGCCAACATGTTCTGCGTCCCTCTCAACATCATATACTTGCTCAAGTGTCTGCGGTATGTATTGGTTGCGGAACACTTCTTTATCAACCTCTTCATCCGCGATTCCTTGCTCTTCTGTCTCAACTCCTTGCCGTGTCTCTTGCAACCGCTCGAGAGCGCTAGCCATGTCTACCATCTCGACACTCCCTTCTTCACTGGTGATAAAGGAGAAAACCGCTCGCTCCGATAGGGTATTCACTCCTTTGCGTTGGAAAAACTCGCTGATGTTTTTGATATCCATGCGCAAAAACTCTAGACTTCTCGGGTGGTCATGCTCCACGCTTTGACTGACATCGATGATCCAAAGTCGGTCGTCATGGTAGAGCACGTTGTACTCGCTGAGATCGGCATGAACGAGATGGCATGTCTGGTACATTATCCTCATATACCCCATCAGCTGCACGCAGAGTTCCCGCCACCTCGCCTCAACATCTGCGCCCTGAAGTTCGACGTCTTTCAGTCGAGGTGCGGGTAAACCTTTGCTATCTCCCAGGAAGCCCATGACCAGTACGTGCAACCGAAGGTAGACGGGTTCTGGGCATGGAATGCCCGCAGCATGTATTCTTTTCAAGTTCCTCATCTCTTTCTCGGCCCAGACTTTCACCATCGCACGGTTATTACCCTTGTTGTAGCCTTGTCGAAATCTATACTCGCCGGTAACATACTTGTCTCTATCCTTGAAACCGAGTATACTCGTCTTGTACACCTTTATTGCGCGATGTAAAGGCACAGTCACTGTCTCCGAGCCATCCTCTTGCGGGTGTGACATGGCATGGTAAACATTGGCCTCTTTGCCCGTAGAGATACAGCCATTAACCTCACTAACAACATTGCGATTGATCATTTGCAACAGGATCATCCGGGTTCGCGGATCGAGTACTTGTTCGCTTGTTGCCCTATCGCTCTTGTCTGCTGTCCGCTCAAGTTTGTGCCCAAGCCCAGCTTCCCGATCGCTCAGACGGATTTTCGCGGCATGTTTCGAGAGCGAGCTTATCTGATCATCGACCGAAGCCAGAGTATTTGCGACTGGTTTCTGGGGGTTACTCTTGGGCAAAGAGGATTTTGGCTGGTGAGGATCTAAAGACGCTTCGTGGATCCGTCGTTGACGGTTATAGGATTTAGTAAAGTCCGAAGGATTTGAGTATGAAAATTGTTCATCCTCGATCTCATCTCCAGCAAAAATGTCCTCGTAGTCTTCTTCACCATCATCTTGTGCTTCGGCTAGTCGAGTCATATCAGACGCTGAAGCAGTTCCGTCTGCACCAGAGTCCACGTAGCCTCGATTTGGAACGTACGTGTGCGTAGGTTCCAGCCCGGCAGCCATAGCTGTCGAGCCTCCTGAACCTGTAGAGCTGTCCATGTGCGTCAGGTATTGTGTGGTGGTTCAATAATTTTCAGATTGTGCATCAATCAATTATAGCACAACAGTTTCGGTGACCTCGGTTCTTGGCGCGCTTAGCGATAACCCTAATCTTGACGCGTCCGCTGCTTTTTAGGACTTTTGGCAAAAAGCCAACCCAACCTTAACACTATCGAACTAACGATCTCAATCATACCCTTGGACCCTTCCTCTATATCCGTGATCGGTTCAACATCCTGCTACCAGCGACAAACGCGACAATGTTCATCAAGCAGATAATCATACAAGGCTTCAAAAGGTGCCGCTCTCCTACCGTTGAGATCGCTGTCGCGTCCGCTGACATGTAGGATCACAGCTACAAGGAGCAAACAGTCATTGAACCTTTTTCACCGAAACACAATGTGATCGTTGGGCGCAATGGCTCCGGCAAGAGTAACTTCTTTGCTGCTATTCGGTTCGCCCTTAGCGATGCATACACACAGATGGGTCGCGAGGAGCGGCAAGCTCTTCTACATGTGCGTGGATACGTTGGGTCGTTCAATAGCCTAACTGAGCTGATGGGTATGTAGGAGGGTACTGGATCGGCTGTCATGTCCGCATACGTCGAGATCATCTTTGACAATAGTGATGACCGAATGCAAACGGGAAAAGACGTAACTGTCCTCCGACGCACGATAGGCCTAAAGAAGGACGAATACTCTTTAGACCATAAGAATGCGACCAAATCAGACGTCATCAAATTGTTCGAAACTGCCGGTCTCTCGCGCTCAAATCCCTACTATATCGTGCCTCAAGGACGAGTGACTGCGTTGACGAATATGAAGGATGCAGAGAGGCTCAATCTGCTGAAAGAGGTTGCTGGGAGTCAGGTTTACGAAGCACGCAGGACTGAGAGCTTGAAGATAATGACCGAGACGAACAACAAACGGGCCAAGATTGATGAACTGCTTGAGTATATCAAAGAGCGTCTACAAGAGTTGGAAGAAGAGAAAGAAGAGCTTAGAAACTATCAAGATAAAGATAAGGAGCGAAGATGTCTGGAGTATACCATCTTCCACCGGGAGCAGGTCGAAATAGCAGATGCTCTCGACAACATTGACGAACAACGGCAGACTGGCATTGACAATACCGATGGCAGTAGAGAAGAGTTTATTAACGGCGAGCGAGACATCGAGGAGGTCGAAGCTGAGATCAAGGAGCTTAAACAGCAATTAGAGCTTTTGAAGGTCGATAAACGCGAATTCGAGGATGAACGGAAAGAGAAAGCAAAGATCAGAGCAAAGGTCGAGCTTGAGGTGAAAGGCCTTAGTGATGGTCAGTCAGCGGCACAACAGACGAAAGCACGCTACGAGCAGGAGCTGCAATCGGTGAAGAGCTTGATAGAGAATCGGGAAGGCGAGTTGGATCAGCTTATGCCTGAATACAGCGCGAAGCGAGAGGAAGAGAGTGCAGTGAAAGCTCAACTTGACGATGCAGAAGCCATCCGACAGCGACTGTATGCTAAGCAGGGACGCAATTCGCAGTTTGGTAACAAGCGAGAGCGGGATGAGTGGCTGAGGAAAGAAGTCAACGATAGCTACGAATCGATGGCTAGGGTCAAAGCCGTCAGGATGCAGACTACGGAGGAGGTTGCTGAGCTCGAGCAGGAGAGCCAGCGTTTGGAGGCTGATGTCACCGAGCTTCAACAGAGATTTGACAAGCGAGGCGACAGCATGAAAGATATGGACAAACAAGTTGAGACTGCCAGGACCGAACGAGAACGCCTTATGGATCAGCGAAAGTAAGTCTCCCCCTCGAATAGACGTACCTTATCGTCTGACTAGAGTCGCAGAGAGTTGTGGCGGGAGGAGGCGAAACTTGACTCTGTCATCTCGAGTGCTCAGAAAGAGCTTGATCATGCAGAGAGGATACTCTCCCACACAATGGATCAAAACACCAGCCGCGGGATAGCCGCTGTTCGACGCATCAAACGCCAACTCAACCTTGACGGTGTTTACGGCACCCTTGCCGAGCTCATCACAGTCAGCGAAAGATACCGTACCGCCGTAGAGGTGACTGCAGGCACCAGCCTTTTTCACTACGTTGTCGACACTGATGAGACTGCCACCAAGGTTCTGGAGGTACTACAGAGAGAGCAGCTGGGGCGTGTAACATTCATGCCACTGAATCGATTGAGGCCTAAAACGGGGAATATCCCAAATAGCAATGACGCAATCCCTATCATTGAGAAGATTCAGTACGACAATCGTTACGAGAAGGCCCTGCAGCAGGTATTCGGCAAGACCATCATCTGCCCGAATCTTGCCATCGCCGCACAGTATGCGCGGAGCCACGGTGTCAATGCGATCACTCCTGAGGGAGATCGATCCGACAAGAAAGGTGCTCTGACGGGAGGTTTCTACGATCCTCGACATTCTAGACTTGAAGCCATGCGAAACGTGTCCAAATGGCGTGTGGAATACGAAGCTCAAAGAAGCCGTGGGGCTGAGATCAAGCGGAATCTCGAACGTTTGGACCAAGACATCACTCGGGCGGTTGGTGAATTACAAAAGGCTGAGCAGAAGCGACAGCAATCAGATAATAGCTATGGACCCTTGCGCCTAGAGCTCAGAAGTAAAGTCGATGCTTTACAAAAGGCAAAGGACAATCTGGACGCCAAGCGCAGAGCGACGGAGAATATTGAGGCTAACATCAAGGCTCTCACGGACCAGCAGAGTGAGCATGAAGCTGAGCTGTCGTCTGACTTCAAGAAAGCTCTTTCCAATCAGGAAGAGGCGCAGCTCACGAACCTTAGCTCTACAGTACAGGATCTTAGGAGACAATACTCGGAGCTCAGTGCCAGCCGCAGTGAGCTAGAAGGACGCAAAGCAATGATCGACGTTGAATTGCAGGAAAATCTCCGGCGCCGTCTTGAGCAGCTGAAGTCCCAAGAATCCGACAACGGCGGAGGTAACGTCAAAGGCAGTCTCAGCCAGAGTCAGCGCGAACTCAAACGAATCAACCAAGCCATCCAAAGCGTGGAAACCAGACTACAGGAGACAGACGACAGCATCGAACAGGTCAGCACACAGATCACCGAGCTGGAACAGCGCAACGGCGAGCGGCGCAAAACGCAAGAGGACATTGCCAAATCGATCGAGCGTCACCAGAAGCGAATGGAGAAGAGCATGCAAGTCAAAGCGGCGCTGACCAAACGCGCCGCCGCATGCAGCGGCAATATCCGCGACCTGGGCGTGCTGCCGGAGGAAGCGTTCGCGCGGTTCGAGAAGACGAGCTCGAACGCGATCGTCAAGCGGCTGCACAAGGTCAAGGAAGCGCTGAAGAAATACAGCCACGTGAACAAGAAGGCCTTTGAACAGTACAACAACTTCACCAAGCAGCGCGACACGCTGGAGCGGAGACGCGAGGAGCTCGATGCGTCGCAGGCTTCGATCGAGGATCTCATCGCCGTGCTCGACCAGCGCAAGGACGAGGCGACGCAGCTCACTTTCAAGGAAGTCTCGAAACACTTTGCCGAGACATTTGAGAAGCTGGTGCCGGCCGGACGAGGCAGGCTTATTATCCAGCGGAAGACGGATCGGGTGCAGGCTGATGACGACGACGACGACGACGACGACGATGATGAGGCTGAGGCCGAGCGAAAAGACAGCGTCGAGAATTACATCGGCGTCGGCATCAGCGTCAGTTTCAACAGCAAGCACGACGAGCAGCAGCGCATGCAACAGCTCAGCGGCGGCCAAAAAAGTACGTTTGTCCTTCCCATTCCTTCTCTTACTCCCCCCCACCCCCTTA
>JAABUU010002663.1_pt1 | contig 24716 bp, 33 predicted proteins | sample 5559301 | NCBI WGS metagenome assembly JAABUU01 (sample SAMN10711884, study PRJNA513360) | rock metagenome | isolation source: Antarctica rocks | place: Antarctica: Victoria Land, Richard Nunatak white | reverse complement strand
CCTATCTGATCAGCGAGGCCGGCCGGAACAGCATCTTCCCCCGGATCGCGGCCTGGCCCTGCGCGCGCGCGCGGCGCCCCCAGGTCCAGCCAACATCACCAACACTTCTGATCAGCGAGGCCGGCCGGAACAGCATCTTCTCCCGGATCGCTGCCTGGCCGGATTGCGCGCGCGAGCCGCCTCAGTCAAGCCAAACCTTACATATATGATTCCTGGCATACATTGATGACCGACCCCATAAGTTCCACGCCCAGGTGAACCGGCAGCGGCGCGCGCACGCGAGTGCTACGCCACGCTCAGCATGCACCGCTTGCGCCCGCCCCGCGCCTGGATGAGCTGGCGGTGGCGCGGGCACGGGAGCGCTACCAGGATAGGCTTAGGGTAGGGCCCGGCCCGCGCCTGGATGAGCTGGCGGTGGCGCAGGTAGAGGAAGCTGTGGTCGTTCGCGATGTTGTGCTCCGCCACGTCCAGCACCTCCTCGCCGACCTGCAGCTGCAGCGAGCCGTCCGACCACTGGATGAACCTGCGCGCGCCCGCGCGCGGCGGGGGCCTCAGCCGGCCCGCCGGCAAGACAGCGGGCGGCCTTGCTCGACTGATGAGAAGCGCGCGCGCAGCTCCGTCCGCTGGCAGCGTGTCGTCACAGCTCCGTCTGTTGCGCTGCGCGCAAACGTCAGCAGTATGTAGGGCTAGGGAGGCGCAAGGAAAGCGCGGTTCGCAGAGCAGGAGAGCTCGCTTGCTACGTCGGCTTGGCCGTGCACAGCCACCTATAGCGAAGCTGGCGTGCCACGCCAGAGAGCCGCACCGCGCGTTGCTCTCCCGGACGGTGCTGCCGTCCGGCTGCACGCGTGCGCGCCAGCGGACGGTGTTCTGGTTGCGCAGCCGCACGCGCAGCTTGCCATCGTCGTCCACATACTGCTCCTCGCGCGGCATCTCCGCCGTGGCGGGGTCGTACGCGCGCGGCTCGATGCTGAGCAGGTTGGACAGCTTCGCGACCTTGATGGCGCGGCTGTCTGCAACGGCCCGCTTCCCGTTCAACCCTCGCTGCAACCTCTTCACCCATACCTTCGCAACCACCTGCTGTAGACACCACGCATAGAGCCCGCGTTGCTTGTGAGATTGCCACAAGAGCTGGGTGGTGCACCGCCCTGAACTTGGTGAACGCCAGCCCCTTCAGTGGCACTGTCAGCCTCTAGCCACCAGCAAGGACGTGGCGCGCGCCTGGCGGCTCCACGAAGGGCACTTTAAAGTGCAGCGGCGGGCCGCTCGGCCGCTCCGGCTGTGCGCGCTGGTACCCATAGCCATCGCCGTCGTCCTCGGCAGGGTATGCAGGCGCTGCGGCCTCCTCCGCCGCCTTGTCGGGCGGCGCCTGCTCTTCCAGAAGCGCATCCTCGGGCAGCTTCGCCTGCGGCTTGATGATGTCGTCGTCCTCATCGCTGGAGCCAAAGATGGCCGCGACGTCGCCCATGCGTCCAACACCGTCGCCAGACAGGCCCTGTCTGAGGGGGTGCCAGTGCGCGCCTTTCAAGCATCCCTGACTGAACACCAGCCTTCTTCTCCCTTTCCTCATGGACGCTCCCTTCAGTCTCGGATGCAGCCGTTTGCCTGGCCATGTGCAAGAGGCACAAGTCGTATCAGCGGACCACATGCAGGACGTTCAAGCAAGTCTATCTGCTCCACTTGCCTGTGTGTCTCTCGCTGAAGGGAGCGGTGCCGCTGGTGCACATCCGCGGCTTGTGCAACTGGTGGCAACGCCTGACGCGACCTCCACGTCTTGTAACGCTACTTAATTCATGGCTGCTACAGCCCATCTACACGTCAACCAAGCAATGTGCGGCCAGCACTCCTACACAGCATGGTCAGCAGCAGGGGGCCTCGCAGCGGCCGCCGTCGCACTGCGCGGGGGGCGCGCTGCCAGGGCCGCCGCCGCCGCCGAAGAAGGCTGTCACGGTCAGGTCCGTCAGGCGCTCCGGCAGCAGGTCCGCGTGCACGCGGACTGTCGACGCGAGCGGCTGCTGCCTGCGGCACGCTCGGGCGGGTCAGGCGCGGCAGGCCGAGCAGCGCACCAGCTTCGCTTGCTGCGGATGCACGTTCAGGCACTCACTTGGCAGCGTGTGCGACAAGGCTGCAGCATGGTTTCAAAATGTTTTGAGCAAGTTTTACTCGTCTGTTCAGCGCATTGCTTCGCCTCCAGCAACCCCCTCAGCTCGCACAGGAGTGGCCCTGCATGATCAGCTTTGTGCGTACCGCAGGTAGTCCGCCAGCTCCTGCAGCGTCGCAGTGCTGCCTGGCGACAGGCCGCCCAGGAAGCGCGCCAGGTAGAACGTGAAGCGGTCGATGATGGGGACGCCGATGTCCTCGTCCGCGTGATGCGAGTACGAGTCCTCGCCTGCATCCGCACGCAGGCCATGCGCCTGCGTAACCGCATGCAAACTGCCCCGGCACTGCACGGGCGCCAAGATTACATGCTGCTCACAGCACCAACATTACATGCTGATGTCCTGACTTGCTTGGTCCTGGAGCATCCAGTCTAACCAGGAAGACTACTGCCGGAAGCGAGTGCAAGTAGCCGTCGCATGCATGCAGCTCTGCTGCTAGCTGGCGGACCCGATCAGAGCTGCAACACCACGGGCCGCCATGAAGAAGCCTGGGTCGCACCAATGGCGCTGCTGGCCATGGCGGCCACGCCCGGCGCGGCCAGCGCGCCGGCGAGCGAGGCCGCCTGGCAGGTGTCCAGGACGAGAAGCAGGCGGCGGAAGCGCGCCCGGCCCACCGCGCCGGCGAGCTGCGCGGCCGTCAGCTCCTCGCGGTCCTGGAATTTGAGGAAGCCGTTGCCGCCGTGCCCGGTGAGGTACACCTGCCGGGGCGGGGGGGCGCTGACCAGGCGCCTGGGCGGAGCAGCATGCGTCGTGCAGTGCCTGCAAAAGCAAGCGCGCCTGCTGGCACTTGGGCCAGGGGTGCTGCATGCCGAGGCCGGCAGGTCATCTGGTCATCTGGTCATCTGAGAGCAAGTGAACCTCGAGCGAGAAGAAATGCTTTCTTTCATATCAAGGAGCTCACCAGAACATGGTCCGCAGCGGTAGAGCGCATGCGCCTGGAGGCAGGAGTATGTTCGCTGGTATGCTGGTCTGCAGCGGCGCCACAGGGACGGCACACCGACGTCAGTCAAAGCTGGTCTGTGTCTAGTATGGGCCGCCGTGCAAGCAGAAAGGCAGAATCCACCTGTCAAAACGCTGAGGAAGTTTGCAACGGTCACGTCCTCTCCAGAGTAGTCGACCTGCTATATGTCACACTCGTACTTACTCATACTCTTACTTGCTCATATTTTCCTTGCTGTATGTCAAACTCAGTGCACTGCTGCCTGCTTGCGCTGGCACCGGCCAAAGGGTTACCAAAATTGCGGCCGTGCCTGGATGTCCTCCAAGAACAGATTGTGCGTGCGGTGCGCGCTCCCGTACACGGTGCCTGGGAAGGGGTTGCGCGCGTCGCCGGCCCAGTCGTCTGCCAGCATGAGCACAACGCGGCTGTCTGGGACGCCCAGCCTGGCAGGAAGCGCACTTGCGCCTCTCTACCGAGGCCAAGCTCGCGACACTGGGGCAGCTTGACAGCCGATGGTCTGAAAAGGCGGGGAGCCTGCCTTCTGACCTCTGTGTAGACAGACAGCACATTGGCGGCATGGCGATAGTTGTGCCAGAAGCGCGAGGCACAGACAATCACTGCAAAAACCGATGCGGTCTCTGCTGCTCCAGCTGCGTGCAGCAGGCCCGCCGCTGCACAAGCGAGGCATAGACGGGCGGGCTGTGGTTGTGCAGCAGGACGCTTGCATCTGCCTGCCTCGTACATTTATGCCTGCAACTCTCAGCGCAGCTACCCATAGCTGCTTCTGGCCACAGGTTGTGCCCTGTGTGAAGGCTGCAGAGTCATCATGGCATTCCAGAGACACGTCCTAAATAAATTTGGGCTATTGGATGTGAGCTGCAGCTGCGTTAGCTGCGTACCGCCGCCAGGGTTGAGTGCTGCGAGACATTTTTGCCTCGCAAGCACAGTGTGGCACCTGCTGCAGAGGCTGCGGTTGATCCCCGCGACAACAGGGCGGGAAGCCGACCCGGCGGGCCAGCCGCCGCGGCCATGGTGCGCCTGTACGTCGGCGGCCTGCCGCCGGACGTCTCGGCCGAGCAGCTGGCGGCGCGCTTTGCGCCGTTCGGTCGCGTGGAGGGTGCCGACCTGGCACTGCCGCAGGCGGCCGGGCCGGGGCCGGCGCCGCAGCCCGGCTGCCGCGGCTTCGGCTACGTGGAGCTGGAGCCGCGGGATGACGCGGCGCTGCGGCGCTGCCTGTCCACGGTACGATCTCCGCTTGCAGAGCTTGCAGAGCCAGAGCTTGCAGAGCGGACCTGCTCCGGATGTGCCAACCTCCCCCCGCTGCCTGCCGCATGGCCCCCGCCGGCAAAAAGTCCGCGAGCGGCAAGCTCATGCCGCGGCCTTGCCAGCAGAGCAGTTTGTAGGCCAGGCGCCTTGCTGCGTGGCACCGCGCGCCGCTGTTGTCAGGCCGGCAGAGCTCACCGCGGCGCTGAGCGCTGAGTGGCGGGCACGGTCGGCAGCCCGGCGCTCCACTTGCGTTCCAACGATAGCTGCCGGCTCGATGCGCGAGCTCCGCTGGGCGGCGCGGCGCTCACCGCCCGGCCCCCGCGCGCAGTACAACGGCTGCAAGTGGCGCGGCGGCGTGCTGCGCGTGGAGCGCGCCAGGCCTGCCTTCCACCTGCGCCTGGTGCGCGAGTGGGCGGCCGAGGCGGAGGCGGCGCGCGGCGCGGCGCAGCGCGGCGCCGCGGCGGCGGAGGCCGCCGCGGCGGCGCTCGCGGACGCGCGCGCCAAGCCGCCGCCCAAGCTCAGCCTGGCGGCGCCCGGCAGCCGCAAGGCGCGCGCGCCGCAGCGCCGGCGGCGCCCTCCCGCCTGCTGGCTGCAGCGCTATTTCGCACTCAGCCGCCGCCCAAGCCTACTCTGGCAGCGCCGAGCTAGTGTACCTGTCCTCAGCACTGGCAGCAACGCCTCCGCTCGTGCGTGCGCACGCGAGTCAGGCTGGTGGCGTGACGTCCGGGGGTGCCGCGCTGTGCGCAGCGTGTGCCCCGCAGCCGCATCCATTCTCCGCTCTGCTTGCTTCCGCCCAACCCTTCTAGTACCCTCAGTACACTCTGTACACTCGGGTGACGGTCGTGGCGCCGCCTGAGACAGCTTGCCTGAGCCAAGCGCCAGGCGCACCTCGCGCCGTATCGGTCCCCCGCTTGCCCCCGCCGTAATCGGCCGCGCCCCGGGCGGCAGGCAGTGAAGGCAGCGCCGGGCCGCGTGCGCACCTACTTCCCGCCGTTCCGGCCGCGGCCCCCGGCGGCGCTGTCGTGGGAGCCGCCGCAGGCGCCCCCGCACGCGCGCGGGCGCGCACCCGCGCCCGGTCGCGCGCCAGGCAAGGGCGCCGCGCCCCAGGGCCTGGGCGGCGCGGCCGTTGGCTCGCAACCGCCCGCCGGCCGCGCGGGCGCAGACCCTACCAGCCAGGGCAGGGTCCCGGGCGGCGCAGGGAGCGAGGATCGGCGCGCAGCCGCACCCGGCGCGCGCTCCGCTGCTGCACAGCTGCCAGATGCGGCTTTGGCCAACGGGGCCAGCGCAGCGGCCGGGCCGCGCGGGGGCCACCCGGCCGCGGCGGGCGAAGCCGCGCTGCCGGCTGTCGGGGACGAGGCCAGCCCGCCGCGCGCCGACAGCGAGCCAGATGCGGCGCTCGAGGTGGCAGACTTCATGTCTGATGACGACGGCGGCGGCGGCGGCGGCGGCGGCGGCGCTGGGCCATCCGCTGCCGCGGCCGCGGAGGCGTTGTGCCGCTTTGACAGCGACACCGACAGCGGCAGCAGCAGCGCGCATGGCGGCGGCGGGCGCCCGCTGCAAGGGCCGCGGCCGGCGCCCATCACCCGTCACCTTGCTGGAGCAGCACAGAGCGCTGCGCCCGGCGCGAGTCGGGCAGTGCCAGCAGGCAGCGCAGGCCAGCTCACAGCTGCGCCGACCGGGCCCGCGGCGGCCGCATGCGCCCCCGCCACGCGCGGCGGCGGCGCACGCCGCGACATGCTGTCGAATGAGTCGGGGCCAGACGGCGCCGGCGAGGCCGGCGCGCTGAGCTCGAGCAACGACGTGGCGTCAGTTGAAGGCGCCGCGACCGGGGACGCTCAACTTGACAGCGAATCGGCGCCTGAGGACGCCGCTGGCGCCAGCCAGCGTGGCGCCGCCGAGGCCGGCGACGGGGGGCCTGATGACAGTACTTGCGACACTGACGGTGATCGTGCGGAGGCTGCGAGCAGCGACGCGGAGCCGCCCAGTGCGTTGGGGGGCAGCGGCTCGGCGCGCGCCGGGAGCGAGGATGGGGAGCGTGGAGCCGTGAGCGCACGTTCAGCAGACGTGAGCGATGACGCGGAGCCCGCGCAAGGCAGGGAGGGGAGCGATGTGTCCGCCGCGGCTGCCAGGGAAGACAGCGAGCCCAGCGGCGCCAGCGGCCCGAGCACGAGCAGCGGCAGCGGTTCGGACGCGGCTCTGCCGGCCGCTGCGGCGGCGGGGGAGCGGGGCGGCAGGGGCGCGCGCGAGGAAGGGGGGGCGCTGGGGCGGCAGGGCCTGCATGCGTCGCGCGCGGGCAGCGACGACGACGCGGGTGTCGGTGAGGGGGGCGACGAGGAGAGGCTCCTCGTCGCCCAGGGGGGGCGCGCCGGCGGCGACGACGGCGCGGCGGATGCGGGCTTGCAAGGCGGGGGCGCTGCGGCAGAGCAGGCGGGCGCCGGCGCCGACGAGGCGGGCACGCCCTGCGGCGCGCGCAGCGACGACCTGCCCGACGGCTGGCTGGCAGGCGTGCCGCGCGCCCGCAGCAGGACTGAGCACATGCAGCGTGGCATGTACTGCTTCAGGCGCCGGGGCATGCACGCCAGGGGGCACTGGGGCATGCACGGCAGCGGGCGCCGGGGCATGCATGTCAAGGGGCGCCAGGCCCGGCGGCAAAGCTGGCATGTCGCAGGCTGCTTGGCGCTTCCAGGCTGGTGCGAGTCGCCAGTGTTTGACGCGCGCCTGGACGGGCCTGGCGGCAGCGGCCCTGTCGTGCGGTCGGCGCGACAGCCTGCACTGCGATGTGTCCCAGCGTCTGCTTGCTTGGACTGTACTCGCTTGTGGAGTGGCTCCGCCGCCCGACCCAGCAGCCCCGCCAGCTGTACATGCGCACACCCACATGGCCCAGCAGCCGCTGTGCCCCGGCAGGCCTGGCGGCAATGCTGCCGGCGGGCGCCGCATTCTGCCGCGCGGGGGCGGGACGCGGCGCCGAGCTGGCGCGCCGCGGCGCGCGCGCGGCGCTTATCGTGGACTACAAGCGCAAGCGGCGCGAGGCGCTGCGGCGCGCGGCCGGCGGCAAGCGGCCCAGGGTGTGATGCCTTTGGCGTGTCTGCGGCGGGGCGGCTGTCGGAGGGTTGCGTCTGCGAGCTGGTGAGTGTTGGTGGCCTGTATCACTGGTTTCTGGGCATGTCTGGTGGCCCTGCATGCAGCCAGCATGCTTGTAAGCGCGGCTGAGTGCCTCTGCCAGCACCGATGCGTCATCTAGATTAGTCTAATAATTCCATCCGCTTACGCACACATGCTGAGGCACACATGCTCAGGCATACATGCTGCATGCGCCCTGCAAGCCTAGGGTGGCCAGCATACAAGTGGACTTTGCTTTCCCAGTGAAAACATTCCCCAGTGGAATGTTACCTCCTTAATCAGTGGGACACAGAGCTGTGTGACACAAGAGCTGGGTGCTCGCTGACACGCCACAAAGCCGCCGAGCGAGGTAGCGCGGTGCGACAACTGCCAGCGCCGTTTGACAGTCTTGTGCTGCCGGCTAATCTGCTTGAACCCCGCCTACTCACTTTGCTGCGTAGGGAGAAGGACGCTCGCTTGCTGGCACACCAAAGGGGCATCAGCGGGCCTCCATGCCATGGGCAGCAGGAGTGCTCCCAGCCGCACTAGCGGCTGCAGCTTGCTTGCTTGCGCTGTGGCTTTGGCGCGCCTGGAGCAGCAGCTCACAGGACGCTGTGGCGTTAGCGTCGAGCGCTCCCAAAGAACTGAATCGCTTTACTGTAGAGGAGGTGGCACGGCATGCGGCGCCTGACGACTGCTGGATTATAGTGAAGGGGTGCGTATATGATGTGACCAGCTATGTAGAGGAGCACCCCGGCGGTCAGGCAATACTGCGAAACGCCGGGCGCGATGCAAGTGCGGGCTTTCATGGGCCGCAGCACCCGCCGCGCGTATTTGACATGATTGACGACTTTCTGATAGGCAGTGCGGTGGCGTGAGCGGCCTGTACGCGTCTGCCAGTGTGCGTACGTTTGGCTGTAAGGAGAGCGTGTGTGCAGCAGCGTGCCTTCCGCGCTTATGGGTCAGCTTGCGGCGCTTTCCAGCCTTCCCTTTGCATTGGAGTACATTACCCGAACACTGCGGGCTTGACAAAGCAGTCTAACACTTCATAGTGGCAGGCGCCGGATGGCAGGACTGTGCTCACCAAGCTTACCACGCAAGCGGGACGCGCCCTCCGGGGCGCACCTTCTCGGCCGAGGCCTACACCTCGCTGGCCTCATCAGATCCAAAAACATGCTGCTGGCAGCATGGCACCATGACCAGCCACTTGCACAACACTTCTCACAGACCATGGCATCCTGATGCCTGATGCCAGGACGCCTGACCTCCTTCACCGCCCCCACCCAGGCACGACACGGCTCAGCAAGTCCTGAGCTGTCCACACATCGCCCTAAGTACTAGCGCCGCACACGCCACTGCTCGGAGCAGGGAGCTTGCCCGGCAGCGCCGCACAGCTGTCTGAGCTTGGACAGCCACCAAATTTCGTAGTGTATGCGAGCGACATGCGTCCCCCACAAACCATGCCGTTGCAAAACAGGCCACAGCGGATCGCACCGGCCCCTTTGCGCAGCACGGGGAGCGGCGCAGCACACCGCGCCACACAAACAAAGTAGAACCAGGCACCGCACCGCTTTTCGCGCCGCCGGCTGCAGTGCCGGGAATATGCACACACGCGCCGCAGAGGCGCCCTCTCCCTTCGCACAACAGCTCATGGCCTGACGACAAAGCGACGCGGCGCTCACGCGCCATTGGCCGCGCCGTTTGCGACGCCGTTCTCGGGGCTCTCCCAGTCGGTGCGCCAGAGCCGGATGGTGCCGTCCTCGGAGCCCGACGCATACGTCTCGCCGTCCGGCGCAAAGCGCACCGTGTGCACGGGGCCGTGGTGGCCTGCGCGGGCGCCGCGCACGCCGCGCACGCGTGACGGTCTGCATGCCAGCTGAAATCGCCTGGCTCGCCTGCTGCGTGTGTGTCCTGCGTCCAACCGCTGGCAACGGTGCCAGGCGCATGCCCGTCCGCTGCATGCAATTCCTGCGCCTGACCGCTGGCAGCAGGGCCTGGCGCAAGCGGCGCGCCGGGTCCTGGGCCCGTCGGCTGCCCAGGACAAGTGCGGCCGCACGCTGACAGCCCCTCCCTGTATGCCTGGGAGTCTGGCCGGGTGAGCTCGTGCAGGGGCGCCTGGCCGCGCAGAGTGCGGGCGCTGGCGTGCATGAGCAGGGGGGGCACCCTTGTTGAGTAGGCAGGGGGCCGCGCGCCCTTGTTGCACTCCAGCTCCTCGCCGGTGGCGTAGTCGTACAGGTGCACCCACATGTCCTCGCCGCCGGCCGCAAAGCGGCCCTTGGCCGGGCAGAAGCTGACCGACTCCACGGTCCAGTCCTGGCGGAACGCCTTGGCCGGCTGCAGCGCGGCGCCGTCCCAGAAGCGCACCTGCGGCGCCCGCGGCGCACGCTCCAGCCTGTGGCAATCCCAAGGGTGGGATCAATACACAGGCGGGAGCGTGCTTAGCTGACTGCTGGCGCCAGCTGCCGCGAGGCGCACACCGCAGGCGCACCCGCCATGTCCCCCTTCTGCCTCCCGCTGCATGTGCAGTGATAGACGTTTTGTCAGAAAGCTTGCAGCCAAGCGGTTGGCTTCCAAGCCACCAGGGGTTAGAACAAGGCCTACAGCTGGTCGATGCTGCTCACGTACACGCAGAGGGCGCAGCCTGCTCACCAACGCGACAGCTGCGCCGATCCTGCCATGCCTGGCTGGTGTCTGGGCAGGCGCACGCAGGCATGTGCGGGCGCGCACCTCGCTGCCGTCGGCGGTGGCAAGGAAGCTGCCGTCGCGCTGCACCTCCAGCGACGTCACCGCCTTGCCGGTCTCCAGCGTGCGCACGATGCGCTCCGCGCGCATGTCCCACACGCTGCGCGCTTGGCGACTTGTGTGTAAGCAAGGTAGACGCTCCTGCTGGCGTGCCCCGCTCTGGCACACCCGGCTGCGGCCTGGTAACAAGTCCCACGCAAGGCGTTACGCATTTCTGAGAGGCGTATTGCGCTCTGCAGCTCACCAGCACTCGCCGAGCCATCCTCTCATCGCCCCATCTTCTCTTCAACGACCGACGCACTACAGAGCTCAAGCCTTGCGTTTCTGGGCAGCAAGTCACAGCAGAGCATACGCAACGCGTCATCGTTTATACGTATTTAATGGATATCGCTTGCTAAGCGGCTGCACACTTCCCACACACCTAGCGTAAAGTCAACAACACACGTGCGTGTGAACAAGGGGTGCCTATGCATGCAGACAACTACTAACGTGCGTGTGGAGACAGGGTGCCAATGCGGTGGCTGGGGCGCGCCTGACGCCGGGCTGGTCGATGTAGGCGGTCAGCAGCAGCTGGTCATTCTGGTGCCACGCAGCTGTGCGCACCTGCATTGCAAGCACAGCAGGTGCGTATATAGCAGCAGCATAGCAGGTGTGTTCATAGCAGCACGCATGAGCTGCAGGCCTGGATGAGTCAAAGGCGTTCTAGCCCGACATGCGTGCTGCCTCACGCCGCAGGCACTGTGCAATCTTTCTCGCATCTCTGGGCGAGCCAGCCGTCAACCTCCAGGCCAAAGCGCGCAGGCTTCGCCACGATAGACCAGGCGCCAGCCTCGCGCACCTTGTCAGGCGCGCCGCGGATCTCTGCGGGCGCCGCATCGGGGCGCTCCACATCATACAGCCGCAGGATCTTTTCATAGCCTGCAGCCGCGCCGCCAACCCTCAGCGGCGGCACGCACTGAGAGGGGAGCGATGCGGGCTGGCGCGCAGACTCAAGTTTGCGCTGCTGCAGCACGAGGCTGCCAAAACCGCATGACGTGAGCATGCACCCCGTCTGCACACACATAGACGAGCGGCCCGGCTGCAGCGCCTCGCCGGGCAGCGCGCGACGTCACACAGCCGCCCGCACGCAGCGAGCCGGCCGCGCGGCTGGCGCGCCGCGCGCGGGCCGCCGGCGCACCGGCGCTGAGCAGGCGCGGCGAGCGGCGCGCGAACGCGACGGTGCGCGCGATGTGCGAGTGCTGGAACTGGTGCACCTCGTCGCCCGTCAGCGCATTCCAGAGCCGCGTCGAGAAGTCCGCGGACGCGGTCGCGGCCACCACCGCCTCCTCGTCCAGCACGCACGACCACACCGCGCCCTGCCCGCCCGCGCGCGCCGTGTGACAGGGCAACACCTGCCCTGCAACAGCAAGCCCGCGGCTCCCGCTACGACAGAACCCTTTCGCAGCACGCACGACCACAACGCGCCCTGCCCGCCCGCGCCCGCCGCTGACCGGGCGGCAGATAGCGGCCCCCGCCCAGCAACAGAAAGCCTGCGGCTCGCGCCGGAGCACCCTCTCGCAGCACGCGCGCCCCCACCGCACCTTGCTTCAGTACAACGGATACAAGCACACAGCGGGCGCCAGACAACACTGCCTATTCGTCTGCCAGTGGAACAGCCAACCCTGCACAGCACCAGGGCGGCTGCAACACGTCGACAGGCGTCTACGGGCGCGGCTGTAAGCTCGTCCCCCTGCGCCGAGCAGGACCCCTGGCCGGGCGAGCACCTTGTGGCCCTGGAAGGTGCCGACCCAGTCGCCGCTCTGGCCCTCGCGCAGCATGGGCTGGCCATCCTTGCTCGCGCTGGTGAGAAAATAGCCGTCGGGGGTGACAGCGCTGCGCGCACAGCGCGCGCATCTCGCCGCGCGAACCGCACAGTCCGGCCACCAGAGCAGGTGAGTGGCACTCGTGTCGCAACCTGGCACACGTGACCAGATCCTGAGGCTCTCCCAGGCTCGGGCCATACCTGTAGGACAGCTCGACAATGGGCCGCGTGTGACCGTGGCAGACGCGCGGATTCTGCGTGCGCTTGCCCGCCATACTGGTACAGGGACACTCAAAAACCTTGATTACTGCTACACTAGACAGCACCAGACGCGCTATGTAGCCGGCGCACGACTTTGCGCTGGCGCAGCGCTGAAGCACCTAGACTACAGCAAACGCAAAAAGAAGATGCAGATCCCCGCCCGCCCCGAACTGCCCCTGCCTGCAGTGTGAGGCGATCTCACACTGTGACAGACGAGGCCCTGAGGGTCCGAGGGCTTCCATAGCGGTTCACAAGTGGCGCACAAGGCGCACTTGGCAGCACAGACCCAGACCCAGCTCCGGGTGCTTTGGCCCGTGCGCAGCAAGAACTTTGCGCGTTGGCCAAATCTCAAGTGTTCAGGCAAAGGAGCCACCCAGCACAGCAGCAACGGGCTGCTGGGCAAGGCTCACTGGAGTCCAGCACTGGCCTGGTTCACGAGCATGCGCTGGTCGATGACACAGCTGATTGCCAATGCTCGCCAACGGCATGGCCGATAATGAGCTTGAAGACGTTATATTCTGCGAAGGTGTGCGTGCGGTGCAAGGTACCCTCCTGCTTTATGCCCAGCACTCTTGAAAGCAGGCTTACCAAGGCATTGGCAGTAGTGCATATGCAGGCGATGAGGAGGCGGTGTACGTGTATGTGGACCTGAGCGGCCTCAGCGTGCAAGACGCGCCGCGTGTGGACGCCGTAGTGGCTCTGCAGGTACGCACCTGCTGCGCGCCAAGTGCTCGCCTGCCCGCGCCGCTGCTCCTGATCCGCTCCGCCACTCCCAGGGGCGCAGCCTGCCCTTGCTTTTGGAGAGGCGCTCTGTACACTGTGTGTATATATATTACACTCATACGTGTGGTCACCAAAAGCGCCGAACGCTGTTGCGCAGGGCCTAGACTCTGACGCGCCGGAGCTGCTGCTGCCGGGCGGGCGCACGCTGCGGGGCGAGTGGGAGGAGTCGTTCGGCTCCTGCGTCTTTCTGGACTGCGCGGCGCCGCCGCGGGCGCCGCCGCCTGGCCCGGCTGCCGCGCCCAGCCCGGGCGCCGCGCCCGGCCCTGACCCTGCAGGGCCGCAGCAGGCAGAGGGCCCGCGCTACCTATGTCACACCGAGCGCGTGCTGCGCTTCCGCTCGCCGCCGGCCGCGGCCGGCGCGGCGCAGCGGCCGGCAGCAGCGGCACCACCGCCCGCCGTTCCTACGGGCGCCGCTGCGCCTGGCGCGCCGGCGACGCAGCCAGGGCGCGCGCCGGCGCCAGCACAGCCTGTTGAGGCAGCGTCGAGAAGCGCGGCGCATGCGGCCGAGGCGCCGATGGCGGGCATGCAGCTGGGGGCGGCCATGCAGGGCGCTCCGGGGGTCACTGGACTGGCTGCGCGGGCGGAGGGCGCAGCACAAGTGCTGGGCGCGCTACAGCCGCATCATGATGATTCGGCAGGTGATGCGTCCATGGCCGCGCAGCCTCCAGGGGCGCAGATGGATGAGGCGGGAAGTCCGGGGCGCTCGGGCGCTCGGGCGCCTGTGGATGCTGCCGAGCCGATGCAAGCGTCTGACACTGAGATGGGGTGCGCCGAGACGGAGTGCGCGGACGGCGTCATTGCTGCGCCGCGCGCTCTTGCAGCAGCGCCCGCCAGGCGTTGACAGGGCCCAGGCTGCCAGTAGCACAGCTCGCACAGCTTGGCTTCCTTGAGCCCCCCTGTCACTGGCAGCCTGCCAGTGACAGGGGGCCTTGAGGAAGCCAAGCTACGCGAGCTGCGCGCCTGCTGCTCGCAGTGCAGAAATGCAGGAGGTGTGTTAGCAATGCGTAGGACAGCAGCGCTCATGTAAGAAGTCTATCACACAGACTGGGACAAGTGTCAAGTTGTGACATTGGCAAACAAAGGACACGCTGTCTGCATGTAGCAGTTGGGCGCGCCGGAGCGCCCACCATGCAAGAAGGTCAATGCTGTGATGCCACTGCAACAATCGATGACGGGCTGTGCACAAGAATGCCCAAGCTTGTATTGCACGGCACTTGTTCTTTACGACATGCACGGGATAGGATGGACACCGAGCGCTGCGCTGTTTTCACAGATGCTGCCTCACTTCGTGTCACCTGCAGTCATTGACACCTGAGGCACTGGCCAGCTCGGTAAACAGGCGCATGCACAAGTGCAGAACCACACTCCCCCTGCGCGCTGTCCGAGGTCGGGAGCACGCCACATCCGTTGGAGATGCTGGGCCAGTCCCTGCAAGTGCGTCAGCTGTTCGCCTGGGGCCCAGCGCGGCATAACCCAGACACCGCCACCCCGACCTGGCTCGCGCGCCCTCGCTGCGCCTAGCGCGGCATAGCCCAGACACGGTCACCCTGACCTGGCTCACGCGCGGCAGAACCCAGACACCGTCGCCCCGACCTGGCTCACGCGCGGCAGAACCCAGACGCTGGCACCCGACCTGGCTCACGCGCGCTCACTGTAAGCCACAGCCCTCGCTGTGACCCTCGCTCAGAGCGCCTTCTTTTCCTCCACCTCTGCCACAGCCGCCTCGCTGCCCTCCACCACCTTGGCCTGCTGCAAGGTGTCCAGCTGGTCGAGCGTGAGGCCCAGCTGCGCGCGGCGGCCTCGCGTCAGCGCTGAGCACAGCGCTGCGCAGCAGACGGTTTTTCGCTTGCCTGCCTGCCCCAGTCCAGTGAGTGGCGGCGCAGACACCGTGCCACTGCATAAACGACGGGGTGACGCCGCGCGCACCTTGCGCAACACAAGCGCGAGCAGGATGTTGCTGAAGGTCAGCACCAGGGCCAGGTTGGCGGACGCCTCGGTCTCCCTGCGCGGTGCGCAGGCAGGCGCAGGCCGTCACTGCAGGAGCAAGAACGCGCGCACATTGGCCAATGCACAACACTCTCAACCACACAGGCATCGTACAGTGGGGCAGCGTGCAAGCACATGTGGCGCCTCCGCACGCCGCTGGAGACCGCGTATGGCTGCATATTAGGCATGCATGGCACAAAGGACCGGGGGGCTGCATCACACTCGCCTGCTCTCGTGCCCCACGGACGTCCCCAATCCCACGGCGGCCGCGCCGTGCGCCCCGGCGCCTGCGGCACTTGCAACGTTCTGCTTCTTCAAGGAGTAAAGGTCGAAGATAGGCGAGATCATCAGGGTCATCTGCGTCCCAATCCCGTGCGTTAGCGTAAGACTCAATCCTGCTGGGTGTGTGCAGGATGCCACAGCATCCTCACAAGGTTGGCCGTGCGGCAACAGGAAAGTTGGCTGCGGACGTGTGCACCCACCAGGAACAGGACAGCAGTTGCAAAGATTGATCTGCCCACAGGTGTGGTGGCGAAGCGGATGAACACGACGCCTGGCTTACACAGAGGCAGCGGCAGCAGGAGCACTACCGATAGTATGGTCTGGCCTAATAGAAACACATAGAGCGGCAAGGTGAAGCCGAGTGTCATGCTGCCTTATACAGGAGCCGCCGTTTGCGCTGTACGTCAACTGTCAGTGCGCAACAGACTGCCTGCGCAACAGTCTGATGCAGCTCGGAAACCCCAACCCTACAGCATGAACGCACTCCATGCGATGCCGGCCCACATGGTCTGGCTTCTGCGCGGCATGAAGCTGTGCGTTCTGTCCCCGTCCCTCCTTGGTTGCATGTGCATGCCAGTCTGCAGGTCAGTCACGTGTGTCCACCTCACGGCGGACTCTACGCTCAAGTATCCGAGAGGCTTTGAATAAAAGAGGAGCTCCCCATGCATGTATAACGCAGGCAAGAGGCTTGTTGGAGGTCAAGTTGCATGCCCAATGTCCTGGAGCGCTTGGGCGTTTCAGCACCGTTACACCCCTCACCTGCTCAAGCGCGGCAGGTGCGGCGTAGAGCGTATTTGGCTCCACAGCTTCTCCGCGTGGAGGACAGGTGCGGCTTGTATGCGGGAGAAGAGCATGACAGCATCTGCGACCAATCATGCTACATGTAAAACAATGCATATACATGCATCATCGTCAAGGACCAACGGCGCGCGCACGCCAGGCACACATTGTTTGGGCTCGAGCGCGCCTGTTACACCCACCTGCTCATGCATTCCTGGTGTGGCGCTGTACTGCTTTCCCAGCACAGGACGGCCAGGCGGCTGCCAGGTGGCCTAGGCTTAACGGCTCCGTTCCCTTGGCCTGAAAGCCATCACTCTGTACACGCGCAGGACAGGCAGGCCTCGGCAAAAGCTGTTTTGGTGCCTGCTCCCTCCCCAATGGCCTGGAAGCCACGGCGTGGCAGGCACGGGAGCCAGCCGCGAGTAGGCGCTACTCGCTGACAGCCACCCTCCCCGGCCTGCATGCTCTTGTGAAACGCATGGGGAGCTGCTAGATCCTCAGCCCTTGACGGCCACAGCAGCACTGCTGTGGCCTGCAGGCCCCCCTCCATACAGAACAGATGCAAAGGCATTTCACAGGAGCCGGCAGGCACAGCAGCATGCTGGCTCCCGCACCCGTGCAGGGCTGGGTGGGTTTAACCCTTACCACCCCCGCCAACGGGCTGGGAATAATACAGTAGCAGAGGTGCATGCTCGCAGGCAGGCCCGCGGGGCCCGGGGGTCTCTGGTCAGGATCGCCATAACATGCCCATCCGCAAGGCCTGGAAGGACGCAGAGGCAGAATCGAAGATATTCTATTGCTGTGCGTGCCGAGGGGGACCTGCGCTCTGCTTGCCCGCTGCTGTCAGTGTTGTGAGCGCCAAAAGGGTGTTTGTGTGGCTCTGCAGCGCACCACCAGAGCAGCTTGTGGCAGTGCGTGTGGCGATGCGCTCCGACCGAGCGTATGTGCGAAGCACTCTGGCGTTGCACCCTCTCCCCAGAGCTTTCTCCTTGAGCGCTTGCTCATGAGCTGAGCAGTTGCGTCAGCGCAGCGGCTGGCATGGGTGCAGGCCGCCGGGCGCGCCCGCGCACCCGGCCCCGCCACCCGCGCACCCGGGCCCGCTGCCTGTCTGACCCGCCCCGCCCCCGGCAGCCGCCACCGCCGCGTCGCAGCCCGAGGCGTCAGAGCCGCTGGCGCCGCCGCGGCCGGACGGACTGCCCTGCAGCGCTGTAAGCGCGCGGCGCCAGCCGCTTGCGGGCGGCGCGCGGCAGGCGTCGGGCGGGTTCGCCCGCGCCCTGCGGGCAGGCGCGCGCGTGTGAGCTCCCCGGAAGCGCGGCCCCTGGTGGTGACTCGCGCTGCGAGTCGCTCTGCTCGCCTGCCGTCCTCCTGCAGGCTGCCCGGGAGCGCCTCCAGCGTGCAGCTGGGGGCTTTTGCGCGGATGGCGTCAGACATATGCAGCCACATGCCGTGTGTGTATTGCACCCGAGTGCCTGGTCTCTTGCTCCGACCTGCTCGACACACCCTGAATGCACCAAACGGACATGCTGTCTACCTCACGTTTGCAGTTAGGTGCCGAGGGGCGAAAGTTGGGGTAGGGTGGGGATGGAGCACTCGCGCGCACCGGCTGCGCTTGGGCAGCGCGCCGACGAGCTCGGGCCCCCAGTCCTCATCGCTGGACGACGCGGCGTCGCCGGCGCCGGACCCCGCGCGGCGGCGGCGGCGCGTGCCGCGGCCGCCGTCCGCCGCCGCCTGGGGCCGCTGCCTACCGCCGCCGGACGGCGCGGCCGCGCCGCCCCTGGTCGGCCTGCGATCGTGGGGCGACCCTTGCTCAGCTCGCCAGGCTCCCGGCCCGAGCGCTGGCGCGGGGATATTATCAAGAACAGACTCGCGTGCAGCAGAATGGGGTTCTTTGGGCAGAACATCGAGCCCCGGGAGGGCCATTGTGTGCACAAATGGAAGGTCAGCCGCCCGAGCCGCACCGCGCGCAAAGACTGTTTTACGGGCAGCTCTGGGAGGGTGACAGTGTGCACGAACAGAATGTCGGCAGCCCGGGGCGCGCACCGCGCGCTGCGGCCGCCGGGCGGCCCGCCGAGCGGCGCGGCGAGCAGCGCCAGGTTGCGCTGCACCTCGCGCTCGTCGCCGGAGGAGAAGGCGTCGCCGGGCGCGCAGTTGGTGGGCGCGCCGGGCCCGCGCACCGCCGCGACCGCGCGGTCGTACATGCGCGCCGCGTTGCGCTCCACCGTGAAGAAGCCCAGGTGGTGCACCTGCGCCGCGCGCGCGCTCTCAGGGTAGGGCATAGGCCAGGGTAGGGTATAGGCCGGCCCGCTAGCACAGTGCATGGCTTGGCTCCTGGTCCTTGACATGCGCTGCGCCCCTCACCGTGAAGGAGCCCCTGTGGGGCGCCTGCGCCATGGGGGCGCGCTCAGCGGCAAAACGGTGCGGGCGCCAGAGCGCTGCTTCCTGGCTGCCGAGCAATGGCCATGCAGGGCGCCCGTGCCGGATCCGCCCAGCAGTAATTGGGCGCGCCTCATGGGGGGCCTACAAGCGTATGCCCACGCCCCAGCCACAAGAGGGTGGCGGTCCGCAACCCTGCGTTCACAGGGTTCTCGCTCGCGACGCATGCCAAGCCAGCGCTGAGATCTGCCCAGCAGCCTGCCGGCCAGCCCGCTGCAGCCGACGCGCACGCGCAGCCGGCCCGTTCGCGCTCACATCCGTGTCGCTGCTCAGCGCACCGGGCTGCAACGGGCCTTGCGTGAGGAGGGAGCCCAGGGCAATGGGCGGGCGGGGAAGGCGCCCAGGACGAGCGCAGGCCGGCCGGCGCGCACCGAGTTGCTGTACCAGATCTGCGCGCGCCACTTGCGGCTGCGCGCGGCCCAGCTCACACCGGTGTAGCCGCTGGTGGTCCCAGCCGCTGCGGCGCCGCCGCCGCCGCCGGCGCGCCGCCGACGCGCCGCCGCCGACGCCGTCTGCCGGCGCGCCGGGCGCGCCGCGCTCGTCTTGGGCTGGGCCGGCGCCGGCCCGCCGCCAAGCGGCACAACTGGCGGCGGCGCGCATGCGCCCGGCGCGCCCGCCGCAGCAGCGCTCGCGCCTGGCCCCGCGGTGAGCCAGGCACCGCTGGCCAGGCGCTGCCGTTTAGGGTCTGGGCAGGGCTCGGCGGGCAGGGCGCGCTCCGCGGCTCCGGCGGAGCCCTCGCGGGCGGCCATGTCCGGCGGCTCGCTCGCGGCCGCTGCAGCGTGCCGGCAGGGGCGCCCGGCGGTTGCCGCGAACGTGCCCTGCATGCAGCAGACCCTGGCTCGGTCACGGTCACACATCACGTCAAGCATACAGTGCGACAGGACAAGTTGAACAGCTCAAGCCGCGCCTGCAGGGAGGCGTCGCTCAAGCCGGCCTCGCACGCGGCAGTGTTGCTCAGGGTGGCTGGCAGCGAGGCTGCCCCGCCCTGCAGCCGTTCCCTGCAGCACGCGCCTCCGCATAAGACGCACGCCAGGCCGCAGCACATCAGTTTGAGGCCTGGCTGTCCAGCACCTGATGAGCCCAGCTGCAGTGCTGTGTAAAGCAATAACACAGTGGGACGTTGCTTTCCTGAAAAGTCATACTGGTTGGCTCTGGTAACGTAGGACGTAACATGAGAGGAGGGCTGCCCGCCCGAGCAGGCAGCAGTGTGTGCACGGTACTTTTTCCCATACATTCTGGGGACTTGGTGCCCGCGCGGGCAGGGAGTGCGGCGCTGCGCGCGCGCCTGGCGGCCGCGACACCGCCGGCGGGCCAGCAGAGCGCGATCGGTGCGCCAGCCTCCAGCTCGCGCGGCGCCGCCCCCACCTGCTCCAGCTCAAGCGGCCGGCCGGGCGCAGACCCTGCCACAAGCCCCAGCGCTTCCGCCCCCGCCGCGCATGCAACCGCCAGCGCGGCGGCTGCGCGCGCTGTCGCGGCCGAGCCGCTGATGGCGCTCCAGGTTGCAGCCAAAGGCCCGCCCATCGCCGATGGCCGCCCCAAGGACGGGTTGCCCCTGCGCTCGCAGGGTGCCAGGGCAGGCGCGGGGAGGCCGTCGGCGGGCGCGCGCGCGGCGCGCGCGGGCTTGCGCGGCCGGCGCCGCAGCGGCAGCGCGCCGTCTGCTGCGCCGGCCCTCGTCGCGCTGCTGGGCGGCGGCTGCGGACACACCAGCAGTCCGTCACGACATGGCTTCATTACTCCACAGCTAAACTGCGATACTGCGCATGCGCCGCGACAGCGTCCCTGCTCGGCTCACCGGCACCTGGCAGCATGGCATGTGGGGCAGCATCGGGATGGAGCACAGGGCGCACCTCAGAAGCGCCGCTGCCCGCCGGGCTGGCAGCGCCCATGGCGATTGGCGTCACGGGCGCGGCGGCGGGGCTGGGCTGCGCGGCCGCGCCGCCGCCCGCGCCCGCCGCCAGCCCCACGGTCAGCTCTGGCGTGCGCGCGTGCGCGCCCAGGTAGGCGCAGCTCAGCGTGGGCGCCGCTCCAGGGCCGGCGCTTGGCTCTTGCAGAGGCCCGTGCGAGTGCTTGCCTGGCGGGCTGACAGAGGCATGGTCCGCAAGCAGCGGCGTCCCCTGTACCGCGTGACTCTGGATGTCCCCCACCGCAGGACGGCCTGCAGACGCCAGCGCGTGCGCCTCCCCGAGCGCCGCGCAGCGCGGCAGCGCGACGAGCGCGCAGGCGCCCGGCGCGCACGCGCCGGGCGCCCCGGCGTGCAGGGCGCCCGGCAGCGCGGCGCCCGCGCGCGCGCCGCCGCGCAGCAGCGCGGCGGCGGCGGCGGCCGAACCCTGGGCCAAACCCTCAGCCAAACCCTCAGCCAAACCCTCGCCCGCGGCCAGCAGCTGCAGCTTCCGCGGCGGCGGCGAGGACACGGAGCCGCTGCGCGCGAGCGGCGCGCCGCACTGCGACGCGGTGCAGCTCGCCGCGGGCTGCGTGCGGCCGCGGCCCGCCAGGCCTGCGCGCGCAGCCATGCCGCTTGTTACCGGGCACCTGGTGAGCTTCGGGGCTCGGCGCTCGCGATGCTGCCACACCGTCTGGTGCGCAGAAACCTTTATTACCCTGGGGCGCACTGACGGATGACATGCAACGCACGGCCTACCTGTTGGCCGCGCAAGAGGCTGCTGTGACCTCTGTGCTGCAGGTAGTGCTGCGCAGGCAAGGGCTGTGGCGCGATGCCGCCACGCACCGTTGGCCTCAGATGCGGCGCTGCTGCCGCACACGTGCGGCTCAAACTCGCCGCTGGGGCCAAAGTTGGTGACGGCTCTCTTGCCATGCACCTGCACGCCCACCACACGAGCGGTCGCATGCGCAGCTCCAGGGGCATGGGTGGCGGTCCATGTAGGCTGCGTTCTTGCATATCTCTGCACTCTTCTGCAACGAGCAAACGGCGCATGAGCACTCACTTCTGGCGAGTACATGAGAGCCCACACAGCGTGGTCATAACCATCACCATGCCAAACTGCGCCCAGAAAGTGATAGCAGAACACAGCGTGGAGTGTGTTCTGCACTTGCCTTTCCTTTTATTTTTTCTTCCTTTCGGGAGACATGCACGCATGTCCAGGCCCGTCTGAGGCGGGAAGGGGCGCGCCCGCCGGGCCTCGGCGTCATGCGCATGCGCCGCGGCCAGCTGCGTGCCAAAGTAGCCCAGGCCGCGCATGCGCCCACCCGCCTGGATGTACGCATACCACTTCTGGCTGTGCTTGTGCCAGCTGACGCCCTGCGCGCCCAGGCCGCATCTCGGTGTGACATCAGCCCGTGACGGGTGGCAGCAACCCCTGTCGCAGACATGGCAGCAACTGCTGCACATCTCATGACCACATGAAGGGGCGTTTCCTACCGCATGAAGTTGCTTGTGAGCACTCTTTGCCCGGCATGCTGCTTATACACCAGGCAGCAGTCTCCCATGAGCAATGCTTCTGAGTGATGTCATTAAGAGCCCCCTTGATCGATCATTGCCTCAAGAGCTCCGCCGTCACTGGCGATTGCATGGCTGTCGCGGCGCAGGTGCCAGGGTCTTGAGCCCTTGGGGTTCAGAGGCGGGGACACCTTGAAGGGCGACGACTTGCTGACACAGGCCTCGCTGCCGCTGGCGCGGCCGCCGGCGCTGGCGGCGCCAGCGCTAGCGGCGCAGCGGAGGCCGGGGTTGGGGCCAGGGTCAGGGTCGTGCGGCGCCGTGAGCACCGTCAGCGCAGCGGCAGCCGCCGCCTCGTCGTCGGCGGCGCAGATGCGCTCCGACCTGCGCGGCGGCACGAGCGCCCATAGGGCACGCGAAACGAGAAGCCTTGTAGACATTAGGCTTGCCGAGCGTCTCAAGAGCATGCTGCACAACAGGCAGCTGCAGGCATGCCAGGAGGAGCGGCGGCGCCACAACCAGCCGCATGGCATTTGTGCTTGCTCGCTCTGCATAGGTCAACAGCCGGTCAGGCTTGCACATGCAGGATGGGTGCATGTGCGTCACCGCCAGGAGGCGGCAAGGGTCTGCACAGCGGTGCAGCACGCAGTGCTGCCCCAAAGCCCATGCAGCACGCCTGCCAGCCAGCGCGTCGCACGCACCGGCGCTTGCGCGGGCCGCCGCCCGAGGTCGACGCGGCGCCCGCTAGCAGCCGCGCGGGCACCGCGCTCAGCGCCGGCGCGCCGAGCGCGGGCGTGCTCGGCTCGCCGCCGGCTGTCAGCTCGAGCGTGCAGCCGCGGCCCTCGTCCACGGCTGCGTGCGCCTGCGCGCCGCCGGGCGCCGGCGGCGGGGCGGCGCCGCGCTCGGCGGCGCCCGTGCGGCCGCCGCTGCAGCCGCCCAGCTCGCCCGACATGGATGCCAGCACTGCGGCGCACACTCCGCTGCTCAGGGCAACAGGGCTGCGCCGCGCAGGACGGCCGCGCCGCGCCGTCGCGCCGAAGCAAGAGCGCACGAGCATGCTTGGCGGCGTGATGCGCTGGCGGTTCATGAGCAGAAGTTTGTGCATGCAGTGGAACAGTCGGGCCTGAGACAACACAGTCCTGCCTCAGACGACGGCAGCGGAAAAAATCTGGCGCGGGAAGCCTGCGCGGCGCCCGGGCCGGCCGGCACCCTCGAGCGCGGACATGCGCGCGTCGGCGGCGCGCGCGCCCGCGGGCGCGGCGCGGCTTGGCCGTCGGGCGGCCGCCAGGCCGTCCTCCTCGTTGAGCCCCGCCGCCGGGTCCCCCCCGCCGGCCCCGGCCAGTCGCCCCCATGGGACGCCCGCCATGCCCAGCAGGCGCCGCGCATCCGCCCCGCAGATGTCCAGCGGCGGCCCGGCGGGGCAGGCGCCCAGGCCGGGCGCGGCGCCGCACAGGAGCCCGGCCGGGAGCCCCCAGGACGCGCCGCGCGCGCCGGCCGCGTAGTGTGACGGCGGGAAGTTGGTCAGCGCGGCGGCGCTGTGCAGCGCGAGGCAGGCGCGGTCGTACGCGCGCGCGGCCGCCGGCTCGTCCACGAAGCTGCCTGCGGGGCCGGGGCCGGGGTCAGGGTCTGGCTTCACCAGTCACAAAGTACACGCGCGCGACGGCCAGTCCATGAAGCTGCCTGGTGGGTCGCGGGCTGGATTCATAGGTCCGGCACGCACTGTGAGCAGCCACATGTGAGCGAGGCGGGGAGCCGCGTCAACAGAGCTGCCTCCAGGGACGCTGCCGGACCACAGTAACCCTGGCAGGCAGTATGAGCAACGGGGTTCGGGGGGGCTGGGTCACATGTCACACGAGTTCGCAGGATCAAAATATGTGCAGCCTAGGGATGCTGCATGGCCGCCATGGGACATGACACACCATGACACAGCCCGCCGGCATCAGTCTGCCGATGATGCACTGAACAGCAGCTGTAACAGTCATCAGGTCCGCCGAGCGCAAGTGGCGCCCACGCACCCAGCAGCTCGTAGGCCTGGCCGTCCCACAGCTCAGCGACCCAGCGCTGCCGCGGGCCGCGCCAGCTGACGCCCATGTAGCCCGACTCGCGCGCGGGCGCGCTGCGCCGCGCGCCCGCACCCCACTCCCCCTCGCCCCCGTCCCCGCCCTCCGCGCCCGGGGCCCAGCGCGCCGAGCGCGGCGCGTCGGCGCGCGCGGAGCGCCGCGAGGGTTTCTGCAGGGCGGCCAGCTCGCGGGCGGCGGCCGGCGCCGGGAAGCCGCCGGCGGGGTCGGCGGCGAGAGGGTCGGCGGGGGTGGGGCAGGTCGCTGCGCAGCCCGCGGCGTGCGGTCCGGCATCGGGCCCCGCAACGGGCTGCGACGGAATGACAAAGTTGGTGCGCGCGGCAGGGCCGCGGTGGCGCAGCACGGCCGCGTCGTACGCGCGCGCGGCCGCCAGCTCGTCCTGCGCGCCCGCATGAGCACGCGTATGTCATCTGTTCCAGTGCAGTTGTGGGCAAAGCACCGTCCACTTACCCTGGCATCCCGGGCCAGGACTCCCATGGAATCCACACCATGTTCTAACTTAGGCTGTATGCACATACTGGGAGCAGGCGAGAGCATGACATGCACCTGGCTGCAGGCACGCATGCTGCCCAGGGAGGGGGGGGAGGGGGGGCATGCATGCGGCCCGCACCTCAAAGTAGCCCAGGTGGTGCAGCTCGCGGCCGAGCCACATCTGCGCGCGCCACTTGGCGCTGTTGCTGTTCCAGCTGACGCCGACGTAGCGCGAGGTCGACCCGCG